>Ga0163109_10003148_pt1 | contig 12642 bp, 12 predicted proteins | sample CRUFie1St13metaG_FD_108704 | JGI IMG/M metagenome (GOLD analysis project Ga0163109, IMG submission 108704) | Marine microbial communities from the Costa Rica Dome - CRUD Field 142mm St13 metaG | ecosystem: Environmental > Aquatic > Marine > Oceanic > Photic zone | place: Costa Rica: the Eastern... | reverse complement strand
TGGTTCAATAAAACAAAACATATAGTAGATAATCATTTGATGTCTTATGTAACTAAATTTTCATTGGTAAAGAAATGTAATCCAATTCATATTGAATTTGTTATACGTGGATATATAACTGGGAATACAAAAACTAGTTTATGGCATCATTATAAGAATGGATGTAGGAATTACTGTGGATTAGATATAAAAGATGGATTAGTAAAAAATCAAAAGTTAGATAAACCTATTATTACACCTACAACAAAAAATCAAAAGTTAGATAAACCAATATCAAAAGAAGAAATATTAAAACAATATTATATAACTGAAGAAGAACTAGACTTTATATATGATAAAGTATATAAATTGTTTGAGTTTGGTCAAGAAATAGCAAGTAAAGCTGGATTTATTTTGGTAGATACAAAATATGAGTTTGGTAGAGATGAAAATAAAAATATTATTTTAATTGATGAACTTCATACTTGTGATAGTAGTAGATATTGGATTAAAGAAAGTTATCAACGCAGATTTGATGCAGGATTAGAACCGGAAAAATTAGATAAAGATTGCGTAAGAGATTGGGTAAAAGAAAATTGTAATCCATATGCGGAAACTATACCAAAGATTCCTGAATATATTATCAAAAAAGCACATAATAGTTATAATTATTTTTATGAAAATATTTTAAAAGTATAAATGATAATATTTGCGTAATATTAATTATTTTAATTTTAATTAATATTATAAATGATAGATTATATTGAAAATTTATCAAGTAATTACAAAAAAGAAAAAACTAAAGAAATAGATATAATAATAGAAGGTGGAGCATTAAATGGATATTATGCTTATGGTGTATTAAAATTAGTAGATAAATTAGAAGAAATAGAATATTTTAAAGTAGATAGAATATCTGGTGTTAGTATAGGTGCATTATTAGGGTATTTATATCTAACAAAAAACTTAAGTATTTTCAATGATATGTATAGTTCATTAAAGAAATATTATGTATTAAACAATAATTTAAAAATATTTACAGAATATTTGAGTAAAATTATAGATGAATTATCTGATGAAAAATTTAAAGAAATAAAGGAAAATAAACTTTATATAACATTTTTTAACACAGATGAAAAAAAACAAATAATTAAAAGTAGTTATAAAGATAAAGATGATTTAAAAAGATCATTATTAAAATCAATGCATATTCCATTTTTAATAAATGGAGAAGATTACTATAAAGAAGATAATATATGTTATATGGATGGATTATATCCATATTTATTTAAAGATAGAATAAATGATAAGAAGATTTTATATTTAAAATTAATAAATATGTTTTCATTTTCGGATTTTAAAAACACTATATGTAGTAAAAAAGAAGTAAATATGGAAAAACGAATAATGGAAGGTTCATTAGATGCTCATAATTTTTTTTTATTTAATAAAAAAAGTAAAATATGTAGTTATTTAAATGATTGGACTAGAAATGATTTTATATATTTCAGAATAAAAGAAATGCTTATAATATTAATAATATTCATAATAAATATTATAATTTCTTTGACAAAAATAATTCATCCATTTTTAAAAGAATTTAATTTTTTTAATAAATTTATGTATATTTCTGAAAATTTATATAGCGATCTAATGATACATTACAATAATTAATTTACTTTTTGGTTTTCTTTTTATTTTTTTTAGTTTTATTTTTTTTAACTGGAGTTTTCTTTTTTTTTGCTTTAGTTTTCTTTTTAGGACTTTTTTTTCTTGCTTTTTTAACAGGAGACTTTTTATTATTGGAATTAGATTCATATGGAACATATCTTAAAAAGTATTTTTCATATTCTTTACTTTTCTTTTTATCTTTTAATTCTTTATATTTTTTTGTTTTATTAGCTCTAATAGTAGCTATAGTTTCTTGTTCACCATAACAATTAATACCAAATCTAGTATTTATTCCTTTTCTAGTGATTCTATTTTGTTGTTGAACTCTAAATAAATATTCACTCATACATAATATACGGTTTGCTTTGTAATAATTTCTTTTTATATAGGTAAATGCTAAGTAGAAACTTAACATAGTATCTAATGTTGCTATATTAATTTTTCTTCCAGCAACATTGATAGTATTAAAACTATGACACGCTAATGGTTCATAAATAAAAGCAACGGTTTCATTTCCAACAAACAATTCATAATGTGCTGCAATTATTTCTCCAATAGCTGGTTGTTTAACAATTTTTATATCTTTAATACCTATTTCATTTAACTTTTTTTTTAAAGCATTAGCAGTTTTCAAAGGATTTAAAGACAAAACATCAAAATCAGGAATATTAGGTATTTTTTCTTTAGATAATGCAGGTAATGTTTTTAAATATAATCTATTGGCAAATGCACCAAAAAAAATACAATTTTGAGAAATTAATGAATCTCTTACTATAATAAATATTTTTTCTTCAATAGAACTCAAATTATTATTCTTTTCTATTCTTTTTTTAGTATTCATTTTATTAGTAGTTCCATATTGAAATAATCTTTGAACTTCTTCTAAATGACAATTTTTTCCTCTAAGTGGAAAATGTTTATTTAATAATGTTAATCGTTTCAAAACTTTCTCCCATCTACTAACATCACCTTTGGGTCTAGATAATTCTAAATACATACTCATTCGTAAATAATTAGGAGGAACATAATAAATATTATCTACTATAATACAATCTTCAATTAAATTATCATAAATTTCTGGAACTAAATAAGTAATATCGGCAACTGGAATATAATTAACATATACTTTATAAGTTCCGGGATGCATACCAGCTTTAGCTTCTACTTCTTCAAATCCTTGTTTAAAATATATATCTGCTAAATTTTTAGCATCTTTTAGTGGTTCTGGTGAAAAGAAATCATAATCTGGTAATTCGATATCTTTATCATAAAACTGATCATATTTTGGTAATATATTATTAATAGCGGTTCCTCCATAACATAGTCTTTTTTTATCCTTTAAAAATTTTTCAACTATTTCAATAATTTTTTTTACTTCAGGATTGTTAATTTGTTCTTTTCCAGTTTTTTGTTGTATTTTATCTACAGCATCTCTTAATAATTTTAATTCGCATTCTTGAAATGTCATACTTCTATCGCACATTAGCTTATATATATAGTTATCATTTTGTTTTATTAATAAATTAATTAATGTATTAATAAAATTTATTTTTTCCAACTATCATCAAATTTAAATTCTTTAGTTTTAATTTCTATAATTCTTTTATCTACTGGTTTAGGTTTTTTTGTATTAATAGGAATTCTTCTTAATTTTTCAGGTTTACGAACAAAAGCTTGTTGTTTATTATAAAAATAAGCTAAACAATATTTTAAATTACTATCATATTTCGAAAATTTCATTAAAGAAACTTGACATCCTTCTTTTTGATGAGATATCATAGGTGGATTATTATCCATTATATCATCTGGTAACACAAAATGTAATTTATCTTTAGAATCATCTACAATATTAGAATTTCCATCTCTATGTTGAACTTCTACATTATTTTTATTAACTAAATTAATTCCTTCTACTATATTAACTAATTCATGTAATTTAGTTTCTTTATAAGTTGATGTAGGATCATATATAGATATAATAAGTTTTTTATGTAATTGTGATAATTTTGTTTTAGTAACATCATTTTGATTTTCTTTACCAGCATATCCATATGAACTAGATAGTAAATGTCCACCTGAAGAAGAAAATATATCTTGTATTTCTTTATATAATTTATTATAAGCATTTTTATTTTGAGTTTTCATTCTAAAGTTTATTATGATAGGATCATTTGAATTAGGGGCTAATGAATAAAATCCATCTTTTACTGTTGATAGAACTTGTTTAGTAGTTAAATGATTGTATGTTCCTTTAGTTATTTTTTCTACATAACTTCCTCTTTTTTCTCCTGCGGCAATTATAGGCATGCCATCTTTTGAATATAATTCAAAATCTAATACTCTTACTCCACGTTTAATAATTTCTTTAAGAACATCTATATGAACCCAATCATTATAATTACTTCCTCCACAACAAGAATTATAACTACCCATAATGTAATAATTTTTTAATATATCATTATTTTCATCATAACCGCTATTTAATGATATAACGGTTCCTATATCTTTAGTTTTTTGAAATGATTTAAAATTACTTACTATTCTATTAATATTATTTTTATTTAAGGTTTGTGTATTTGTTATATAAAAAATAATAATAACTATTACAATTAATGCGGCAATTGATAAATAAATTTGAGCAGCAAAAGCAGAATTAGTCATTCTATCTCTAAAATTATTTACAATGTTTTTAACATCCATTATTAATATATATTAGGATATTAATTTTATTAATTATTTAATTAAATTAAAAATTAAAAAAAATATATAATATTATTTTAAATGACTGGTGGTTTAATGAATTTAACTGCTTGGGGAAATGAAAATATAGTATTATTTGGAAATCCTAAAAAAACCTTCTTCAATGCATCATATAAAAAAATAACTAATTTTGGATTACAACGATTTCGTATAAATTATGAGGGATCTAGAGTATTAAATTTTAATACTCCTACATTTTTAGATTTTAAAATTCCTAGATACGCAGAATTATTGTATGATACTTATATTTGTGTATCTTTACCTCATATATATAGCCCTTTCTTTTTTGATAATACAGAATCTAATGTAGATAATGAAATTGTCAGAGGAATAAGTGGAAATATGTTACGTCCATATGAATTTCGATGGGTTGAAGACTTAGGATGTAATATGATAAAAGAGATTGAAATTTATTCTGGAGGAACTACTTTAGCTAGATATTCTGGAGAATATTTAAATTGTATTAAAGAAAGAGATTACTCTGAATCAAAAAAAAAATTATGGGATAATATGACTGGAAATACTAAAGAATTAAATGATCCGGCTAATGCAAACGGTAGAGTAAATATATATCCTAATTCAATGTATGTTGATAATACTGGAGTCGAACCTTCAATTAGAGGAAGAAAAATATATATACCATTAAATGCTTTTTTCTGCAATAATAGTAAATTAGCATTACCTTTAGTTGCTTTACAATATCAAGAAATAAATATTAAGGTAACCTTAGAACCTTTAACTAAATTATATACAATTAATGATGTTAATAATGTAACTACCGCATCCGGAATAAGTTGGAGAACAGCTCCTAATCCTAATATTTTAGAACATCAAATGTGGCATTTTTTACAACCTCCCAGTGATGTGTTGGCTAGCACTAATTTATATGATACAACTAGAAATGATTGGAATAGCGATGTTCATTTAATAGGAACTTATATATTTTTAGGACAAGACGAAAGAAGAATGTTTGCACAACAACCTCATAATATTTTAATTAAACAAATTCAAGAATATGAACATTTATCAGTTGCTGGATCTCAATTATTAGATATAGATAGTAAAAATTTAGTAACAAGTTATATGTTAAGATTTAGAAGAAGTGATGCATTTTTAAGAAATGAATGGTCAAATTATAGTAATTGGGCATATAATAATGTTATTCCTCAACCTGTAGGCGATTTTTTACCTCAATATTTAAATTCTGATAATCAATTAACTGAATTAGGGAATCCAAATATGTTTCATATAACTGGACCAGTAGGTAGTTATGCTTATAATCAGAAAAATATATTGGTAGATATGGGTATAGTATTACAGGGAGTTTATAGAGAACAATTATTAGATTCTGGTATATATGATTATATAGAAAAATTTAAAAGAACATCTGGAGGTGCAAAAGAAGGATTATATTGTTATAATTTTTGTTTAAATAGTAATAGAAATGATTATCAGCCATCTGGTGCAATAAATATGAATAAATTTTCAAAAGTATCAGTAGAATTTAATACTATAGAACCCCCTTTTAATCCTCAAGGATCTATTGTAGAAGTTATTTGTGATATAAGTAATAATCCTATTGGATTTCGTAAAAATGTGGGAACATTAAATGATTATAATTATGATTTGAAAATATTTGAAGAAAGATATAATATTATGAGTATAACAGGTGGACGATTGGGATTACAATATGCAGAATAAATAAAATATTAAATATTATTACTTTATTTATTTAAATTTCCATATAGAATCAAAATGATGAACTCCTTCTCTAGGATTTTCAGGTTTATAATCTTGTCTAAAAGCACCCTTTCTAGATTTATGATATTCATCACTTCCACCTAATCTATTATCTTCATTCATAGATAATATATTTCTTTCATCATTTGTTAATGCTATTTTACTAGCGTTATTATTATCTCCAAATTGATTGTTTGTCATTAAACTTCTTGATTCTGGAAAGTCATCTAACATTTTTTTAACTTCTTCATTGGGAGCATCCGATGTTTCAAAAGGGGAATAATATTGATCTCTTCCGCTTATATCGACTAATACTAAAGTAGATGGACACTTTGAACATTGGTTATCATATCTACATCCATCTCTAATAGGATTATATGGAATAGTATCACTACTTTTATCATAATTCACATATAAAGGATCTCTGGGTCCTAAACATTTCTGACCACAAGATCTATAATATTTAATTCCTTCGTTAGTTTCTTGTTGTATAATATCTGAAGAGCATAATCCAGTTAATTTAGTTGTTTGTGTGCAATTTTTTGGACATAATTCTTCACTATTATTTTGAAATAATTCATTACAATTAGGTAAATCTAATGCTATTTTTTTAGCATGTTCATAAGCAGCATCACTAAATTCTCCAGAATCTGTTTTCCAATCATCTTTAAATTCTGATTCTAACATTTTATTATCTATATATTGATTTATCATTTCAGTATATTGTCCTAATCTATGTTTATCAAAACAATCTTTATTAATTTCTGCTTGTTTTAAAAAATAAGCAGCAAATATACTTTCTAATTCTTTTTTTCTTAAAGAAGTTTTATCTTCCATACCTTCAATTAATGAAAACCCTTCTTTTTCATTTTGTTTTGGTATAAATTTAATATAATCTATCTCTCTTCTTCCTCTATCTGTAGTTTTAGTTTCTTTATTGAAATCATTGTAATTTGTTCCAATATTTTTTAATTTTTTAGAATGAGTTCCTTCATTTTCAGCAGTTATTACTAATTCATCATCTATAAATATTTTTACATCATAATTTCCTATTTTATTTTTCCTATTTTCGTATCTAATAGTATAAGGTCCTTGTTCTAACATTCTTTTGTATCTTTTTCCAGTAATTCCTTTGAAAATAGAACCATCTGCACTATATCCATCTCTATAAACTCCAAAACTAATTCCTTCATTATTAGCATCACTAGATATTGCCCAATTACCTTGAACAGTATTATGTAAAATTTGTCCAGACGGTATAGCCATCTCTATATCATAATTATCTAATTCAGGGAATGTTACTTGTTTAAATTTATTAGTATTAAATAATAATTCTCTAGCATTGACAAAATTATCCTTGTTAGTGTATACTAAACATCCTATAATTATTATTAGTAATAAGAATATTAGTAATAAGATATTCATTATATATATATAGCATATATTTTACTAAATTAGAAATAATTATTATATGTTTAATATGTATAATTAATGAGTGAAATAAATAAAGTTAGAAATAATTATAAAGCAAAATATAGAAGTGATAAAGATAAAGAATATTTATATAAAATTTTTGATAATTATGAAGGAGATTTAGATACCTTTATGAAAAAATATGTAAAAAATCCAGAATGGAATTATTTTAAAAAAGATTTAAAAAATGAAGAAGATATAGATGGATATGTAAGATTCATAGATTCAAGAAGATTTAGTTCTAGTTTAACAGATAATATAGGAAGTAGAATCGGATTTAGTGTTTTAGATTGGTTAATATTTACAATTTTTATTTTAATATGGGGTATTCTAGGAACATTTTTAACCAAAGAAATATTTAAACAAAATGATTTTAAACATTATAATTTATATAATAAAAATAATCCATTAAATTGGGAAAATATTTATAATAATAGTTTTTTAAGTTTACTAGATAAAAGAGAAAATCCTAATTTATATACTTTTTTTGAACAAATACACGAAAATGTCTTGTCATTTCCATTATATTTATTAACATTAGTCCAGGACTTTTTTTATAAAATGTTTTCTAATTCTCCTAAAATGAACAGATTTAATTTTAATACAAATAATCAAAAAACTACACATCTATTTCATTTTATGATCATATATTTAATGCCAATTATTTTTGGAATTTCTTTAATAAGTATATTATTAACTAATGTATTTGGAATATTTTCTTTAGCATGGCTTCAAGGATTTTTAAAATTTATGACTGATAAAACTTCTATATTTTTGTCACCTACTAAACTTACTTGGAGTGGATTATTTCCATTTTCTTGGTTAATCCCAGGAATTGCTATATCATTAGTTCATTTATTTGCTTATCTTTGGATAGGAAGCGCAGCACAATTATTTACAGTAGCAACTATGGGAGGAGTTGTATTATTTATGGCATATAGATTCTTTAAAAATTTTTATAATTCAATGACTACATTTAAAGATGTTCTTAAACCATATACTTTACCATTAATTTCACTATGGAGTTTATTATTAGCAACATTTCTAAGTGCATATATACATAATAAAATAGTAAATCCAGCAGCTATATATGGTATATTATCTTGTTCAATAATATTGCCAATTATATCGTATTTAAATAGTAATTAAAAATGTAATTAAAAAGAACTTAATATAAATAATTATATTAAGTTCATATGGGGAAAAAAAGTAAGAAGAAAAATAAAAATAAAAGTAAAGAACCACCTAGAGTTACTCATAATACACCATTTGTTAGTGTATGCACACCTACTTATAATAGGAGATTATTTATACCTCAACTAATAAAATGTTTTAAACAACAAACATATCCAAAAGAGTTGATGGAATGGATTGTAATTGATGATGGTGAAGATTCAGTGGAAGATTTATTTGAAGGTGTAGAATGTGTAAAATATTTTAGATATGAGGAAAAATTAAAATTAGGTAGAAAAAGAAATTTAATGCACGAAAAATCATCAGGAACTATACTAGTTTATATGGATGATGATGATTATTATCCTCCAGACAGAGTAAAACATTCTGTATTTAAACTAAATTCAAGACCTGAAGTTTTAGCAGCAGGTAGTAGCGCTGTATATATTTACTTTAATGATACTGATTTGATGTATCAATTTGGTCCATATGGTCCAAATCACGCAACGGCTGGAACATTTGCATTTAAAAGAAAACTATTAGATCAAACTAGTTATGAAGATGATGCTGATTTAGCTGAAGAAAAACATTTTTTAAAAAATTATACAATACCATTTATTCAATTAAATCCTGAAAAAACTATATTAGTCTTTGCACATCAGTTTAATACGTTCGATAAAAGAAAACTTTTAGAAAATCCCCATCCAGATTATATTAAACAATTATCTATGAAACCCAAAGCTTTAATTAAAGATAAGGAGATGTTGAAATTTTACACGACCGTATAATTATATAGTAATTTTAAAATATATAATTATATTATAATGATGAAGAAAGTAGTTGCCGATATTAAAAGAGTATCATTAATAGTTTTATTTGCAGTAGCTGTATCTTGTGTATTAAATTTAATTAGTGATATAATTAATAAATTATTGGGAAGAGAAGGATTTGAAGGAAAAAAACAATTAGTATTTTTTCATATGAATCAGTGCGGTCATTGTAAAAAAATGATGCCAGAATGGGAAAAATTAGAACGTAATTATTCAGGAGATGTAACTCTTAGAAAAGTAGAAGCATCATCTGGAGATAGTTTATTAAAAAAAAATAAAGTTAGTGGATTTCCTACTATTTTATTATTAGATGAAAGTGGAAATAAAGTTAAAGAATACAATGGAGATAGAACAGCAAAATCATTAGAAGAATTTTTAAACTAAATGATTATTAATATATCTATAAATTCTGGCTATATCTAACTTGTTAATTTCATAATTATTATTTTGAAATAATTCTAATATATTATCATATTCTTCTGTATTTTTCAGATATATAAAATATGATAACATATCTTTCTTATCCATATTAAGCTGTTGACATAAATTTTGTATAAATAAACTATTATTATATTCAGTAGAATATTTAGTTAATACTTTTGTAAATCTAACTTCAACTGGATTGTATAATACTTTTTTATTTTTCTTGAGTTGTTTATGATATATATAATTATTATAGAATGTTTTAATTAAAGAACTCATTTCATTGAATATCCATATCTGCTTTTGAAAAGTAATTCTATCTATATAATCAGAAAAACATATATTTTTTAATATTTTAATATAATATTTTAACGAAATATTTATTTCAAATTTAGATAGAACGTCTATAATATTTTCATGAAATAATAATGCAACACTAGTTCTATCTGTATCATTTAATAATGAATGATGTTCATTAATTTTATGATAATTATTTAATAAATCTTTTGTTAATATTTTTGTATCTTCATTGTAGGTATTATTATAGAACAAGTTTTTTATAAGTTTATCCTTTAGTATATTTTGTTCACTATTATAAATATTATATGTAGAAACTAACTTTCTTAGATCTCCATTTATAAGATTAACTATGTTTTTATTTAATGTATCATCTAAATTAGGCATTAATAGTTTAACAATATTTTTTATTTCTTTTTTCTTAGGGGTCTCTAATTCTATTATATCACAAATCTTCATCATTTCTTTTATTTTTTTATCAATGTGATAATTACCTATGCATATAATTGGATTCATAGTAATATCTTCTTTTTTTTGTTTTTTTGTTTTTTTAGGTCTAATTAATTTTATTAAAGCATTAATTCCTCCTTTATCTCCACTATTCATTCCATCTATTTCATCCATTATTATTGCTATATTCTTCTTTTCTTTTTTAAATAAACTTATTATACTTTTATCTGCCATATTATGTTTTGCAATATTTTCAATAATATTTTTATTTCTAACATCTCCAGCATCAAAAGAAATTATATCATAATTTAATTCTTTTAATATTGATTTAACAAAAAAAGTTTTTCCAGTTCCTGGAGATCCATATACATATATTCCTCTTTTAGTTAGGATATCATGTTTATTTTTTTCAAAATAATTTAAATAGTCTATTAGTTGTTGTTTTTTAGAGTTTCTATTTAATAAATTATTTATGTTTAATTTATCCATTAATAATTTAATATATATTATTTGTATTTAAATGAATATTTAATTATATTCTTACATTTACCACTAGTATATTTTTGACATAAATATAAAATATATTCAATATAATTTTTAAATTTTAAATTTTTATAACTCCATTTTTTTATTTTACACCATTTATCATAATTCATTTCTAAAATATTTTCAAAAATAAAATTACTATCATTTCTAATTATAAATCTTATATAACTATCATAACTTTTATGACTATTATCACTTCCATTATAATGAGGATAACGAATATTATAATTATTTTCTAAATATAACTGTTTTTCAGGAAAATGAAATAAATAATGGTCTTTAGATAATAATGAAAATATAGATTTAGGAATAAAATCTTTTATCATTATTACTACATCATTAGGTAATCTATTTACATAAGATAATAACATATATAATATGTATATTATATTAATTAACATAATCCAGCATTAGTAATACCATCCCATTCTACATTACATCCTTTTGCCCATTCACATTTCTTTTTTTTTCCTGATTCTCCTTGATATTCAGGAGTATTAAAACTAGTGGTAGAACAAGAACCTAAATTATGAGTATTAAAACATTCATTTTCTTTTAATTGTGGATTAAATCTATTTTCCCAATAATCAGGACATCCCGGAAGTTCAGGAGGAAAGTTTTGTAATTGTTTAGAAGATTGTAAAAGAAAGGCAATAAGAATCCCTAAACAAATTAAAAATACTATAGCCATATATAATATAATTTTTTGAGCTGTTAAATTCATTTATTATTAATATAATATTATATTATTTTTTATAATTATATTTATATAATGGCACATAATGGACGAGTAAATATAATAGGACCGAATACTGGAGATATTTTTTCTTTATACGATAGGATCCCTGTTCAACAAAAATCAACACAATATAGAAATGCTTTAACAGGAACTTGGAATAATAATATGTTATCTACTGCTTTTTTTTCTTCTGAAAATATTAGAATAATACAGAATGCAATAAAAAAAGGAGTATATACTGCATCTAATGGTAATTTTGTAATATCAGACCAAGATGAAGATACTTTAAAAATAATTATGAGAAGTATATTTTTACAAAATTCTAAGAACAATGATAATGATATTAAGAATCAAATTATAGAATTAAATGATAAAGTAGTTAGATATGCTGTTCCACAAATATATGGAGAAGCCGAAGGATATATTAGATATAAACACGATGTTAGTACTTTAGCAACTCCAATAGAAAGACCATTATCTACTTATCATAATAATGAATTAGAATTTAAAAAATTTTTTTAAGAATTTAATTATTAAATAATTTAATTAATAATTAAATAT
>Ga0163109_10003147_pt1 | contig 12642 bp, 12 predicted proteins | sample CRUFie1St13metaG_FD_108704 | JGI IMG/M metagenome (GOLD analysis project Ga0163109, IMG submission 108704) | Marine microbial communities from the Costa Rica Dome - CRUD Field 142mm St13 metaG | ecosystem: Environmental > Aquatic > Marine > Oceanic > Photic zone | place: Costa Rica: the Eastern... | reverse complement strand
CCCATTGCCATGGCACCACCAGTCAAAAACATCAAGAAGCTAAACCATAGATAAAGTGTGCCAATGTCTTTATGATTGGTTGTAAATAACCATCTTGTTATACCTTTCTTTGGTCCGTGGTCGTGGTCGTGATGTTCAACTACTGCACTCATTTTTTCTCCTATAAATTTATATTTTTATAATCTACTATATCTTTTGGAACAACTACGGTTCCGTCACTATCTTTGTTGTTATTCCAAGACATTCTCGTGAAGGTAATGACTGATGCCATCTCTACTTCATTAAGCTGTTCAGCAAAAGATTGCATTTGGCTCCCTCTAATACCTTCCATCAATATCTCAATTTGAGCAGATTTGTCGTTCATAACAACTGCACTTCCTGCAAGAGCCGGATAGAATCCAGGTATGCCTGCTCCATTAACCTGATGGCATGCTGCACATCTGGTGTTGTAAATCTCTTCACCCTGCGCAAGCAATTCATCAACAGTCCACTCTTTTTCAGTTAGAAATGCCAGCTGCTCGGCCGCATCCCTTTTTTGCTGGATCCAATCTTGGTACTCTTCTTCTGTTACTGCTTTTACAACAATAGGCATGTAGGCATGTCTCTCACCACAAAGCTCTGTGCAATTTCCTCTGTAAACACCAGGAACATTTATCGTTGTTTTTGCTACGTTAATGAAACCAGGAATGGCGTCTTGTTTGACAGCAAAATCACTCATATACCAAGAATGAATCACATCGTTACTAGTAATTAAGAATCTAATTGGAGTGTTTATTGGAACCACTACTTCTTCGTCAACTTCTAGCAAATAATTTACACTCTTTTCAGCTTGATTTGTCTCGTATTGTTCAGCGGGTGTAGTGAGGTTTGAGAAAAAACTTAGAGGCTTATCGCCAACTTTTTCATCCAAGTACTTATACTGCCATTTCCACTGCCATCCTATTACTTGTATATCAATTCCCCCTTCTTCAGCATCGTGATCATACATTTGTTTAAGCAGGCTAGATGCTGGTAGAGCCATTAGTACAAGTATAATTGTTGGAACGATAGTCCATGCCATTTCGAGTTTATGATTTTCTTCAAATTTTGCTGGGTTCTTGTTATTGGAACGTCTATATTTCCACATGGAATAAAATAAAATACCGAAGACTACTATGCCAATAGCCACCATAATCCAAAACATAAGCATGTGAAGACCAAAAACGTCTTTACTAATATCAGTGACACCCACAGGCATATTTACATCAAGCCAATCAGCAGATGAAAACATAGAAATAAATAGAAGTGTAGTTAGCCCCAGCTCTTTTTTCATGTACGCATATAGTACTATAAATATTGCTAATGTCGAGTAATAAGCACCGTCAATAGTTATAGATTTAGTCGTTTATTATTCTAATTGATTCTTCGCCGTTATTGTCCTTCTTTTCAAAATAATTACAGGAAATGCACTTAACTATTGAATCATCGTTTTTCAAAACAATTGAGTCCATATCTCCGCAACTTGGGCACACAGCACCAGCAATAAATTTATAATCTTTCATTTTTAATCTTATTTTTGATTCCCTTGCTTGGAATAGATCCAAACCACTCTTGAAAAGATAGGGCTGCCTGCTCTACAAGCATCCCCTGACCATCAAAAAAGTTAATCTTTTTGTTCATAGCGATATCATGTATGCTTTCATTGCTTAAGTTTCGGTAATTGATGTCCATTAAGTGAGCATTATCATTAAATTTAATATCCGAAATCAATTCTAAATAGGCTTCGTCTGTAGATGAAACGCAACTAATTACTAAATCATAGCTAGTTTTGTTTTCTTCAAACATGTTCAAACCAGGGCAACGGTCCATTAAATTATATTTATTTTTACTTCTATTCCATACGTATAAAGTGCAAAGCTGAGAAAGAAAATTTGCAATTGCAAAACCAGCACCACCCAATCCAAGAAGTAACACATTCTTGTTTTTAACATTTATGCCTCTTGAAATTAAGTCTTCAAAGAGGCCTGCTCCGTCAGTTGAGATGCCTTTGATCACAGGGTTATTTTTTAGATCAGCTTTAGTTTCAAGACTAAGTGTATTAACAGAAATATCGTTTGAGGAGTACCTTTCAGCCATTATTTCTTTAAAAGGCTTTGTAATGTTAAGCCCTGTACCGCCTTCATCAAAAAAATTTTCAATGAACTCAAGAGGGTTAGAATCTAAATCAAAAATATCATAAGTAAGCTGAATATCTGCTTCTTTGCCAAATAATGTATGAATGTGGGGGGAGAGAGAATAAGCAATGTCTTTACCGACAATTCCAAGTTTATGTTTCATGCCCATTTTTTTGTTTTCTTGATGGCCATGTAGAGTTTTTTCTCTTCATCTGTTAATTGCTCATCAAACTTATACCTCCAAGAAACTTCATTTGGAAGGGACATTAGTATAGATTCTATTCTTCCTCCAGACTGAAGTCCGAAAAGTGTTCCTCGATCGTAAATCAGGTTAAATTCAACATACCTGCCTCTCCTAAATCTTTGAAACTCCTTTTGTCTTTCTGTAAATTTTAATTCCTTTCTCATGGAAATGATTTCAAAATATGAATTGATGAAAGCATTTACAATTTTTTCTGAAAGGTTTAAACCTTCATCAATATCTTCAAATTTTTGTTTTTCATAAAAAAGACCTCCTATCCCTCGGTGCTCATTTCTATGTTTTAAATAAAAATAATTATCACAATTTTTTTTCCATTCTTCATAGTTATGGTTGGATGCTTTTTTTGCATTTTTGTGCCAAAGAGAGCAGTCTTCTTCAAATAGAATATATGGTGTTAAATCAAATCCGCCCCCAAACCACTCCTCAAGAATATCTCCATCTTTAAAAGTGCAGAAGTACCTTACATTAAGGTGTGAGGTTGGGATGTTGGGGTTTTTAGGGTGAAAAACCACTGATACTCCAGTTGCAAAATATGGTGCCTCTTTAAAGTTTTCTGAGCCAACTGAGGATCTTGGTAATGAGTTTCCTGATATTTGGGAAAAATTTATACCAGCTTTATCAAAAAACTTACCCCCATCTATAACCACAGAATATCCCTCACCTAGTTCAGGTTTTTCCCATTTATCATGGATAGGTTTTAATGATGTCTCAAATTGCAGAAACTTATCCATCACGGATTTATGCAAAACCTTAAACTTTTGAGCAGCCTTATTATTTTTATCTAACATAACTATTATTTTTTATATCAAAAATCTTTGAGGGTCCTTCTTCACCACCTAACGGAAGGGCTAATATACCAAAAATTTTATTCGAAAAAACCTTTTTTACTTCAGATGTATTTTTACAGGCAGGTTGACCTGAAATATTTGCTGAAGTTGAAATAATTTCACTGCCAACATTATCAAGAAGATCTATGAGAACTTTATATTTTGGGATTCTAATAGCCACAGTTTCATCGTGTGTTGGAACAATAATTGTTGTGAAAGATCTTGAGAGCTTATTAATTTTGTCTTTTAGTTTATGTTCAATTTCGAGCCTATCAAATGCTTGTTCAATGTTCTGGAAAAGGAGGATATATTTTTTTTCTTTGTCTCTGCCTTTGATCTCATTTAGTTCTTCGATTAGATTCTTTTTGTTTAAACAACCTAATCCCCATACCCCCTCAGTTGGATAGGCAATAACTTTTTCATGTTTTATCCATCCAGCGGCAGTAGAGGGACTCTTAACTTCTATCAAGGTTTTTGTCTTTGAGAATTGTTTTTTCTCTTAGATCTGCTTTAAAACTTTTCATCTTATCAGCAAGACTTTCATCTGTTGTTGCAATCATTTGAGCGGCGAATATTCCTGCATTTGTAGCTCCTGCTTTGCCTGCAGCAAAAGTTGCAACCGGAACACCTGCCGGCATCTGGAGTGTCGAAAGTATTGCATCAAGCCCATTTAAAGAGCTGTTGTCTGAAGGAACACCCAAGACTGGTTTTGTTGAATGAGCAGCTACAGCTCCTGCAAGATGAGCTGCCATACCAGCTATTGCTATATAGGCTCTACAGCCGCTGGCTTGTGAGGTTTTTAAAAACTCTACCAGGACATCTGGAGATCTGTGAGCAGAAATTACTTTTAACTCACATGTTAATCCGAAAGATTTCAACGATTCAATTGCTGCTTTTCCTAGCTCTATGTCAGAATCAGACCCTAAAATTACTGCAACATCTATTTTGTCCATATATATAAAATTATAATTAAACAATGAATAAGCTAAACATACTAACATTTCCTGACCCAAGGTTAAGAAAAAAAGCTACACCAATCACAGTTTTTGATGAAAATTTAAAAAATTTTGCAAAAGATATGCTTTTTACGATGTACGAATCAAATGGAATAGGTTTAGCAGCAACACAAGTTGATTTCCATAAAAGACTTATCGTTATAGATGTTTCTGATGAACAAAATAATCCATATTTTTTAGTAAACCCAACCTTTAAGGTTTTGGACGATACTACTGAACATTTTAAAGAAGGCTGCTTATCAGTTCCCTCTTTTTTTGAGGATATTTACAGGCCTAAAAAAATAGAGCTTACATTTCAAGATCTTGAAGGCAAACAACATGTTGAGGTTGCCGAGGGCGTCTTAAGTGTTTGCGTACAACATGAAATTGATCATCTAGAGGGCAAGCTTATGGTTGACCATCTATCTCCTTTGAAAAGAGACAGAATTAAGAACAAGCTTCAACGAAAAAAGGATGACAGCCCCAAAAATTAAAATTGGTTTTGCCGGGACACCGGAATTAGCTTTTTATCATTATCAAGAATTGGCTCAAGATAAGGAGTTTGAAATTCAGTATATTTTAACTCAACCGGTATCAAAGTCAGGAAGAGGAATGCATAAAAGCAATTATTCTCTTCAAGATCAGCCTCAAACTGTTAAAACTTTTGCTCCTAGCAATCTTAAAGAGAAGATGTTTGTAGATGAAATGTTGAAATATGAAATTGATTTACTGATAGTTGTGGCTTATGGTCAAATTTTGCCTAAATGGATCTTAGATTATCCAAAGTTCGGTTGTTTAAATGTTCACTTTTCACTTTTGCCACTCTACAGGGGCGCATCCCCTATCCAAAGGTGCATAGAGAAGGGGGATTATGAATCTGGTGTAAGTTTTATGAAATTAAATGAACAGATGGATGCTGGACCTCTGTATTTTCAAAGTAAAATTACAATTAAAGACCTTGATTTTTATGAGGTAGAGAAAAAATTAATTAGCCTATCCCTAGAAAATCTGAATTCGGTAATCAAAAAGATAGTTTTTGAAAAACTTAAACCTAAAGAACAAAATCATGCCCTTGCTTCAACTGCAGGCAAAATTACTAAGGAAGAAGGCGAAGTAAATTGGAAAAATAATTATCAGGATATCCATAGTAAATTTAAAGCTTTTAAGAATTGGCCACAAACTTTCTTTACGTTTAAAAACCAAAAAATAAAAATTCATGGCATGTTAATAGACCCTAATAAAAGAGGCCAAGCTGGGATAGTGGCACACGTTAATAAAGACTCTATAGGCGTTTTTTGCAATAATGGCTGCATATTAATAACTAATTTACAATTTCCTGGGAAGAAAATAATTAGCGCTAAAGATTTCTTTAATTCAAAAAGAGATATAATTTCTGTAGGGGATAGTTTGAATTGAAAATAGTTATTCTTGGTGGTGGTTCGATTGGTGGCAGTGTAGCCAATGAGCTGTCTACTGAAGAAAATGATGTGATTGTTATTGATAACAATCAAGAAAATCTTGATTCTTTAAGTTCTAAAGAAGGTATCTTGACAATAAATGGTAATGCTTCTTCTCCATCAACATTAAAAAAAGCAAATCTTGACGACGATACATTGCTTTTATGTCTAACAGACTCAGAGGAAGTAAATCTTTTAGCTTCAATAGTTGCTAAATCAAAATTTAATGTTGGCAAAGTTGTCTGTAGGCTGATTGGATCAGATTATGAAAAGATATCCCAAGATATTGCAAGTGGTGTTGATTATTTTATTAATCCAGAGAATTTGATTACAGAGGAAATAAAAGAATTACTTCACCACCCTGGATCTCTAGAAATTTTAGACTTTGTTGATAATAGATTGAAGTTGGTAAGTGTATATGCAAAAGAGTCTGGTTTGTTGGTTGGTAAGCAAATTAGAGAACTTAGAGATCATTTGCCTGATTACGAAACAAGAATTCCTGCTATTTATAGAGATGAAGAGTTAATTATTCCAAACGGAGAAACTATTATTCAGAAGGATGATGAGGTTTATTTCGTAGCCGACGAAAAACACATCGAACAAGTCACAAGAGAATTACAAAAACTAGAAGAAAAGTATAAAAATATTGATATTGCTGGTTGTGGAAATATTGGTAAATCATTAGCAACTAAAATTTATGAAGATTTTAATGTAAAGGTTATAGAAAAGGATCAAGAGCAATGTGAAGAAGCTGCTGAAGAATTAGACAATATATTGATTCTTAATGCAGACGCAGCTGATAAAGAATTTTTATCCAGCGAAGGGATAAACGATTGCGATGTTTTTATTGCAGTTACCCAGGATGATGAAACTAATGTTATATGTTCTCTTATGGCTAAAAAGCTTGGAGCTAAAAAAACAATAACCATCATAAATAAAGAAGCTTATTTTGATCTAATGGATCGAAACGATTTGGACATTATTATATCTCCAGTTCAAATAACAGTTTCACATATTTTAAAATACATAAGGAAGGGGCTGGTATTTAATGCGCACAAGGTGAAGAAAGGGGCTGCAGAAGTTATTGAAATGAATGTTGATGACTCGATAAAAAAAATAATTGGAAAGAGGATTATTGATTTAGGTTTAAATGGATCAATGAATATTCCTGCTATTTGTAGAGAGGATAAGGTTTTGATGGCTCATGGTGTTACAGAAATAAAAGAGGGAGACCATCTTTTAATATTTTATAAAGATAAATCTGCATTTGATTCGTTCTATAATAAGTATAAATGACAACACTCCTAAAAGTACTTAGGTTTTTGGGGCCTATTTTTCTATTTTTCTCTTTGTTGGTTGTTCTGCCCTCTTATTTGATTAGTTATTTTGATGGTATTGCAGATGATGGTCTGTTAATAATTCTGCTTTTAAGTATTTTTTACTCACTTGTAATAAGGCTTACTCTCAGAAAACAGAAATTTATTTACACACCAAGAGATGGTTTTTTAATTACATTTGTTAGTTGGGTTTTAGTTTCTTTGATAGCAGCTTTGCCTTTTTACTCATTTGGGATGGGTTATGTAGATTCATTTTTTGAAGCAGTATCTGGACTTACAACAACTGGTTCTACTTCAATATCAAGTTTATCTGAGCTGCCAAATTATTTGTTGATGTACAGACAATTACTTCAATGGGCAGGGGGTGTTGGTTTAGTAATTGTTGTATTGGCAATAATCCCTGCGGTTTCTGGAGGGGTTAAGGTCTTGCAAGCTGAAACATCTGGTTTTGCAGAAAAAAGTTTCTCACCACGGTTAAGAGAGACAGCAAGATCACTTCTAATGTTTTATTTGATAATCACTTGCCTGTGTGTGAGCGCTTACTGGTTTGCTGGTATGTCACTATTTGATGCATTTGCACATAGTTTCAGTACAGTCTCTATAGGTGGATTCTCAACTTATGATCAAAATTTTGGTCATTTTCAAAATACAGGTATTGAGCTAGTGGCTATTGGTTTTATGATTATATCTTCAACCAACTTCGGACTTCATTTTCTAGCAGTAACTAAGTTTAGATTTACAAGCTATCTAAAAAATGACGAATTTATATTCTTCTTAATTGTTCTTATCTCCGCCATAGTTGTCTCTATTCTCTTGTTGCTTCTAAAAGAAGGATTTGTATTGTCTGATGCGCTGCGTTATGGTCTTTTCCAAACCATTTCAATTGTTACAACTTCTGGTTTTACTCTGATCCCTCTTGATGGTTTTGGTCAAGCAGTGCCATTTTTTATTTTTATTGTTGCCTTTATTGGTGCTTGCTCTGGATCAGTGGGTGGAGGTATGAAAGCATGGAGAATTCTGATTTTGCTAAGGGTTGCTGTTGACAGTATAACTAAGTTGATGCATCCAAACGCTGTAAGCACCTCTAAGATAAATGGGGTTAAAATTGAAAGCAGTCAGATAGAATCAGTTTTTGCTTTCATAGCATTTTATATTGCTTTCTTTTTATTTTTTTTATTTATGCTGATTTTTCAAGACATTGATTTTTATTCTGCATTCTCAGCGACAACAGCAGCAATAAATAATTTAGGCCCTGGTTTGGGAGTTTTTTCTGAAAATTATTCTTCTCTTACAGATTTGGGGAAGTGTACTCTTGCATTTGCGATGATAGTTGGTAGGCTGGAGCTCTTTGGGGTGCTGATCTTGTTTTTTCCATCTTTTTGGAAAAATTAATATATAGCCCTGGGTTTTCCAGATAGTTTCTTAAATTTTTTGTATTCCCAACCATACATTTCTGGATTCTGAAGAATTGCTCTTTCAAAACACTTATTCATTTCATCTGTATTTATTGGGTTTGCAATATATTCAATATTTAATTTATATTTTTTTGTTGTGCCGGGTGATAGATAAACAAAGTATAAATCATGAGTTTTTTTATTTGAAAGTTTTTCGATAATATCTAATGAGTAACATTCTTGGCCAAAAAATTTTGAATATTTGCCTGTATTGTGCGGAACCAGATCAGTAGCAATAATTGTATTTCCTCCCCTCAAAAAATTTTTGAAAAATTTGGCCATACCTGTTGGATTTGCAGTATGAAGTGAGGCCCCCCTGCTCTCTCTAATTTCTTTAACAAAGTTATCTAAATGCTTATTTTTTGTTGCAGTAAAAATAATGTTAAGGTTTTTTAGGATATCAGAAACATAAAATAACATTACATCAACACAACCCATATGAAGAGTGAAGATTAACTTCGGATTAGAGGAGTCTGTGAATAGTTTTGTTTCTGGAACTTCAAGGAGTTTTTTATAGTTATCTGGGTGCCCCCAAAGATAGGGATACTCTAAAAATGTCTCACTGGTAAGCTGTATGCTTTCATTTATCGAGACAGCACGCTGCATATTTGTATGTTTAAGATTCTTTATTGTAGATCTCTTTTGCTCAACATTTAGTGTATTAAATAAAAATGAAAGTAATTTTGAGAATAGATTTAAAACAGGTATTGGTAGAATCGAAATTAATTTGAAGAGTATGAGAAACATTCTTAAAGTTATAGAATAGCTTTTATTAGATATTTAAGGAATATATTTTGCCAGCAAAAAACATAGAAGAATTGGTATCTCTTTGTAAAAGAAGAGGTTTTATCTTTCAATCAAATGAAATATATGGAGGTTTACAGGGTCTTTATGATTATGGGCCATTAGGTGTTGAGCTTAAAAACAATATTAAAAGCTCTTGGTGGAAGTCTATGGTTTATGATCGTGATGATATTGAAGGTCTGGATGCCTCTATTCTCTCAAAACAAGATGTTCTCAGGTATTCAGGGCATGAAGAAACTTTTACTGATCCACTGGTGGACTGTAAAAAGTGTAAGTCTAGATGGAGAGCTGATCATTTAGAGCAAGACAAGTGCCCAAAATGTGGGTCTGATGATCTAACAGAGCCTCGTCCATTCAATTTAATGTTCAAAACAAATATTGGACCAATAGATGACGGCTCAAGCTTTGCATACCTAAGACCGGAAACAGCACAACAGATCTTTATTAACTTCAAAAATGTCATTGACTCAACTTCAAAAAGCATCCCTTTTGGTATTGCTCAAATTGGAAAAGCTTTTAGAAATGAAATTACTTTAAAAAGTTTCATTTTCCGTGTTAGGGAATTTGAACAAATGGAGCTTGAATATTTTGTTGAGCCTGGTCAAGATGAAAAGCAACATGAATACTGGGTTAAGCAGAGACTAGATTGGTGGGAGGCACAAGGTGTGCCAAAAGATAAATTAGAATTATACGAAGTTCCAAAAAATGAATTGTCACATTATTCTAAAAGAACAGTGGATATAATGTATAACTTCCCTCATGGACGTGAAGAGCTTGAGGGTGTTGCAAATAGAACCGATTTCGATCTAGGATCTCATTCTAAAAATCAAAACGAACTAAATATATCCTCAAAAGTACGAGATAATAAAGACTCAAACTCTAAACTGGCAATTAAAGAACCACATATGGATAACTGGGTTGTCCCTTTTGTAATTGAACCATCTGCAGGGGTTGATAGGGCTGTATTGGCAATAATGAATGAAGCCTACAGAGAAGAAAAATTAGGAGATAGTTCTAGGATAGTGTTATCTTTGAGACCTCATCTATCTCCAATTAAAGCAGCTGTAATTCCTTTGAAAAAGAATAATAATGAGATGGTTGAGTTAGCCAAAAAAATTAAATCACAATTGCAAGAACTTGGTTTGGGAAGAGTGATTTTAGAGAATACTGGCAATATTGGAAAGAGTTACAGAAGGCATGATGAAGTTGGCACCCCACTCTGTGTAACGGTTGATTTTGAAAGCCTAGAAAACTCAGATATTACAGTAAGGGATAGAGATACGATGAAACAAGAAAGAATTGAAATTAAAGATCTGAATGCTTATTTTTTGAAGTATTTTTAAATATCTACATTTTCTGCTCTTAGAGCATTATCATCAATAAACTCACGTCTTGGTTTAACTTCATCACCCATTAATGTTTCAAAAATTTCATCTACAGCATCTCTGGCATCATCCAAGGTGATTTGAACTAGCCTCCTGTGTGTTGGATCAAAGGTTGTTTCCCATAATTGCTCTGGATTCATTTCACCCAAACCCTTGTATCTTTGAATCTCAGGTGCTCTTGCATTGTCAGAACTATCCGATCGTATTTCTTTTAAAATATCATCTTTTTCTTCTTCGTCCTTCGCATAATATACTTTAGATCCTTTCTTAATTTTATATAGTGGTGGAAGTGCAAGGTAGATATGTCCTTTTTCAAGAAGGTCATACATTTGATTATAAAAAAATGTTAATAATAGAGTTCTGATGTGTGAACCATCAACGTCTGCATCAGTCATTATAATAACTCGATGATATCTTAGTTTTTCAAGGTCAAATTCGTCTATTCCAATACCTGTCCCTAATGCTGTTATTAGTGTGCCAATCTCATTTGAGCCTAAAACTTTATCAAGTCGAGCTTTTTGTACATTAATGATTTTGCCCTTGAGTGGTAGTATTGCCTGGAATGCTCTATTGCGACCTTGTTTAGCTGATCCACCAGCAGAATCACCCTCCACCAGAAACAGCTCTGATAGTGAAGGATCTTTTTCTTGGCAATCTGCTAGTTTCCCTGGCAGACCCCCTATATCAAGCAACCCTTTTCTTCTTGTCATTTCTTTTGCTTTTCTAGCTGCTTCCCTAGCGTAGGCTGCTTCTAATACTTTCCCCAATATCTCTTTGGCTTGTTGTTTGTTGGCCAGCAGAAAATCCATGAAGTAGTCATTTAAAAGACCTTCAACTGCTGGTCTTGCTTCAGATGATACTAATTTGTCTTTAGTTTGTGATGAAAATTTTGGATCAGGCATTTTAAGTGAAATAACAGCGACCATGCCCTCCCTAACATCCTCTCCTGTTATCTCTACTTCTTTTTTGCGCATTAAGTCTTCTTTCTTTATAAAGTTCTTAATTACTCTTGTAAGCCCTCCTCTAAATCCTGCTAAATGTGTTCCTCCATCGCCTTGGGGTATGTTGTTAGTGAAGCATTGGACGTTTTCTCTGTAGGTTCCTGTCCACTGTACTGCAATTTCAACACCAATACCTTTCATTGTTGCATTAGCGTAAAATGGGGCACCTACAGTTTCTTTTTTGCCTGTTAGATGTTTTACAAATTCACTTAAACCACCATCTGACTTGAAGTTTTCTGTTTTTCCTGTTCTTTCATCTAAGACACTAATACCTATACCTTGGTTTAAGAAAGAAAGCTCTCTTATTCTTTTGGTGAGTATTTCGGTCACAAATGTTGTGTCTGAAAATATCTTTTTTGAAGGCAAAAACGTTACTTTTGTGCCTGTGTTCTCGCTTTTGCCTACAATCTCTAATTTGGTTTGTGGAAAACCATCAGCATATTCCTGCTTGTATGTAGAACCCTGTCTTTGTATCTCTAGGATCAATTTACTACTGAGAGCGTTTACGACAGATACACCAACACCATGAAGACCCCCAGAAACTTTATAGCTGTTTTCATCAAATTTTCCACCTGCATGAAGCACAGTCATGATAACTTCCGCAGCAGATGCGCCCTCCTCATGTTTGTCTACCGGTATGCCTCTCCCGTTATCAGCAACTGAAACTGATCCGTCTTTTCCTATAACTACGTCTATTTGGTCGCAAAACCCAGCCAATCCCTCGTCTATAGAATTATCTAACACCTCAAATACCATATGGTGTAGTCCAGTTCCGTCATCTGTATCGCCTATATACATTCCAGGACGTTTTTTTACTGCCTCAAGTCCTTTAAGGACCTTTATACTATCTGAATCATAATTTTCTGACATAAGAACTACCTCCATTTTGTTCTACGTGGAACAATGATTTGTTCAATATTATTGGTTTAGGATCTATAAGTGTCACAAGGCTTTGCATAGTATTATT
>Ga0163109_10003145_pt1 | contig 12648 bp, 15 predicted proteins | sample CRUFie1St13metaG_FD_108704 | JGI IMG/M metagenome (GOLD analysis project Ga0163109, IMG submission 108704) | Marine microbial communities from the Costa Rica Dome - CRUD Field 142mm St13 metaG | ecosystem: Environmental > Aquatic > Marine > Oceanic > Photic zone | place: Costa Rica: the Eastern... | reverse complement strand
TTTCACCCGATTCAATATCCCAAATTCTAAGAGTCTCATCCAAACTTCCTGAAACAATTGTTGTCTTATTTATAATCTCGATCGAAGAAATCATACCTCTATGGCCGCAAAGCATTTTTATAAGTTTGCCTGAATTAGTATTTCGAATTTGAAGATCTCCAAAATTACACACACCCAATATGATAGTAGATTCATTTAAAATCTTAATGCATTATACATCAAAAGTACCCGCAGAATTATTCATTAATCCATCATCACTATCATCACTATCATCACTATCATCATGAAATTCGTAATCATTTGTGATAATTTTGATCATATCACCTGATTCAATATCCCATAATTTGACAAAACTGTCAAGTCCCGCAGAAACTATGGTAGTTTTATTTAACATCCCGAGGCATAATATTTCAGTAACGCTTCCTATAATTTCTTTTTTACGTGTACCTGATTTAATATCCCAAATTGTAATTATTCTTTCTTCAATATAATCTCCACCAGCTATCCAGGGAACTCCACTAGATGCAGTGGCTATTGTATATTCGTCAACAACTATCATACAGGTAACTTTAATATTTATATTAATCGTCTTTTCTACGTTACGTGATTCTATGTTGACAAATTCAATTCTCTCATTTTGCTCAACATTTTTTCTTACCCGGTCACCACCTGTTGTAATAAGTGTTGATTTATTCAACATAATAAGATGTCTTCTATCATATTGTGAATTATAACTATAAGGTGTCAAACGTTGTAATAACGGATAATACATCACATATTTACTATTCATAGTACTCTGTGTGTGTATATTATTAGCACTATCGCATATAATGAGTTTGGGTTCATAACAAAATTTGATAATATATCGAATAAGATCTTGATTAAGATATGGTTTACCGCGATTACGACGTCGTGCTTGTATAAAATCAAAAACTACAATCGGCGGTGTATCGCGATTAGAAACACTTCTAGACATAAATCGCCAGTTTATGATATCTCTTTTAATATTATTTGATACAATCATGTTACTGACTTGAGTACCGGTATTACAGTTATTAATAGTTTTATAAAGAAGGTATTGATTATTATTTTGTTTTTTACATAATTCTGACGACATATTACAATATAAATTATATTGTAATATTTAAAAATCAATTTTATCCAACTTACTTATACTTCTTCATGTTGTACAAGTTTTAAAATTTCATTTTTTTGTTTGATAATGATAGCAGTTCGTTGAATTAAATCTAATGTAGAAGGACAACTATCTGAAGAACTGTAACCAAGTTTATATTTTAATCCTACAAACTCATCTTCAGACAATTGGTGTGTTTTAATTATCTTATCTATTTCTAATGCATCATTTAATTCTTTTAATGCAACTATATAGGATTGCTTTGTGGGAGTTGCATTATATCTAATTAATAGTTTTAATACATCAATATTATGATTGTGTACCGCAATTTCACACGGTGAATAACCATCAGGCCTGCTTTTATTTGGATTTGCACCTCTTGAAAGCAATAATCCTAAACACTTAATATTTCCTTTTGCTGATGCTATGTAGCATGGTGTTGATCCTCCATCAATTGATGCTTTATCAGGATCAGCATCATTATTAAGCAAAAATTCAAGAGTCTCATATGAATCGCTTGAAGCAGCATTAAAACATGCACTATATCCTACATCATCAACAGCATCAACCGATATTCCCATATTAAGAATAGATTTTGCAGCATCTAATTTACCTTTTTCACATAATAAAACAAATGCATTATTTAAAATATATTTTTGAAAGTGTGTTAATTGAGACATATTATTATTATTATTATCTTATTATATAAAATTTGAAAAAATCAATTTTAACGTAAAAAACCCATGCTTATAATATAAGCATGGGTTTTTTATTTTACTCAGAATCTTCCTTATCTGAATTTTTACGTATACATAGATAAACTGGTTCATCACTAAATATAGATTCTGGATCAGTTTCTAATTTATATTCATTATTAGTTACACTATGTAGTTCTTCTAAAAGAGTTTTGTTTTGATTTTTCAACTGTTTTATTTGTTGATCTTTAATGCAATCAGATTCTTTCACTTCTTTTTCACGTTCTAAAACATGTTGTTTAATATTTTCAAAATCTGTTTGGAGTTTTTCTAGATTTAAATTTGATACAATATTTTGATCAAAACTAGATTCATAAAATTTTATCTTATTATTAGTTAGTATTCGTTCATTTTCCATAATTTCTAATCTACGTAAAGCATCTTCCCATCCATCATTCGCATGTTGAAGTTGTTTCATCAAGATGTCATTAGAATGTTCAGAAACCAATTTACGGTAACGTATTTGTTTTATAGGCATCTCTATAACATTACTAAGTATTTCTTCTACATTAGAAGATCTACTAGTCATAAGAGCATTAGTCATTACAGTACGTTCACAGATCATTTCATTAATTTTTCTTTGAAGAGCGTGAACTTGTAAATTAAGATTATTTATCTTTTTTCGTGAACCATCTCTATCTATTTTTATTTTTTCTAATAGTTCATATATATTATTTAGATTATCATTTTTTTGTTTACGCTCCCATAAATAATCGTCTTGATTAGATACAAAATTTTCAGACTCTTTAATACTAAATATTTCTTCATTTCTATCTTTTTCAGTCATTTTGATTTTTAAAATTTTTATATTTTAAAAATCAATTTTAAGATTCATTATCAATTTCAGTAACTTTGCTAATTAAATCGTAAATTTCTTTTGCTAAATCATTTGGACGATTTTTATGAGTTTTCTTGTACAATGTTTGTTTTCTTTTATAATTGATATAAAATTTATAGACAAGAGAATCTTTCTCTGCTAAATCTGCATTATAATTACCACTGTAACGTCCGTGTCTATAGGGATAATTATCTTCAGCTTCGGCAAGATGTTGACTTATTTCATATTCGCTAAAGTCACTTGGATTATCAACAATATTTTTTAAGTTGTTATATATTTCATGAACTTCTTCGTCGTAACTACTCAAACTTCTAGAAGGAGTATAATATGGATCAGGTTTTGAACCATTTAATTGCGATGCCAACGCATGAGCATCTTGATCGGTATTTACTGATCCGATTATATTTAAATTAGATGTATTTATATCAGACATGTTGATTTTTAAAATATTAGAATATTTAGAAATCAATTTTAACGTGATTAAAGACCAACCTTAATAGGCTGGTCTCTAATCGATCGGAACGTACGTCTACGCTAGTGTTTGACAAATGTAGTTTGCTATTGCGGTCCTTGACCTGTACTTTCAGACACCTTGTGTCTTCTGGGTAAAAGACGTCGATGCTGTCGTTGTGGCTGAGAATGTAAAACACGATTCTGCAACTGTGTTCGCATTTCGGCACGTGCTTTTTCAGTTGCAATGTGAAGTTCTTCTGCCGTATGAGGATACCTACAAGTTCCTTTTTTGTGATGTTTGCACTGATCTCCATATGCACACATTTTCACACTGAGTTCTTCAGGTGTATGCGCAAACTTGCACTTGTCTCCAAATCTACAAGGCTTGCCTTGCAAGATGTGTTGACACGGTTTTGTCTTCTCAAGACCTTCTCCCGTTGTGCAAATTTTGATCGCATTGTTGATCTTCGAACGGTCCACTTTGGGCTTGGATTGCGCTTTTCCGTTGTTCTCCTTCCAGTAGTTGTAATTTCGTGTCCTGATCTCACGAATCCTTGAAGACGGTGACATCACAAAATAAGAAGGAATTTTGTGTTTTCGACTAATCTTAATCCACTCCACGTTTTTAGATTTGCGGAACAGTGAAACCCTTGAAAAAGAAGTTCTACATCTGTACGGATTACGTGTAGGAAGTGGTGCAAGAGACGAGTGAACAGAAGGCCAGTTCTTATTAACCACAATGGCTTGTCTTGTATGCATTCGATGCACCAACTCTAGAGGAATGTCGTCATCGTCACTCCTAGGTGGCTGTCCAATGCATTGAGGAGGTGGTCGATACTGCATATAATACGACTCTTTTTTAGAGTTCATATCCAACTCATCAACCACATCCATAAGTTGTTGACACTGTTGCAAAGATGCAACGGCATCGTCGGCGGCGTCTTCATCACCGCGGCGCAATGCTCTATCACATTCCTGTTCAAGAGCGATGATGTCATCAGCAAGTCCGGGGTCTGGAAAATTCTGATCGGGCGTGCATTCATACACGTCCGTCATTTCAGAATCGTCAAACCACCCATCCTCCTGGTATTTATTTGTGGGGAAACCTACACGATTATTTGTAAAAGCCATGATTTCCGCTTTAATATATTTAAAATTTTTAAAAATCAATTTTAAAAATTGTAAAGACCTAACGCAAGTAAGCACATACTATATAGTATGTGCTTACTTGCGTCTAATAGTTATCGCTATGTGCATGATTGGCTTCTGCAAAATCACGACGTTCAAGCTCGTCTTGCAGATCTGCTGTACGTATCATTGCACAAAGCTCTTTTGTGATGTTACCACCTCGATCGACATGTGCTTGAATGAGATCATTCAAGGTTTCATCATCCATCGGTTCCATTCCTTCAGAAAGCATCGCTGGCCATCCCTTTCTAAACCTACGTGAGCGAGCAACTCTCGCATCGTGTGCAAGTTTTTGTGCATTGGGCAAATTTTTCCATGCAGTATTGCAACACGCGCATGTAGCATTTCTATGTCCAATTTCTCGAGAACGATCCAAAAACGCCGTCCAGTTCACTGTACGGCGTGACTCCAAAATCAACGTTTGATAATCACAAGGTTCCCAACGTTCGCTAAACAACGCATCGTCAAATTTGCATTCTTCAGAATGACGAACCCATTCTTTAACACACTGATCAACAAAATCTTTAATGATTTTAGGATCAATTGTTTCACTCAAACGCTCAAAGTCTTGAGATACAGATGGCGTTTCATCCGTATCAACGAGCTTGTTACCAAACTCATCAAGACCAAGACGTTCTTTCTGTTCCTGTGTATAAAAGATACGAAATGAGGCTGGACCAATCTGCTCTTTTCCAGCAGGTTTTTCTATTTCACCTCGTTCCCATGGTTCTAACTTCTCCCATCTCGATTTGACGAGTGGGATTTCACTAGACATAGTGAGTGCAATCCTTTTAAGTGATTTGAGTTGATCTTCCAACTTTTCAATCTGAGAGTTGCGCATTTCGTCTATGGGTGCACCGGGTCCGTCACCGATTTCAATTTCAATAAACCGAATCCAATCATCAACATGCTCGATGATAGATTTCGCATCAGCTGGATCTTTATTTTTAATGTAACACTTCGCATGTGGATCTGCTCCATATGTTAACAACATATATACAGCCTCCTCAGTGAGAGTACAACACGCAGCATAAAGCATGGGTGCATTAATACATGGTTCAGAACCTGTGAGATAATCATTATACATGGTTCTGGCATGTATGTTAGCACCGCTATCAATGAGACTGCGTGTTTCAGGCAATTCACACATAATAACGGTGCATAGACATTTTGCAGTGATAGTTTTTCTATCAAATCTAAATCTGGTATTATATTCGTATCGGTTGTAATGAGACATATTATTATAACACGCATAAAAAAAATTCAGAAATCAATTTTAACGCAAGCAACCCCTTACCTGTAAGATAAGGGGTTGCTTGCATTAAAATTAAAGTTTCATGTTAGAAAGTTGATCGTTGATATTATCTTCGTTATCAGAAATTTCCATAGAATCAGAATCGCAAGAATATGCACAATTATTACACTCATATGGCTGTAAACCATTATCAGTGACAAGTTGATTACATGATGGACATATGACTCTATTACAGTTTGAACAATAACATGGATCACTTCGATTGCACGTTTTATTTGTAATAATATGCTCACAGGTTGAACATATATTGATTTTCATAGACATCGTTATGATTATGAGTGGTGAAATTTATCAATAATCAATTTTAACGCAAATAAGCACACGTTCGAAAACGTGTGCTTATTTACAATAAATTAATATGTCATGTATGCATAGGCAAGTTGCGCTGTCTCATAGACAGTGTTAGTATTTACACGAAACTTTCGGCCCTGTTTAAGTTTCTTGATGAGAGATTGACGTTGAACACGTCGGTGATCAGATGAATCTGACTTGATTACGAGCAAGTCAGGAAACTCGTGAACACGATTGAAAATGTTGAATATGTTGACAACATGTTTAACAGTTTCGTAGTCACAGTCAGAGGGATAGTGACATGCATGAGGTATACGATAATAACGCGCGTGATTTGATACAGCTTGCAAACTGCGAAGAGGATCAATATCTTTGTCGTACGTCGAACGAAGAGTAATGTTGATGCGGTTGTGAAATATCATGTTGCGTCGGTGCTTCATAACACGATGCTCAATATTGCTCGGCATAATCGTAATACTCATATGAGGCAAAATTACGTCAACCCAGTTGCCGTCAAGTTTAACTTGAAAACGTGCGTGTTCATTGTCTGATCTAGGTTTGCTGTCTGGATATACAGTGATTGATGCAAATACGGGACCTACATCAGATTCTACTGGATACCAGTCATTGCAATCTGTGTGTGCTTTGATTTCATGTGATGGATCGCAATACTTGTTGCACACAGCAATGTTGAATGTACTGCTTGTGAGTTGCGCAGAGTTTATGTAGCGCTTGAAAAGTTGCTTTGCAGTTGGAACTAAAGAAACAATACCAGAGGGTAAATCTGCTGGAATCGTCTCAATAGTTATATTGCTGTGCTTGATAGCTGCTGTCCAAAAAGTGGAAGGCCATCCATCATCATTGAGTTTGCCGCACTCAGATACGGTAGCACCAGTACCAAAAGAGTTAACAAGGCGTTGCGGAGAGTTCGTAAGAAATCCACCAGGCACATTGCTATTCCATTGGCACGAGTCAATAAATGACTGAAATTGTGCTAATTGTTTATGTGTGTAAACATCTGACATCGGTACGATGTAAATGTTGTGTTTGTGTAGTAAATCCATGTCAGTATATGACATAGCTATAATTAATATAAATCAATTTTAGCACAGACGTAAAAAAACCCAACCTCGAGGTTGGGATAAAAACTCAATCACACATTTCAGTATTCACTGTTTAAATTTGTAATGTCATAGTTTTTTGAGGTTTGTGCAAGGCATCTAATGAGATCACGCAACGACTGTCTCATCTGATTCTGCATGATCTTCTGACTCAGAATCAGAGACGTCAAATTCATCACCAGAGTCATATGAATCACTAGTTTCTGATTCATATAAATCTTTGTGTTTGTCGCAATAACTACGGTCAGATGTACAGTCTTTGCCGCACTGACGGCCACTGTGGTGCACATGTAGACATCCAACATTTTCGGAGTCGGAGTCAGAATCAGAATCAGAGACGACTTCGCGTGATGACTGACCAGATCGTGCACCGCCGTGACTAGTTGGTGCATGGCAACTGCAAAAACCTGTACTGCCAACACATCTTTTGCCGCACTGTTGTCCTTTGCGTGGACCGCGAAGAAGTTTGTGTGAGCATGTGCCAATACTTGCTGTAGACGCACGAATCTTAGGTGTAGACTTAAGATGTAGTGAACACATTGTCTCGCCGTCTTTGCAAACTTTGTCGCACTTTTTTCCTTTGCGTTTACCACGAAGAAGAATGTGTTGACACTTTACACTTTTTGGAGTCTTAGTTTTGACGCTTGCCGCACTAATTGAGATACCAAGATCTTTACCTGCTGTACGATTGAACTCTGCACGCAAGTCGAGATGCTTGGAAAAATATTTGCATAGAGAATCCTCTACTTGTTGTTTTGATATGCTATTTGTCATAGTTGTCACTATCACTCTGTGACATAATTTCTAGAAATCAATTTTACGTCGTGAAAATGTTGGGCATGACAAAAAACCAGCCATATGCGGCTGGTTTTTTGTCGTCGGTAATCTAGTTGGGTTGGTTCTTGTAAACACGGGCTCGTCGTCTAGTCTTCTTTGCTTGTTGCACTTGCACAACACTTGGCGTCTGCGCACAAGGTTTGCAGCATAGACTGGCAAGATCAGCCTTCATTTTTGCGCGCACCTTCTCAGTGGCAGCGGCGAGTTCTTCGGCGGTATGTGGAAATTTGCAAGTACCCTTTGGATGATTGCGGCATGCATCTTTGAATGCGCACGCCTTTGCTGTAAGTTCTTCAGGTGTGTGTGCAAATGTACACTTGTCGCCATAAGGACACGTCTTGCCTTGCAAGATGTGTTGGCATGCGCGGGTCTTTTGAAGACCTTTGCCAGTTGTTAGCGTCTTGACTGCGATATCGATGGTCTCGCGCTTTTCTTGCGTCATAACAAAGCGTTCAACCTTAGACTTGTCGGACTTAGGCTTGCGGGATTGCTTAAGATCGCGAATCTTAGACGGTGGGCGCATGGTAATGCGCTTAGGCGTCTGGATGCTCGATGACTTTCCTGCGACCGTCCAGCTATCTTCTGCGTCAGAAAGTTTAGACGGACGCATAAAAGGTCCGATGCGTGCCTTGTGCTCTGGACGAGGTTTAGGTGACTTTGATGCGGCCAGCGAGGGGCTTGACTTGTTGATCATAATAACAGTAGGTCGTTTGTGCATCTTAGTCAACACAGCCTTAGGAATGTCACCGTTAACAACAGGTGAAACACGTCCAACTTGAGGTGGAGGGGTCCAAACCAAACGGCGCTTTGGCATGGGGTCAACTGGGCGATACTGTTGCAGCTCTTGCTCAGCATCGTCTGCGCCGTCATCGTCGCCTTGGCGCAAACATCGATCACGCTCTTGCTCAAGAGCCATAATCTCATCTGCAGTATGCAGGTCGGTGGCGTCATAAAGATCAGGCGCGGGGAGGTCTTTCTGCAACTTAACGTTGTCAAGAGACTGGTCCCACGCGTCCGTCATATCCTCATCGTCCGATGACCATGCGTCCTGCTGGTAAATATTTGTGTGGTGATCAAAGTTATTTGTAGTAGTCATTGTCACCGACTTATGTCCAGCGGAAAAAACTATAAATCAATTTTAACAGGGCATTACTTCCCTCGTCAGGACGCAAAATACGCGGCGCGTTTCTTGCGTCCCCACCTGTCATATCCAAATCGGCATGTAGGGACGCAAAATACGCGCCGCGTATTTTGCGTCCCTACATGCCATATCACGTGTAACATGCGAGGACGCAAGAAACGCGCCGCGTATTTTGCGTCCCCACGAGGGTGGCTTACTTTAAAATTGATTCCTAGAAATTTCGAGTGAGTGTATATCGACAATATGTCTATCGAAACTATTACCAATATTTCAAATATCGAGGAGGTCATCGCGTCTCTTGACGCTGATCAACTCAAAATTGCGCAAGTCGTTGCTCACCTTCTTATGACACAAGGCGGTGTTAAGACGAAGCGCTCAAATAAATCTGGACCTCGCAAGAAGAGTGGATACCATCACTATCTTCAGTTTCAGAAAGAGGCCTGCATGGCCAAACATCCAGATGTTGTGCCGAGCATCAAGGCAATTGCCAAGCAACTTTGGGCTGCTGAGTCTCTTGAGAGCAAGGCAGCATGGAAGTCATGGGCGGACTCAGAAATGCAAGACGAGCATCCACCCATGATCGAGATCCCAAAGGACTTTGATCCAATGCCTATTGCTTCCGCTTCTGGCAGTGACTCGGAGTCTTCTGCAAAGGGCCGCAAACCGCAAGGTGACTCTGAAGATCCGGACTTGATTGGCACTCGCGACTCTAAGTGGAAGACTGTCAAGCAGATCCAAGAAGAGCTTGTCAGCCGTGATCTTGAGAAGGCAGGCAAGAAAGAAGTCATTGTCAAGCGACTACAAGATGCCATCCGCCGGCAACAAAATGCTGAAATCGAAGAGGCTGACGCCGAGTCTTCTGATGACGAAGACTCTCTTGAAGAGGAGGAAGATTAAATTCACACACATAAGTGAACCCCAACCATAAGGTTGGGGTTTGCTTACGTTAAAATTGATTTATAAATTTGTTGACTGTGTGTTAAATGATAACATGCCATCAATTAATATGTTTAACACAAATAAAGACGACAAACCGTGCAATGCTCTGATTTCGTCAATAAAATGCGCAATTCGTCTTGTTCAAGAAACTAATCCTCTTTACATTCGTAAGTTCAACGACATTGTGACTCAATATGAGAAGTCTGACATTTGTATGGAGAACTTCCTTGAAAGTCTTCAACCAATTGTCAAAGGTTCTTCAGATTTTAGTGATCAAGAACGTATTCAACATTTTCGCAAACTAGTAAATGATGTCAGTCATTGGATCGAATGCACTGAATCCGTATAACTTGCCGCAAGTAAACCCTAGCTATAAATGCTAGGGTTTACTTGCGTTAAAATTGATTTTTAATTTTTTTCGATTCAATTTCAGTGATAAAATGACACAAACTAATAAATTTGATATAAATAAGCCGTATTGCATTACGGATTTGGACGTAAAAAATATGCTTGCTTACGACAAGAATTGGATTGATCACGAGTGGGACGGAAAGTTCGATACGTTGTACAGAGCCATAAACGATGGTGACTACAAAGATATCCCGTATATGCTGTACACAGGCACCAAAGAGGAACGACATCAACTACACAAAGGACTTGGAATGAGTTTTAAGCATTGGTCATTCGATTTTGCCGGATATCCCAACAGAATCATGGTTATTGTTAACAACGAAACAAATTTTTCCAAATATTTTATGCAACCTAGTTGCGGTAATTTGCCTGTCTTATATTTCAACAAGGCATCTGCAGAACGTATAGAAGATCTTCGCAAATGTTACGCAATCTACCATAGAGCCATGAAAAATGTGGTGCCTGATACAGACGATTGGTCTGAATCAGTTAGAGATCGTGTTAACCAAGAATTTGGTTACGCACTTCCAGAAGAGGTAGAAGATATGACTGATGATGACGAGTCAACTCTTGTGGAGAAGATTCAATCGGTGATTCATGAGTTTAATGTTCCTGGCTCTGGAGAAACTGTTGCTCAGAATGTGATCGAACGTCTTCAATCGATTATTGCTCCATTGTCAGATGGAAGTTCTGAAATCAATTTGCGGCAAGGTATTCGTCGAATGAATCTTTTTGACGATAGCGTGCCCGTACAATAAATAACGCAAGTAACCCCATAGTCATATCGACTATGGGGTTACTTGCGTTAAAATTGATTTTTAATTTTTTTTTTATGATATTTGATGATATAAATAAATATGTCCGAACCAATGACTCCGAATACAACAACTATAAATATTAATCGATATTCAGAAGACGATAATACTACACAAGTTGCCAATATTGGAACGCTTAGCTTTATTGGAACCTGGGTTACTACACAAAAGGCCTATGGTATAATGAGTAGATCGGTCCAGTCTGATATTACACATAATAAATTAATGGACGAAATAAAGAAGTTGAAACAAATTGATTGAGTAAGATGAATTAAATAAACTCAAATAAAAAAGCACGTACTTATGAGAAGTACGTGCTTTTTTACGTTAAAATTGATTTTTAATTATTATTACTTGTTTATTAGTGATAAAATGTCACAAACAAACACTCAACAAAAATCTCTCACAGAATCTGATGTCTTGCAAATTAAAAAGTCTTTGATTTTGTTCGAGAAAACCCTAATTAAAAAACAAGAAGAATTAGATGAACGAGAGTCTAAAATGAATGCATACACTAAAGCATGTATGAACGCAGATAAGATACCCGATTGGCTACGTCGTTATAATGATGACTTAGTTGAATGGCAAGTAAGGCTGGACGAGCGTGAGAAGAAACTAAATGAACGCGTAATGCAACTTGAAAATGCCGCACGCACTAGTTCATAAAGCTATCGAATAAGTAAAAAAGCACATACCTTTCATAGGTATGTGCTTTTTACGTTAAAATTGATTTTCAAAATTGTTTTCATCTTAAAATAACAAGATGAATAAAGACAAACCTACATATAAAGTTGGCTCAAACTTTATGAAAATATTAGAAAAAATGTGCGCAGATACGGATAAAAACTTACATGAGTATCTTGTTTTTAGAGTAAATGAAAGAAAAAGAGTATTGTACGTAAATGGTTCTAAATACAGTGAACTTTTTATGTCAGTAATGATAGACTATCTGAAAAAAATACCGTATGTCGATAATTTATGTCAGAAACACTATATATTTGGAGTTGGATGCATTGAATTTTCACTAAATGAAAACTTATGCGAAGAACTAAATTATGAGATTCCATCAAGTGATGTTCTCAATGAATGTTTGATTGATTGTTATAAAATATACTTTGAAAGTGCGAGTAAGTATGAGAAATTTTCACAAGACATAAAGACGCATTGCGAAAGTATTAATATTAATACGACGAATATGTCGAAAACACAACTTTATCAAGAATGGGAAAAAATAAATAAGGAGTGGATCAAGATAGTCTTACCTGTCGTTTAGATAAATCATAAATTAACCCTATACCTTAAAAAGTATAGGGTTAATTTGCGTTAAAATTGATTTGTAAAAATTATTCTACAAATCAAATCAATATAATGAGTAGAAATGATGATTGGCAAAAATTTGCAAAAAATAT
>Ga0163109_10003144_pt1 | contig 12649 bp, 12 predicted proteins | sample CRUFie1St13metaG_FD_108704 | JGI IMG/M metagenome (GOLD analysis project Ga0163109, IMG submission 108704) | Marine microbial communities from the Costa Rica Dome - CRUD Field 142mm St13 metaG | ecosystem: Environmental > Aquatic > Marine > Oceanic > Photic zone | place: Costa Rica: the Eastern... | reverse complement strand
TTGCTATATTGATCAACTTTTTAAGACTCATAAATTTTCTTTTAATCCCAACTAATAAGCAATAGCCTCACTTATTTCTCATGGGGGCTGTCGCATTTTGCGTAGCGGGTGCTTTGGGAGCAAAAGGTCGCAGGTTTGAATCCTGTCGCCCCGACTCTTTAAAAACCAAGTTATCCTAGAGAGTTTTTCAGAATCTCTTTTTTATTTTTTTTATTCTCAAATGAGAAAGGGGATCTCTTGGGAGATCTAGAAAGTTATAACTTCTTCTAATTAGTGCTTTAAATCAAAAAGTTTTTTGTTCAAAGAGGAACTTTTGATGACTAAAATTACAATTCAATGCAGATTGTTTAAAAACTATCTATTATGTTTAAGAAATTTTTTACTTCTATGAAATTAACAAAAAAACTTTTTATAAACTTAGGAATAGCATCATCAATATTCGTTGCTCCAGTTTTTTCTGAAGAAACTGATAAGGGATTTTATTTTACAGGGAGTATTGGTGCCAATCGAATTAATGAAATAGATTATGTCAACTCTACAAGTAAAATTACTTTTGATAATGGATTAGGTTTTGATCTTGGGGTCGGTCATGATTTTGGTAGAACCAGAATTGAAGGGACGTGGATGAGAGGCCAATCTAGTGGTGGTGTAAATGCTGGTACTGCTTTTACTGATAATTCAACTATAGATTCTCTTACTTTGTCAGGTTATTATGATTTTAGAGCAACGAAGCAATGGAGTCCATTCGTTGGTCTGTCAATAGCTTCAACAAGAGTAGAAATTTCAAATATTGCTGATAGAGGTCTTAGTTATGGTTTAGCACTTGGTGTAAGTTATAAAAATTCAGATAAAACAGAGATTTTTGTTAAAAGTCAGGCTTTAGTAACTCCAGAACTCGATTTCGGCTCTTATAAGATACAAAATGGTAGTTATGGGATTGGTACTATCGGTATAAGATATAGATTTTAATAAATAATATCTAAATTATATTAAATTTTCATAATACAAGGAGATTTAACAAATCTTCTGATTCAGACCTTTTATTCATCAGAACTAGTTTCAGAAAGGGTTCTAGTTTCTATAAGCAAGTTGGAACAAGTTATAATGTTATCCAATAAGAAGTCCCAAATTCAACCTCATAACTATAATTTGTTAAATCTATGACTAGATTCTCAACTAATTTTTAAAAATAAGTCCAGTGCTTTGGGAGCACTAGCTGGTAGGTTAGAATCCTGTCTCCCCGAGTCTTAAAAACCAAGCTATACTAGAGAGTCTGCTAGGCTCTCTTTTTTATTGTCTTCAATCTCAGAGCAAAAAGGGGCTCTAAAAAGTATGTACTTGTAATATAGAGGTGCTGAATTTATAGCAGCGATGCAAGTAGTTAACGTTTTAATCAGAAATTTAAATTGAAGTTCCTTTTTTTTGAATAGGGGAAAGTTTATTTTCTGGAAAAATTTCTTTTAAATTTTCTGGAAAGAATAACTCAGATTGCCTTCTCATATCTCCTTCATATAAATATTCTTTCTTTGCTGAAGAATTTAAAAGTATCTCTTACTAATCGAACATTTATTTTTTTTACCTGACTCATTAACTCTTAATAAGACTAATTTAATTGGCTTATCTATTGGTCCTTTCATGAGAGAAACAGCCTCTGTAATACCCATTCCTTTGGTTGATTTCCCATCTATTTTGATAATTTCATCATTTGGTTGAATGTCAGCGGCAGCAGCAGGAGAACCATTTATTACAGATTGAATAGTTAATTCAGCAGTATCACAATTAAGAAAAAGTCTTATTCCAATCCCTGTTATTTCCTTATCTTTTTTGTGAGATAGCTTTTTATTAGTATTCACACAACCTGCATAATCTCTTGCTTCTAAACATTTCTTATGAACTTCTGCATCTACATTTGCATTAACAGAAGTAGGTAAAGCTAATGCAGCCAAAATTGGGAGTAGTAAGCGTTTTATTTAATTACCTTCACGCATCCAATTTTAAGAAGCGTGTTTGAAATCCTGCATGTACTTTTAATAAAAGTGCTTAAATGAAAGAAAATTTTCAGTAAGGACTATTTTAAAATTTCAGATCATATTTTAATTTTTTAATATTAACTTTCTGTAGTCATAAAATTAACTCCTATTTTCTCACAATAATCAAAAACAGCTGTACCTTCTAAACCAGAATATTCTTCTAATTTTTTTACCTTTTCTCCATTTAATTGATCATTTTTTAGAGAAATACAAAGTTGTTTCCCTTTAAAATTTTTGTAAACAGGTGTAAAACCAATTAAGAATGCTAAACATAACGAAGTTAATAAGCGTTTCATTAGTTAAGGATTAAGTTGATAATTAGTTTTAATCGTTTTAATAATTGAATCTTTAGGTTCCTTCTTTGGGAGGCAACTAATTATTCTATTCTTTCCTCCTTTTTTATCAGTCTCTACAGCTGTAAATTCAACAGTTTTATCTTTCCCATTATCTGAATCTTTTATTTCAATTTTAATAATTTCCTCATTTTCATTTCCTAAGATTCGTGATTTTCCTCCACAAATCTTTAAAGCATTTTCTGACGTTAAAGAAAAAAGATAATCCTTATTAGTTGTTATAAATTCTTCTTCATTACTGCAAGAAGCTAAAAGAAATAATGTTAATCCTAAAAATAAAAATTTTTTCATCTAAAAATAGTACCTTATGCTCTATGTTAGATCGACTGTCAATTAAAAGTAGCTCGCAATAACAGTTGAATCATAAATATGACCTGCACTCTCTTTTAATGGTTTTACTTCTGGGTCTTTAAACATAGCTATTGCTTTACCTTCTATACCCTGTTCAATAAGAATTACACTTGTTAGATCATCTTTCTTTATACCTTTTTATAAACAAGTAATTCCAGTCTCTTTCATTATTTGTATATTTTCCTCGCTGTCATAAACAGCAGCCCATTCTTCATAAGGGACACTAACTGTGAATGTGAAAAAAGTAGTTTCAATAGTCATAAATTAAAGAAGCCAGTTTGTTATTATTTTATATTTACTGTCTATATTAAAAACTACATCATCTCGAAGCTATCAAATTTAGTTTTGATGAGTAAGAAAGAATCTACTTTGCAATTGCATAAATTAGATGAGAGTGAGGAAAGTAGTAAGAGTTGCATTTATTTCACGATAAAATAATTGGCTATTAACTGGTATAAATTTGGCTTGATTAGAAATTAGATCTATTTTAATGTCATACAAATTAATAATTAAAAATGTTTGCAACAAATCAAGCTAAACAACCAGTTATAGAAATGAAAAATAATGCAAAAATTGTTGATCCCTTAACTACGTGGCTTATTAGGATTGCCTGTTTATTGATAATTATTGTTTTTAGTGCTCTTTTATTAGGTGTTCCCTTGGCGATATCAATTGGTCAGTCTTTATTTAATGACACACTTTTAAATGCTAAAGAAGTCTTGAGAAATCTTATTGAAACATCACTTACGTGATTAACTGCATAGGTAAGAATCAGATAAGGAAAGAGCTCTTAGTAGTTGAGTAATAAGCGTTTCATTTAAAAGGAATAGCAACCTCTTTTTTTAAAATCGGTTGTAGATCTTTTCGCAATTTCTTTATATGGGTCTAAAGTCGCTTTGAGAAGCTTTAGGTATTCATTAGATTTCCAAAGCGATTTCATATGATCTTTACACCCTGTTCTAAGAGGATCAGAATGGTCATAAAAACGATCCCTTATTCCTTCTCCATATTTTTCTTTTACTTTTTTACCCTCATAAGTGTTCTAGAAATTTTCTTCCGCTTTTTCCATTTAAATTTCATTTGTACTCATTACTGCTCTAATAGCTTCAGCTTCACATTCAACATAGTTTGTAGCATGAGCACAAGGAATTGAAAAAGCAAGTAAAGGTATTAATAATTTATGCATAAAAATGGAGCAAATTACCACTTACTTTATATCGACTGTCAATTGTTTTTATTTGGTTGTATACCTCAAATTACCTACTTCTTTTCTCCATAAAATACTTAAAAACCTATCAATAACATCTCTTTTATTTTGTGCCTGTTCTTTTTTAGTTTTCATAGATCTCTAATAACTAATATTAATTTAGACTCATTTATATAAAAAATAAATAAGTAAAACTCCTTAAAGGTTATTTTTTAATGAATATGTTTAGAAATTTTTGAATTAAGGATTCCTCTTTCTTCTCATTTTGTTCCTTCTCAATTTGCTCTTTCTTTTTTTCTTCGGCTTTCTTTTTTTCTTTGGCTTTCTTATACCAACTTCCATATTGAGATTTTTTATAATCTTGACTACTTTTTTCTAAGTTCTTCTCATCTGTCATAGGTTAAAAAATTATTTAATATATATAGAATAATTATTTTCTAAAATTAAACATGCTTCTTTATTTACCTTTTTAGATATCAATTATTTCAGAAGGTTCTCCTTACTAATCGTTCCATCATCTCTCTTAACTTATTTAATTTTGAGTTCCAAGCAGTATCTCTTATAAAAGTTTTCATAGCATAAACCAAATCCTCATATTTCGAACTACTTTAAATGTGGCACTATGTCGTAAAAGGGGACCTAAGGTTACGTATTAACAATATACAAGTACTTACTTTGTTCAATATTCAGTCTCAAACTCGTTCCACTAACATCAATAATCTCTAGTTATAGTGAAAATATTGATAAATCTCTAATTAACAAAGGAGTACTTTGGGAGCACTAAGTCGCAGGTTCAAATCCTGTCGCCCCAACTCTTAAAAACCAAGTTATATTAAATATTTTCCCAGAATCTATTTTTTATTGTTTTCATTCTCAGAGGAGAAAAAGGATCTTAGAGAGAATTTTGTATATTTTTGAAGATCTACAAAAAGGCTTACCATTTAAGTACAGATATTTGCCATCCTGCTGTGGTTAATTGTTGAAACTCTTGCCTGGCTTCTCCTAATTTTATCTTTTTTCTTGTTTTCATAAGTGGTGGAGATTCTCCATTAGAACAAACAACAATTCTCGAATCTACAAACATATATTAAAAAAATTATCCTCATTATTTTTATTCCTTGTATAGCTTCTTGCCACAGTCTTGTTAGGAGATAGTAACTAAGATTCATCAGTTACTTTTCTTAGATTTTTATCCATAAAGTTTTCTTTTACTTAGTTAGGATTTGATCAAGATATTTGGCATATAAAACATTATTCATTTGTTGGCTCATAGGAAGATAGGTCAAATACATTAGAATGTCTTCCTCATCTTTTTTAGAGATCGTATATTGAGAATTTTGTTTCCTAATCCATAATTTACATTCAGCAAATGAGGGATAATTTGGTTCTTTATCAATAATCCAATCCACTAGTCTGTTAAATAGTTTTTCTTTAATTTCTTTATTCAAATCAAACACAAAAACAATATAGTTCCAATACTAAAATTTAAGCTCCAAACCTGTGAGTTAATCTTAAACTAAAAATTTTAGGCTTCTTTTATAAATACGTGCGAGGAATAAAAGAAGCAACCTAAATCTATATTCTTTTTTGAGAATTAGTTATCACTTTTTTTACCTCAAACTATGTCAAAAGTTCATACTGAACATTTTGATATTAATTAATAATATTTTTCCAACAACCTTCATCTTTATAACTTCATAGAAAGATAATTTAATTAGGAAATTTTTATAAAGTACCGTAGGTTGTTGTATTAACAACAAGAACAATCACCCTCTGATTGAGGATGAACTGAAGTCAAAGCATCTGCGATATCTCTCAACATATCAGCGACATATTCTGGAGGGCATCCAAATTCATTTACATAAGCAACGCTTTGTTTAGCTATCTCCGTATATGCTGGCAAGATCATACTATCTAGCTGTTCCTGTGTTGGTTGCCACTTTAATTTGTACTGATCTGACATTATTTTTGGAAATATTTACTTTCAACTTAGTGGTTGACAAAATTAATAACAATGAAACTAGTTAATTTTAAATATATAAATTATTAAATAGAAATAAAGCTCATTTAAAAATGATTTTCATTTTTAAAAATAGTTTTATTTTTTTCTAAAATATATTGTATTTATTGACTTTTAGGAATGAGATATTTATTTTTATACAATATAATTTTTTATTATGAGAACTACTTTTTCAAACAATATTTATCTAAATAATTTATCTGTTTCTAGTAATAAATTATGTAGTGGATGTGGATGCACCTGTCCTTGCGAATGTAAAGATTGCGAAGAATGCTCATCTTGTGGCGGTGAATAAATATTTGAACTTTGGAATGAAGGGGATTCTAAGTTTTAGAAACATATTGTATGATCTTCGAATATTTAGCAATAAACAGTCTCAAACTCGTTCGAATAATATACCTATACTGCAGTTATAGCTTAGATTTATGGAGATTCTCAAATGATCAAAGGAGTGCTTTGGGAGCGCTAGGTCGAAGTTAGAATCCTGTTACCCCTACTCTTAAAAACCAAGTTATACTAGCGAGTCTCCCAACTCGCTTTTTTATTGCTTACTGTCTCTAATTGAGAAAGAAGAGCTCTAGGAGGGGCTAGGTTTTCGTACTTTCTACATACTTATGCCCTTCATTAGGTTTGTAAGCTCCCATAAGATAAGAAAAATTATCACTATTCTTCCCACGCTAAAAATAGAACTTATTATCTGTGAATTATTTTTCATCAAGTGCTTAATTAGCTAATTTAATCTATGAGAGAGAATTTATTTTCTTGCAAAATCTTTATTTTCAAGAAAAGCATATTTCTCAAGTTTCTCTAATCGTGATAATAATGCACGATTAGTAGCTTCGAAGCTATCTACTTTAGCTTGCAAGTTTTTATTCGCTGTACTTAAAGAATTAATTTTTTCTTTCATTTCCATCTTTTCAATTCTGCTGATCTGCGTTGGCTTATCAATTTTGCCAAGCTTAAATAAGAATCCTGCTCTTCCAGACCAATCATTTCCAGATCCTTGATAATCCTGTGAGGTTGGGATCAATGATCCAGCAAAGTTCATTGTCAGTCTCTCGCTTACTTTGGTCGCACAACCTCCTGAAACTGCAAAGTTTCCTCCATGAGCACCCGTTCCAACACCACAGGTAAATTTAGAATCAAGTGGAACAGTAGGCAGACCAGTAAGTGCTGCAGACAAAGCACCAACATTATCTATAGATTGCTCTACATCTCGACCATTAATTAGTAACTTGGATCCATTGGATATATTTAAAGGAATAATATTCCCGCTTGCATCAGTACCCCATAAATTCTCCTTACCATTTACAGTCTGGAAGTTTAAAGAATTAGCACCAAGTTTTGTTACTCCATTTGCATCAGTGCTAATTAAATTCTGACCATTAACATTTATCCCAGATTGATGGATTTGTGTTGGATTTGTCCCAGTACCAATCTCTAAAACATTACGAGTAGCATCTCCTACGACTACTGTTGTCGTTGATCCAGTTTTTGCAGTAACTCCGCTAGCTCCTGTTTCTCCTTGTATTCCTTGTATTCCTTGTATTCCTTGTATTCCTTGTATTCCTTGATCACCTTTATCTCCTTTCTGACCAGTAGCTCCTGTTTCTCCTTGTATTCCCTGCAATCCTTGATCACCTTTATCTCCTTTCTCCCCTTGAGGTCCTGCTGGCAAATTATTCACCGTATTTTGCAGATTTTCTATATCATCAACGTTTTTATTAATCGCACCATGCGTATACCCATCACATTGTGCTAGTTCTGCTATAGCAGCTCCTGCTTTTGGGTTGTCTCCTCTATTGAAATTTCCAGCAGTATATAAGTTCCAGTAATTTCCATATCTTCCAGCCATGTAATATGTCTTACATTTCTCATTGGTTTGCAGTTGAGTATTGAAAGTATTATCTGCTTTAATTTGAGTTCCGGATGCTAAAAGAAAACCACCTGTAATTAATGTTGTAAAAACCTTCTTCATTGAAGTAATTAAGAATGAATTGATATACATATATATGACAAACTTCTAAAACTTATTGTCCTTATGTGAGGAGATGAATTCAAAAATATAATTTAATAATGTTAAAAAGCAAAGCCCTATAAAGATTAATAGATTACTAGATATCTAAATTTAAATTTTAGTTAAAAAATTTTTTTTATATAAAATTCGTAGATTTCTATTTAAGAAAATCAAACCGCAACAATCTTCAAATAGAGTGATTTTTAATGTTCTGACCTTTCCTGGATCAACTTGCAAAGAGATAAAAATCTATCTTTAATAATATGAATCATACTAGTTATCTTCGTTCAAATCAGAATATTCAATTTCTTTAGATTCTCCATCTTTAATAAAAGAATTGATCCTCGTATTATCAATCGCTAAGAGTAATCCACCTATTAACGATAAATTTCGAGCAATTGCCATAACTTGAAGAGGCACTAGATGAAAAATAATCGTTGTAGGAACTAAGAAAATGAGAAGTAGACCACATGCTAGTTTGGTTTTATTTGAAAAAATCAAAAGGATTGATCCGCTAACTAAAAGTGCTATTGCTGCAATTAACAAAAGATTAGAAAGAGTTTCTGGAAAACCCTTACTTGTTATATATTGTGCTTGACTGCCAAAGTCAGTAATCTTACTCGGTATGGCGTTTACAAAAATCGCACTAAGAAGTAATTTCGCTAGAAAATTTAGAGAATAAAATCTTTTAAAGTTCATAAAAAAGTATCAGCTATTACATAATTAACTTAATTAGTCATTTTTACAAGGATTATTTTTTACCTTGATAATTAATAAATGATTAAATCTAAATTAGATGTTTTAACACTATTACTTTACCTAGCGATTATTTGTATATCTAATGATGAATTTGTATTACTTTGACTTATATCTGAGGCTCATAATTTCACAGATGGATATTCTTTATAAAGATTATCATCAATCAAACTTCCAAATAAAACCTACTGAAGCTTCATTACTGTAAGTATTATCTGAATAAGTATTTTTATATTGCAAATTCATTCTTAAACTTTCCTTACTATAAAAATCCAATCTGAATGTTAAATCTTGATAGTTTCGATCATTATTATCAGAAACATAAAAATAATCAACTTCATCAGGCGCTCCCTCAATTTTTGCTTTTGTCACTACTTGAAAATTCTTATTTGCATAGGTGTTAAATCCGTAGCGGAGTTTTGGTTCAAAAACTATATTTGATTTCTTAAACTTTGTCCCAACCTGTAGAGCGGGGGAAAGTTTCACAAATTCATTTATAGTTGATCCTACCTCCAAATTAAGTGGTCCCGAACCGGACTCTTTAAATGGATCGCCGTAAATTTGTGTATATTCAAGACCTAAAGATGGAACGAACTCCAAACCTTTCTTAACAATAGATTGAGAAGCTTCTGCACGAATAGAAAAAGATTCATAAGAGGTTTGAGAAGATGCATTAGTCAAAAGAGGGAAAACATTTCTTCTTTCTGTCTTGAAAGTAGATTTTCCATAATTTGCACCAAAAGATAATAAAGATTTATCAAACCTCTTTTTATAAGTTGTAGAGAATTGATGTAAATCTCCTTTTATATCTGTAGAAACTTTTGAAAAGGAATTAGAGAATGAAGAATCTTCAACTGCAAACCCTAAGAAATTATTTTCATTAAACTTAAACTGAAGACCAAATGAATTTATTGAACTATTATTTTTAAATCCAAAAAATTCATTTGTATCATTATATTTACTATGACCAGAAGCGGCATCATACCAAAAACATGATTCTTCTTTTTGACTAATAAATTTATTATTTGAATTACATGATTGCAACCTATCAAGGAAACGAGATGATTTATCATAAATACTTCTAGTGTTAGAAGAAAATACTTCTGGGGAAATAGAATCATAAGCTGATCTCAATCCATTTGAATCTGGCAAATTAAAAATAGAGGTGATGAACTGAGCTAACTCTTGTGTAGGTTGATATTCTTGAACCCTATTGAAATAATTACCAATTGAAGTTTGGTTTTTATTCAAGTCTCCGAAGCCTTCAAAATTAACATTCAATAATAGAGTTGTATTGTTTGATTGGCCTGATCTTAAAGTTGAACCCTGAGGATTATTTGAAGGATCAGTAATTATTCCATATCTGGCAATAGCGGAAGAAGGAACATTTAAAGTTAAGTTCTCTTCTAATACACCATTTGATGTTGTAACAAAGGGTATTTCTCTAATTCCTGGCTTTATAAGAGGAATAGATCTAGTTAAGAGATTAACATCGCCATTTAATTTGGCAGTATTTGAAACTATTAAAACATCCACAGAATCTGCTCTATTATCCCTTTCTGTACTGAAATCTAGATCTATATCTAAATTTGCATTTTCGTTGTGAATAAAACTACCACCGATTTCTGTTTTATAAATATAAGTTCCGCCTGGAGAAATCAATCCATTATTTGTAAATTCAGAATCGTTTGTTGATCCCATCACAAGTTTTTGGCCACTAATCAATGTCCCTGTTGAGGAATTATTGAAATTTCCCTTTCCTGTTCCTAAATCAATATTTCCATATAAATCACTTGTATTCATAACAGTTTCATTTCCTGAGCTTGCTTTCAATACATAACCATCAGGCTTGCCAGCAAAAGCATTACAAATCCAAAGTTTTGGCGAACATCTATCAATTTTTGAAATATTTATTGGGTAAGAAGTTAAAGCCTTAATTTCTCCATTAATATTCACTGTATTATTTAACCCATCAGATAATTGAATCGCTGTACTTGTATCTGATACATGAATATGATTTCCTGAATTCAAAGTAACGCTAATATCTCCTTCTTGTTGATTTGAAGATGCATCGGACTGAGCATAAACACCAATAGTATTTACCGCAGTCTGAGAATTAATATTCGAATTTAAAGTTATCTCTACATCATTTGAATTTCCAATTCCTCCAGAAGACCCTTTAGGATTTATTGATCCTCCACCTCCTCCAATACTTTGAGCGAGTATTCCAAAAGAATTATTTCCATTAATATTAATATTCCCATCTTGAATAATTTTAACTTTAGATCCTGAACCGGAAGGAAGAATAATTGGTTTTTTCAAATCCACCTTATCCATAGTTAAGTCGGTAAAAACTATTCCGCCTCCGCCTCCAATACTTTGGGCGATAATTCCATATGATCCTTCAGATGATTGTGTAATATCTCCTGTGTTTGTTAAATCAATAATCCCTCCATCTCCTGAGGAATTTACTGTTCCACCAAATGTTACTTCTGCAGAATCAAATCCATAATTAGAAATCTTTCCACCTCCACCACCAATACTTTGAAGGATAATTCCTTGAGAATTCTCTCCACTTATTGCTAAGGAACCAGTATTATTGAGAGTAATTTTTTCACCATTATTGTTGACAGAATTATTTGAACCTAGAGTTATTATAGATTTATCAAGATTATCAGTGTTTTGTAATTCGATTGTTTTGTTATAAGTTTTATATTCACCTCCACCTCCACCAATGCTCTGTATAAGTATTCCTGTTGAATCTTTTCCACTTATTGAGATATTTCCGTTACGAACAGAATCAACTTTATTTCCATGACTTTCAGAAACACCTATAGCTCCTAGAGAAACTTCAAGATTAGTCTGCTCAATTTCATTGGTTTTATGCTCCAAGTAACCGGTGCCACCTCCTCCTCCAATAGACTGTAATTTTACTCCTGTCGAATTATCTCCTAAAGATTCAATATTATTAGAAGATTGATCATTAATAGAACTGGCTGATAAGTTCTTTAGCTCAACATTTTGATTCTGAACTTGTACTGTTTCAAGTTGTTGAGTTTGAGAATTTGTAGTAGTGCCTGCACCACCTCCACTCGAACTTTTTTCTTGAACTTCTTCCCAAGAACAAGTCCCATCGTTGAAATTATCAGATTGATTTTGAACTTGTCCCGAATTACTACATACATTATTAACGTTTTGCGAGCCTAATAGATAGCTAATCTCTGTAATTATTACTGGAGTATTAGACTCTAATGAAGAGAAATCAGTCGTAGTATTTATATTTCCACCACCTCCATTAATACTTTGAGATAAAACAGCGCTACTATTTTTTCCATGAATTTTGATATTCGCATTTTGAACATTGACGGTAACTTTTCCTGCAGTTCCTTTTGAACCTCCCCCTAAGAGATTTTTTAAACCAAAATCTGATGCAGTCCAAAGAGGTGATCCATATGAAATTGTGCTATTACCACCTCCACCTCCAATACTTTGGGCAAAAATTGCATATGAATTATCAGCAAAGGTTGTTATCTGACCACTTCCATTACTATTTATAGTTACGTCACCACTGTTTGCACCATTACCACCAAATCCACCAACAGATACGTTTGTTAACTGTTTATATGGATTTTTAGGATTTAATGAACTTGGAGTTGCATTAATAGCAAATGCTCCATTGCCTCCACCACCTCCAATACTTTGAGCAAAAATTCCATATTTTCCGAGAGAATTATTAATATTAATTTTTCCTGTATTGTTTACTGTTACATCTCCAGACGTATTCCCATTCCCTCCAGCACCACCTATAGCTAAGGTTGATTTACTGAACTTTTCAGTTGTATTAACAACCCCTCCTACTTGTAAATTTCCTGAAATACTCATTCCCCCATTACCACCTCCACCTCCAATACTTTG
>Ga0163109_10003141_pt1 | contig 12659 bp, 11 predicted proteins | sample CRUFie1St13metaG_FD_108704 | JGI IMG/M metagenome (GOLD analysis project Ga0163109, IMG submission 108704) | Marine microbial communities from the Costa Rica Dome - CRUD Field 142mm St13 metaG | ecosystem: Environmental > Aquatic > Marine > Oceanic > Photic zone | place: Costa Rica: the Eastern... | reverse complement strand
TCAGGCAATCTATCGCTTCTTTATGTCGTGATCGGCGCAGACAACATCACCGCCGGCTTAGCGGCAGCTGCCTTCATTGCTTATTTGTCGAGTCTGATCAATCTCTCTTTTACGGCGATGCAATACGCCATGTTTAGCTCTCTGATGACCTTATTTCCCAAGCTACTGGGTGGTTACTCGGGCTCCATTGTCGATTCCTTGGGCTATGAGAGCTTCTTTCTGATCTCATCCATGATGGGCTTACCGGTCCTCTTCCTGATTTGGGCGGTTGACCGCTATGTGAAAGAGACCGGGGCTTGAGTTTGATCGACACAGCCGAGAGCGGCCCTCAACGTTCTGACGTCAATACACCGTCCAAAGTAATGATCGGCATAACGGCCGCGAAAACTAGTGATAAGAGAGACGTCTTCTTCAAAACGCAGTATTTTTCCGGATGGTTTCTACTGAATTCAATGCTTGTCGGCTTAACGTTTTTCGGTGTGGCTATAGCGTTTGGCACGGCGGAAGAGTCGATTAGAGGAGGTGGACTAACTAGTGATCTCGTCGGTAAGACACGACTGACAAGCACGGAGATTACGCGTCTATTTTCTGATGTCCTTGATCGCGGTGAAGTTCAGAATCAGCAGGGTATTTCAGCAGAGACCCGCTTGCATGCGGATGGAACCTTTGTGAGCCGGTGACGGACAGAAGCAAGTGATGTGAGTGATGTGAGACTTAAAGGCGCCGAAAAACGGGAGGTCACGGGTCGCTGGCGAACTGAAGGTGATCTTCGCTGTGTGGCATTTGACTCCGGAACTCAGCCCGATTGGTCATGTGCTGAGGTCTGGTTGTTAGACGATGGACGTGTCCTGTCTCTCAACCCTGACGGAAGCGCTCATGGCCTGCATCGGTTGTCTCCCTTGAAATGATGATCAGGAATCCGCATTACCCAGCGTATCGCGGCGCAATGGAACGACGTACACTTAGTAAGGATGCGTGGGCGAGGAAAATCCTATGCCGTTTTTGCTAATTGCATATCCTTTTCTTGAGTTTTGGTCGCTGCTTGAGTTCAGTGCTCGCACCAGTGCGCTGGCGACCATCACCTATATCCTTATCATGATCGTTGTTGGTTACTGGTTGTTGCAGCTTGCAGGTCGCTCCGCTTTGCTGACGGCAGGTCGCTTCCCATCGGCAGCCGCGCTACGTGGTCAGCTATTTGCCGGCGAAATTAGCGTGGCCTTTGGTGCCATTTTGTTGATGATTCCTGGGCTCATCTCAGATGTGATTGCGCTCTATGTTTTCCTCCGCGCCTCGCTGCGTACTTTATTGGGTGGTGTCGTCTCGAGTGGATCACGGCGAACTCAAACTCAAGATCATGAAGAGCGAGACATCCCTCACCGATCCAATTCGGATCAAGGCGATCGAGGTCCAGTGACGCTTGAGGGTGACTTTTCGCGGGTTGATGACGACTAAATTCAGGTCAAAAGTGGTTTTTTTTCATCAGATTTAGCACTCTCGCCCGCGGAGTGCTAAAAAAGGCTTGAAATTGTTTTTTGAGTCCCCATCATTACCTCATCCCTTAAGGGAAGAACAACATAATCGTCATTTTGGAGATTGAAACCAATGAATATTCGTCCGTTGTACGACCGAGTTGTCGTGCGTCGTAAGGAAGAAGAAGAGACCTCGGCTGGCGGCATCGTCCTCCCTGGTTCAGCAAAAGAAAAGCCTAATCAGGGCGAAGTGGTTGCGGTTGGTGCCGGCAAAGTGCTGGACAACGGTGAGCAGCGTGCTCTGACAGTTCAGGTCGGCGACAAGATCGTTTTCGGTCAGTATGCGGGCAGCAACACCATCGAAGTGGATGGTGAAGAGCTGATCCTCATGAGCGAAGGCGAAATCTACGCCGTTATCGACTAATTACTTCAGTCCAACGTTAGTAAAGGAATTTTAGACATGGCAGCTAAAGACGTATTTTTTGGTGATTCCGCTCGTCAGCGCATGCTGGTTGGTGTGAACACACTGGCAGATGCCGTTAAAGCAACACTGGGTCCTAAGGGCCGTAACGTAATCCTCGAGAAGTCATTCGGTGCGCCGACTGTCACCAAAGATGGTGTTTCAGTAGCGAAAGAAATCGAACTGGCGGATCGCTTTGAGAACATGGGCGCGCAGATGGTGAAGGAAGTTGCTTCACAAGCGTCTGACGTTGCAGGCGACGGTACGACTACCGCAACCGTTCTCGCGCAATCAATCGTCAATGAAGGCCTCAAGGCAGTTGCTGCGGGCATGAATCCCATGGATCTCAAGCGCGGCATCGATAAAGCGGTCGCCGCAGCTGTTGAAGCTGTGGGTGGCATGGCATCAGCTTGCGAAGACAACACGGCGATTGCACAGGTCGGCACCATCTCTGCAAACAGCGATGCGTCTGTTGGTGAAATCATCGCTGAAGCGATGGAGAAGGTCGGTAAAGAAGGTGTCATCACCGTCGAAGAGGGCTCAGGCCTCGAAAACGAACTCGACGTCGTTGAAGGTATGCAGTTTGATCGTGGCTACCTCTCGCCTTATTTCATCAACAATCAGGACAACATGTCGGCTGAGGTGGAGGACCCCTTTGTACTTCTCGTCGACAAGAAGATCTCAAATATCCGTGAACTGCTCCCTGTGCTTGAGCAGGTAGCCAAGGCTTCTCGCCCACTCGTCATTATTGCTGAGGACGTTGAAGGCGAAGCGCTCGCGACTCTGGTTGTGAACAACATGCGCGGCATCGTTAAGGTTGCGGCGTGTAAAGCACCAGGATTCGGTGATCGTCGTAAGGCCATGCTGCAGGACATCGCGATTCTGACAGGCGGTACGGTTATCTCTGAGGAAGTGGGTCTTGATCTCGAGAACACTAGCCTCGAGCATCTCGGTAATGCCAAGCGCATCACCATGGATAAGGACAATACCACGATCGTTGATGGTGCCGGTGATGCGGAAGCTATCCAAGGTCGCGTCAGCGAGATTCGTGTTCAGATTGAGAACACGTCTTCTGACTACGATCGCGAAAAGCTTCAAGAGCGCGTCGCGAAGCTCGCTGGCGGTGTAGCGGTGATCAAGGTTGGCGCTGCCACTGAAATCGAGATGAAAGAGAAGAAGGCACGTGTCGAAGACGCGCTACACGCAACTCGCGCTGCGGTTGAAGAAGGCGTCGTTGCGGGTGGTGGTGTGGCACTCGTTCGCGCTATCGCATCGGTCGAAGGCCTGACAGGTGACAACGAAGACCAGAACACTGGTATCGCAGCTGCACTTCGTGCCATGGAGGGTCCTCTCCGTCAGATCGTCGACAATGCAGGAGACGAAGCTTCTGTTGTTCTCGATAAGGTGCGTCAGGGCAAAGGCAACTTCGGTTATAACGCGGCGACTGGCGAGTACGGTGACATGATTGCGATGGGTATTCTTGACCCCGCAAAAGTAACCCGAACTGCACTTCAGGCTGCAGGTTCAGTTGCTGGCTTAATGATCACTACAGAAGTGATGATTGCTGAAGCACCGAAGGAAGAAGCAGCACCTGCAATGCCTGACATGGGCGGCATGGGCGGCATGGGCGGTATGATGTAAGCAGCTTCGCTGACAAGACCTAGAACCCGGCTTTACGCCGGGTTCTTTTTTTCTGGTACGAGGATATACTTGCCCGCGGGCAGGGCGTCGACGACGCTGTTATTCAAAAGGGAAAAAATCAATGGAAAACGCGATCGGTTTTATTTTTCGTTACTTTCACGTACTAGCCGGCATCACTTGGATCGGCATGTTGTACTACTTCAACTTTGTGCAAACAGAGTACTTCAAAGAAGCTGAGGCAGATGCCAAGAAAGACGCCATGGCTAAGTTGGCTCCGCGTGCTCTTTGGTGGTTCCGTTATGGCGCTGCGGTTACATTTGTGACTGGTTTGTATTTGTTCCACAAGCTCGGAGCATTCAGTAATTTTGATCTTGCGCCTATCTGGGTGGGTGCGCTTGCCGGAACATTTATGTTCCTCAACGTATGGCTCATCATTTGGCCGAACCAGCAGGTCGTTTTGGGTATGAAAGAGGGCGATGGCCCTTCAAGTGCGGCGAAGGCTGGTCTCGCTAGCCGAACCAATACCTTGTTCTCTGGCCCGATGCTTCTGGGTATGCTGGGCTCAAAGCATCTTGCATTACCACTTGGTGGTGCGTCGACGGGTCTGTATCTCGCGCTAGGCTTGATTGTTCTTCTCGAGATCAATGCATTGGTCGGCAAGCAGGGTCCAATGACATCGGTTAAGGGTGTCATTCACATGTCAGCGCTTCTTACGCTCGTTATCTGGGCGATGCTGTACTACATGTAAGTAAGAGACACTCTGAGAAAGGCGGCCTTGGCCGCCTTTTTTGTGGCTAAAAGACAGCCACTCTAGGCCGCAGAGCAAGGTATACTGTGAACGTACAGGGGGAGGAAACGTATGTCCCGGGATGACTTAACCGAGATTCCATCATTCGCCGCCCGGCGCGATGAAGCGGTCGACAGTGCACCACGTAATGCAATACCGAGTCGGAGTCGTGAATCCGCCGGACTCAGTGGTGCGAGCCAGTTTTTTTTAACGCTATCGTTTATTGCTGTCTGCGCATTGTCCGCGTACGCCTGGTATAGCTATCAGTTAATTAGCCAATTGACCGCTGATCAGTCCCGCACGGGCAAACAGGTCCAGAGCCTCGAAAACCTATTAACGGACACCGATGAAACCGTCACTAAATCAGCGGCGGCGATGGGTGCGCAATTAAATTTGTTGGACAGCGAAGTGAGGAAGCTTTGGGATGCGCGCAAGGTTGCTAACCGGAAGGTAACCGATCTCGAGAAGGCGGATAAGTCCTCAGATGCGACCCTTCAAACCCTGCGGGACAATGGCTTTCGACAGAAGAAAACACTGGACGCATTGACCGCGGATCTGAGAGAGCTGCAGACCTTGTCGGCAGATATCGAGCGCTTGGTAGGATCAGCGCGTCAGATTCAAAGCGATGTCGAGCGATTGGCCGATGATGTGAATCGTGCCAACTTGGAGCGAGCTTCTTTGGGTAACCGAGTTACCGCAAATGAGGAATGGGTCGCTTCAATAAATGGGTTCAGGAAGCAGGTCAATACCAATGTGAATCAGCTGCGGGCTGACATTCGTCAGTTATCAGCAAGGGTCGACGCTTTAGCTGTTGAGTCGGCGCCTGCGCCGGCACCGATGCCCACTCCGTAAGCGGGTGAATAGCAAGTGAGACAATAGAGAACGCTCATGACCGTAATTACAGACCGCGATGTTGTAGAAAGCGTCGCAGATGCACTCCAGTTCATTTCCTATTATCACCCGACCGATTTCGTGCAGGCCGTTCATCGTGCTTATGAAATGGAGCAAAGTCAGGCGGCTAAAGACGCGCTTGCTCAGATCCTCATCAACAGTCGCATGTGTGCCATGGGCAAGCGCCCCATTTGCCAAGACACGGGTATTGTCACCGTATTTGTCGATATTGGTATGGAGGTTCGCTGGGATACATCAAAGCCACTGGAAGATCTGATTAATGAGGGTGTTTCCTCGGCTTATTTGCATCCAGACAATAAGTTGAGGGCATCGATCCTCGAAGATCCAGCCGGGGCTAGAAAGAATACCAAGGACAACACACCGGCGGTTATCCACACACGAATGGTCAATGGCAATACGGTCGATTTTCGTGTTGCGGCGAAGGGCGGTGGGTCGGAGAATAAGTCAAAGCTCGCCATGTTGAATCCATCGGACAGCATTGTGGAATGGGTTGTCAAGACTGTCCCCACCATGGGTGCGGGTTGGTGCCCGCCGGGCATGCTGGGCATTGGTATTGGCGGTACCGCTGAAAAAGCCATGGTCATGGCCAAAGAATCACTCATGGACCCGGTTGATATCCACGAGCTCCGTGAGCGCGGCCCTTCCACACGAGCTCAAGAGTTGCGGCTTGAAATCATGGAAGCTGTCAATAAACTGGGAATTGGCGCGCAAGGGCTGGGCGGATTGACCACTGTGCTGGACGTGAAGATTATGGATTACCCCACGCATGCCGCGTCGTTACCTGTGGCTATGATCCCCAATTGCGCGGCCACGCGGCACGCGCACTTTGAACTTACCGGCAATGGTCCAGTCTTCCAGGAGGCGCCTAGTCTCGATGCGTGGCCCAAGGTGACTTGGGAGCCGGGAGACTCGGTGCGTCGAGTTGATCTTGATACCGTGACTCGGGAAGAGACCCTCACCTGGCAGCCGGGCGACACGTTGCTCTTGTCGGGGACTATGTACACGGGCCGGGACGCGGCGCACAAACGTATGACGCAGATGATCGCAGATGGTGAGGAGTTGCCCGTCGACTTGAGGGAGAAGTTCATTTACTACGTGGGCCCGGTTGATCCCGTGAGAGATGAAGTGGTGGGGCCTGCGGGTCCAACGACGTCTACGCGTATGGATAAATTCACCGATAACATCCTCGAGCACACGGGCCTGCTGGGGATGATTGGCAAAGCAGAGCGCGGCCCTGTGGCCATCGATGCCATTCGTAAGCACAAGGCGGTTTATCTCATGGCGGTGGGTGGCGCGGCTTACCTCGTGTCCAAGGCAATTACGGATGCAAAAGTGGTGGCCTTCGATGACTTGGGTATGGAGGCCATTTACGCGTTTACCGTGAAAGATATGCCCGTGAGTGTCGCTGTCGATGCTCAGGGCACTTCTGTGCACATTACGGGGCCAAAACTGTGGCAGGCCAAAATTGAAGAGCAAGCCATTGAACTGTTTTAAGCGTTGATATTGCGTCATTGCAGAAAGGAGGGGCCGTGTCCGTAGAAACGCTGTATTGGCATGACTATGAGACCTCTGGCGCTTCACCTGCGAGAGATCGACCCTGGCAATTTGCAGGCGTTCGTACCACAACTGACCTTGAAGTCATCGGCGATCCGCTGACCGTCTACGCCAAGCCGGCACTCGATGTATTACCGCACCCAGCGGCAGTTCGAGTGACCGGTATTTCCCCCTTTGAAGCTGAAGACAAAGGACTCTCAGAGCAGGGTTTCATCGCACGCATTCATGATGAGCTTGCACAGCCTGGCACCTGCGGTGTGGGTTACAACTCGCTGCAATTTGATGACGAGGTCACTCGATTTGCGCTGTGGCGAAACTTCTACGACCCATACGCTCGCGAATACAGCCGAGGTAATAGTCGCTGGGATTTGATTGATGTTGTGCGCTGCTTTTATGCCCTGCGTCCCGACAGTCTCAACTGGCCGACGCGCCCAGACGGCGTCCCAAGTTTCAAACTCGAGGATTTGACGGCAGCTAATGGGTTGGAGCACGGCGCTGCCCACGACGCGATGTCAGATGTTACCGCAACCTTGGCACTGGCGAGAGCACTGCGTTCAGCTGATAGAGTGCTTTTCGATGAGTTGTTGTTGATGCGATTCAAGGCGCGTGTAGAGGCATTAGTTGATACCAATGCCATGACGCCCCTCGTTTATGTGTCTGGGCTCATGGGGACCGAATGCGCCTGTCTCGGTGTCATTGTCCCACTTGTGGTTCATCCTGAATACAAGTCGGATATTATCTGCGCTGACTTGTCGCGCGAGCCTGACTTCCTAGCGATGACGCCGGAGGAAATTCGAGCCCGCTTATTCGCGAAGGGCGGCGAACTTGCTTCACCCAGTGATCGACCGGGACTCATGACCATCAAGATCAATAAAGCGCCGGTTTTGCTGCCAATGCAGCACATTTCCCCTGATATAGCGGCGCGACTGGGTCTTATTGGCGACAGTTTGCGCCGAAATCTGACGACGCTCAAACAGGCGCGAGAGGATCGTGGATCTGAGTTTATTCAGCATCTGCAGTCTGTCTACCAGGGTGGGCCAAAGGCCTTGGATTCTAACCCTGATACGGCACTGTACGGTGCTTTCGTACCCAATTCGGATCAACGGCTGATTCAAGAAGTTCAAGAGAGTTCACCAGCCGAACTGCGCGATCGTCGCTTTGCTTTCACTGATCGCCGATTACCCGAGCTCCTGTTCCGGTACCGCGCCCGAAATTGGCCAGAAATTCTGACCGATACAGAGCGCGCTGCCTGGCAAGAATACTGTCGAGAGCAGTGGCAGAGAAGTAATCATCTTAATCTCGAGGGTTTTCATCTGGCCTTGGCGGAACAGCAGTCAACCCCCAACTTAGGTGATAAGCAGCGCGCGGCGCTCGCTGATCTTGAGCGTTGGGTATCGCAAAATGCCAAAGTTTTAGGTGTCAGCGGTGCTTAGGTTTAGAATAGGGGTCCAAGCGCGCAGCTCGATGCGCGAGGAGAAGGAAGCGCTGTGAAATTTGCCGGCCACCACATCTTGGGAATCAGCCAGTTCGACCGGGGCGACATTGACCGTATTTTCGATATTGCTGACCGTATGCGCCCCTACGCACAGCGAGAACGAAAAACGACGGTACTCGAGGGAGCCATCCTAGGTTCAATGTTTTTTGAACCTTCGACGCGGACACGTATAAGCTTTGGCAGTGCCTTCAATTTGCTCGGCGGGCACGTTCGAGAAACCACCGGATTTGAAAGCACTGCTATTGCCAAGGGCGAGTCGCTCCACGACACGGCGCGCGTACTGAGCGGCTATTCAGACGCTATTGTCATGCGCCATCCAACGGCCAGATCCGTGAGTGAATTTGCCTCTGCCAGTCGGGTACCAGTCATCAACGGCGGTGACGGTACCAATGAGCACCCCAGTCAGGCATTGCTCGACCTCTACACCATTCGAAGCGAACTGGCGGGTAGACAGCGTGACATTGATGGCTTGCGAATTGCCATGGTTGGAGACCTTCGCTTCGGACGGACGGTTCACTCACTATCGCGCTTACTCACGCGTTTTAGGAGTGTTAGCGTGAGTCTAGTCTCGCCTGCCGAACTCAAAATGCCCGGCGAGCTGGTTGAGGAAATGCGCCAAAGCGGCATCAATGTGGTTGAGACGGATCAATTGGAGTTGGGCATTGCCAACGTTGACATTGTGTATTCAACGCGGATTCAGGAAGAGCGCTTTGAATCTCAGGCCGATGCCGATCTCTATCGAGGTCGGTTTAGGCTCAATCAAAGCATTTATACAGCGCTCTGTGAGCCTAACACCGTCATCATGCACCCATTGCCTCGCGACTCCCGTGAGGGAGCGCAGGAGCTTGACGACGACTTAAACGACGATCCGAACCTCGCCATTTTCCGCCAATCCGACAACGGTGTGCTGGTTCGGATGGCACTCTTTGCGCTGATTCTTGATGTTGCGGATCAGGTTGACGATTACTCAAAGCCGGTGAACTGGAGCACGGAGCGTCGATTTTGAGTGAGCTTTCACTCAGCTACGGCTCAGGTGATGTGCAGGTCGGTAAGCGCGAGACCTTATTCAAAGGCTACTTTCAGATGGATGCGCTAACCTTGCGTCATCGGCGATTCGATGGTAGCTGGACGGAGGGTATTCGCAGAGAAATTTTTGAGCGAGGCGACGCGGTTGCTGTTCTTCCATGGCATGTGGAATCTGATACCCTCATTTTGATCGAGCAATTCAGACCTGGAGCTATTCGGGGTGACGATTCGCCCTGGATGCTTGAGGCGGTTGCCGGCGTGGTTGAGCCCGGAGAAAGCGACAGCGATGTCGCGCGCCGTGAGGCCTTAGAGGAAGCCGGTTGTACCATGGATGTGTTGCTCCCTATCGTTTCGTATTTCCCCAGTCCCGGCGCCTGCTCTGAGCAAATCCGCTTGTTGGTGGGGCGCGCGGTATCAGCGGCTGTGGGTGAGGTTAAGGGCGTTGATACCGAGCACGAGGATATTCTGGTTCATTCGGTACCTAGAAGTTACGCAATAGCTTTGCTGGATGCGGGGAAAATCAATAACGGGCTGACCATCATCGCGCTTCATTGGCTTGCTCGGCACGGCGACAGGCTTAGAGCGGAGTGGCTGGACCGATGACAGGTAAAAAGATAGACAACGAAGAGTCCTCCCAGCAGCCGTCTGCTGACCATTCCGACGCAGTGCCGCAACCCAAGCGCGGGCTACTGGGGTCGAGTTTTATCGTCAGCATGGGCACCATGCTCTCTCGAGTACTGGGCTTGGTTCGTGATGTCGTATTAGCCAACTTACTGGGCGCAGCACCGAATGCTGATGCCTTTTTTGTTGCCTTCAAAATTCCGAACTTTTTGCGGCGATTGTTTGCCGAAGGCGCATTCTCACAAGCATTTGTTCCGGTGCTCACTGAGACAAGGGAGCGTGGGTCGCACGAGGCAGTGCGCCACCTGGTAGATCGTGTGGCGGGTGTCCTGGGTGGCTCACTGTTCGTACTGACAGTGCTGGGGATGGTCATGGCTCCGTGGGTGGCGCTGATCTTTGCCCCTGGCTTTAGTCGGGATGCCGCCAAGCTCGCACTGACCGCTGACTTGATTATCTGGACCTTTCCCTATTTGCTACTGATCAGCCTCACGGGATTTTGTGGCGCCATTCTCAATAGTAACGGGCGATTTGCAGTACCTGCCTATACACCTGTGTTGCTGAATCTTTCACTGATCACCGCCGCTGTTGTCTGGGCGCCGACCATGCCGGAACCTGCCTTGGGTTTGGCAATGGGCGTGATGTTGGCAGGCGTTGTTCAGCTGCTGTTTCAGCTGCCCTCGCTGCATGCCTTAAAGCTAACACCGCGGCCTGTTTGGGATACCAAAGACACGGGCGTTAGAAAAATACTAGTGCTCATGGTGCCTGCGCTGTTCGGCGTCTCCGTAAGTCAGATCAATCTCTTGTTTGATACTGTGCTGGCGAGTTTATTGCCCGACGGTAGCGTTGCCTGGCTGTATTACTCGGATCGATTGACCGAGCTTCCACTCGGCGTATTTGCCATAGCCATTGCGACCGTTACCTTGCCCACCCTGTCAGCGCTGAATACGCGCGCTGAGTCTGAAGAATTTTCTGAAACGCTCGCCTGGGCTGCGCGAAATATTCTGTTAATCGCAGTACCTGCGACGGTCGCCTTGTGGTTGCTGGCGGAACCTATCTTGGCGACCTTATTCCAGTACGGTGCCTTTACCGATCGCGATGTCACGATGGCTGCGGCCAGCCTGCGTGCCTACACTCTGGGCCTCGGCGGATTCATGCTCATTAAAGTTTTAGCCCCCGGTTATTACGCGCGCCAAGATATGAAGACGCCGGTGAAAATCGGCATCATTGCGATGGTCAGCAACATGGTGCTGAACGTCGTCTTTGTATTCCCTTTGATGTGGTACTACGAAATGGGTCATGTGGGTCTTGCGCTCGCCACCAGCGCATCGGCGTGGATTAACGCTGGGCTCCTGTACCTTGGACTTCGTCGGGGTGGCATCTCTCTTGTCGGCATCTTTACACCGAAGTTCGTTTTGAGGCTTGTTGTTGCTGTATCGGTCATGGGTGTTGCTGTATCCACCCTAACACCTGCTGTGCCGCTATGGCTTGCTGCTGATCTCAGCTGGCGCGTAAGCCAAATGATGTTCTTGGTGGCAGTTGGGCTTGCCAGCTTCGCTATCGTGCTGGCCGCTCTCGGTTTCAGGCTCGAAGAGGTGAGAGGGCCGCGCGTTTCCTCATCTTAGTCAGGGTCCGCGTTCGGCTCGTCATCGCCCGTGAGACAGTTCTTACATCGCTCCATTGATCAGGCTCGCTGTTTCGCTCGACATTGATGGCGCTCAATTCTCTTTCATCACTGCGCTCTGACCTTAAACAGACGATTGTCGCCTACGGCTCCTGTATACTTTTGTGCGTCATATCAGTGTGCAAGGCACCATGAGACTTATACGCGGACAGCACAATTTATCGAGCTTTTCCATGAGCTTAGATACGGGCGGCAGCGCTGTGACCATCGGTGCCTTCGATGGGGTGCATCGAGGTCATCAAGAGGTGCTGGGCCACTTAAAGCGCGAAGCTGAGACGCGTGGCCTCTCGACAACGGTGATCACCTTTGAACCTTTGCCCGGCGAGTTCCTGTTTCCCAAGAAGGCGCCACCCCGGTTGATGACATTCCGGGAGAAATTCCGCGCATTGGAAGCACTGGGCATCGATCATCTTTTGTGTCTTCGTTTTAATGATGATCTGAGGACTATGTCGCCTAGAGCTTTTGTGGAACGCATTTTTGTCGATGGATTGAACGCTCGGTATATCGCCTTTGGTGACGATTTTCGCTTCGGCAAAGAGCGTGCAGGCGACCTCGCTTTTACCGAATCACTTGCGGGTGCGTTTGGTTATGAGGTGGTGCCCACATCGACCTATGATGTTGCCGGCGAGCGCGTGAGTAGCACGCGTATCCGATCCGTTTTACTAGATGCTGACTTTGGTGCGGCCGCCGATCTTCTCGGAAGGCCCTTTAAACTTTCGGGAAAAGTCCTCAAAGGTAAGCAATTGGGCCGTCAAATTGGGGCTCCAACCGCCAATATCGCGCTGAAGCGTGTAAAGTCGCCTCTTCACGGCGTTTACGCTGTGCGAGTAAAGGGTGCGGGAATGGTAGATTCCCCTGGTGTTGCCAACGTCGGGGTTAGACCTACGGTGAACGACGGAACACTTGCAAATCTCGAGGTGCACTTGTTCGACTTCACCCGGGATATTTATGGCGAGCGCTTGGAAGTGGAGTTTATGACCAAGCTCCGAGATGAAAAGAAATTCGATTCGTTG
>Ga0163109_10003140_pt1 | contig 12664 bp, 12 predicted proteins | sample CRUFie1St13metaG_FD_108704 | JGI IMG/M metagenome (GOLD analysis project Ga0163109, IMG submission 108704) | Marine microbial communities from the Costa Rica Dome - CRUD Field 142mm St13 metaG | ecosystem: Environmental > Aquatic > Marine > Oceanic > Photic zone | place: Costa Rica: the Eastern... | reverse complement strand
TGACCTTGCATCTCAGAATATCCTCTTTCACCGTCAAAAGTAGTTTTACTTAAAGTCATTTTTTGCCCTTGCATATTTACTTCCATTACAAAAGAAGACTTATTTGGAAGTTTTTGTCTCATTGTGGCCTGAGGTGTAACAGGAGCTCCAGGAATTGTGACATCAGCTTTCATTACTACCGTACTAACGGATTCAAGATTTGATTTACCACCAATTGCACTGATATAGTTATTAATTACATCAACAGCTGTTAATCCTTCAGGAATAGCTTTGTTAAAAATTGGTTTCGCTATTGGGTTTGCAAACTTATCGAAGTAATTAATCGGAAATCCAATTTTTTCAAGTCCAGAGATAACATCGCTACCCCTTCCTACAATTATAATTCTGGTATTTGCAAGTTTAAAGTATTTTTTAGCTGCTTTTTTTAAATCTTGAGCTGTTACTTTATTTATATTTTCTATAAATGTTTCATAATAATCATCCGGAAGATTATTTAGTTTTTGTCCAAGTGCAAAGTTAGCAACTGTTGATGCTCTTTCGGTTGAAAAAATAAAATTACCCAAATAAGCAGCTTTCACATCCTTTAACCTCTGAGGATCAACATACTCTGTTCTAATCCTAGAAATCTCATTAACAATTTCAATAACCGTGCTATCAGTAACTGCGTTTCTCACCTTTGCTTCTGCGGTGAACCTAGAAACTCCGTAACGATTTGAACCAAGTCCAGAGTATGAACCATAAGTCCAACCATTATCATCTCTAAGATTTTTAAATAAATATCCTTCACTTCCACCTCCCAAAACTTGGTTAGCTAGTAAAGCAGCAAAATAATCTTCATCGGTTTGCTTTAGGGGGGTATTATTTGTAAATATTACAGTGGATTGAGTCGCAGAAGGAACATCAATAAAATTTATTTCTGTTAATCCTACGTTTTCAGTGTAAACAGGTTCTGGATTTACAGGAAGTTTACTTTTTTTCCAAGGTTCAAATTTTTCCTTAAGTACCGCTTTTAGCTCCTTAGCCTTTACATCACCAACTACAACAATATAAGCATTATTAGGAATATTATATTTCTCGTGATATTCGATCACATCCTGAAATGTTACATTCTTAATCGTTTGCTCTGTTGTAAACTCTCCATAGGGATGATTTTTACCATAGGAAAGAGCAGAACTAACCCTTGATGAAATTGCATCTATATTATTAATATCGGCTTTTAAACTTTCCAATAACTTAGCTTTTTCTTTGTCAAACTCTTCCTCTGTTAGTAAAGGGTTAATGATAGCATCAGACCATAATTCAAGAACTCTTGAGTTATTTTTTGTCAATGTGTTTGCAGAGCCACCGCTGAATGTTACAGAAACTGATGCACCTAAAAATTCTACTTCCTCATTAAACTTGTCTTTAGGGATAGTAGTTGTTCCATTTCCAAGCATAGCACTTAAAAGGGTAGAAACTCCGACTTTTTCTCCATCCAAAATTGGATTTCTGTCAATTCTAAGGCTATAGGTAACAACTGGAAGTTTATCATCTTCGACAACCAAAACTTGAATCCCGTTTTTGAGCTTAAATGTTTTTGGTGTACCAAATTTAATTTCAGGATCTGGACCAGAATCAGGTTGCTTTGTTCTGTCTATCTGAGCAAAGTTCAGATTAAAGACAAAAATTATTAGTATCGATAAAATAATATTTTTCTTCATCTTATTGTTTTTTTACATAATCCATATCAAGTCTTTGATTTGGATTTAAATATTTATTAGCTACTTCCATTATATCTTCTCTAGTAATTGATCTATATATTTCAATTTCATCATTAATTAGGGACGTGTCATCATACAGTAGATGATATGATGCCAAACTACTTGTTATTCCCAAAATACCGGTATTTTTTTGCACAAAAGCTGTTTCAATTTGATTATTTATTTTCTCAAATTCTCTTTCACTAATTAGCTCAGTTTGTAACTGCTTAATGCCTTTATCAATTTCCTCTGCAAGGGTTTCAAGAGATGTTTCCCCTATGGGAAGAGCAAATATCGTAAACGTGCCGTATGCTTGATCGTATCTGCCTCCAGCTTGAACTGCTAAGGCAATTTTATCTTCATCTACCATTTTCTTGTATAATCTAGAACTTTTACCACCTGTTAAAATCTGGGCAATATAGTTTAAAACATATGAGTCCTTATTATTATTCCTAGGTGTGATATACGATAAAATTTTTGCTGGAATTTCAACATTTGCATCATACTCAGTGACCTTAATAGTTTCAGTTATTGGATTCTGGATGATATTAGGTTTTATTGGTTTTGCATTATTGTTTTCAATATCTCCAAAATAATTTTGAACCATTTCTTTAGTTTTTTCAGTGTCTAAATCACCAGCAATAACCAAAACTGCATTATTAGGATTGTACCATTTTTTATAAAACTCTTGAAATTCTTCAAGGGTAGCTGAATCTAAGTCTTCAAAAGATCCTATTACAGACTGACCATATGGGTGATCTGTAAACATGTATTTATCAATTTCACGATATAGAAACTTTGCATAAGGTGAATTGTCAATTCTATCTCTCTTTTCCTCTTTAACGACTTCATTTTGAGTATCAACCTGATCTTGATCAATTATGGCATGAAGCATTCTCTCACTTTGAAGCCATAGGGCCAATTCTAAATTGTTAGACGGAAAAAAATTAAAATAATTTGTTCTGTCCTTCCAGGTACTTGCATTTGCTACGCCACCTTTTGATGCAATTATTTGTTTCCACTTCCTTTTCTCAATATTGGGTGTATTGGCAGATGATGACGCACACATATGTTCAAAGAAATGAGAAAATCCTGATTTACCTTCGATTTCATCTCTACTTCCAACGTGATACATAACTTCAGTGGCAATAACCGGAGCAGAATTATCCTGATGAATTATTACACTCAAGCCATTTTCAAGTTTATACTCAGTGTATTCAATATTCTGTGAATACCCAAAACAGGTATAAAGAAAAATTACAAATAGACTTAAAATTTTATTCATTGGTTTGTGTATTAGGTTAAATAAAGCATCAAATATAAGTTTTTTCATTATAAACCTTTGTTAAAGAAAATTTAAAAATTTATAGATTTAACCTTAAAATTTAATTTTTGTAAAAATTTGCTGATTTGCTAATTAGCTTTATATTTGCATTCGCTTTAAAAGATTAAAATGTACGCAATAGTTGAAATATCAGGTAAACAATTTAAAGTAGAGAAAAAGCAGAAGCTTTTTGTTAACAGATTAGATGTTGCTGAAGGTAAAAAAATATCATTCGATAAAGTTTTGATGGTAAATGATGGTTCAAAATCATCTGTTGGTACGCCCAATGTTTCTGGAGTTCAAGTGGACGCTAAGGTATTAAAGCACCTAAAATCAGACAAAGTGATTGTCTTCAAAAAGAAAAGAAGAAAAGGTTACAAAGTAAGAAATGGACACCGTCAAGCTATTACTGAAATTGAAATTAGTGATATTTTAACCGGAGCTTCAAAGAAGACCACTGCAAAAAAAGCTGATGCTCCCAAAAAAGCTGAAACAAAGAAAACTGAGGCTTCAAAAAAAGCTGAAGCTAAAAAGGCTTCTGCCACGAAGGCTTCTGCCAAAAAGGAAACTCAGGACCTATCATCTATGTCTGTTGCTGCTTTAAAGACTATGGCTAAGGAAAAAGGTATAACTGGAATTTCTTCAATGAAAAAAGCGGATTTAATTAAAGCGTTAAGTTAATTTTATAAAAAATGGCACATAAAAAAGGAGTCGGTAGTTCGAAAAACGGTAGAGAATCAGAATCGAAACGATTAGGAGTCAAGATTTTCGGTGGGCAGCTTGCTAAAGCTGGTAATATTATCGTCAGACAAAGAGGAACTGTTCATAACCCAGGTGAAAATGTGTATTTAGGCAAAGATCACACCCTTCATGCTAAAATTGACGGTGTTGTGAAATTTACCAAAAAGAAAGACAACAAGTCTTTCGTTTCCATAATTCCTGCATAATTTCTATTTATTTACAAAAATTTATAATTAGTAATTATTTAATTTTTCTTATAAATCAGTATATTCATAAGGTTAATTTTTAAATTCTCTATTATGAAATGGTATTTAAAGGTAATGCTTGAAAACTATGCAAATTTTAGTGGTCGAGCAAGAAGAACAGAATACTGGATGTTTGCATTATTCTTCTTTATTGTTTGTATGGCTCTTTTATTTCTTACTGTTATACTTTACGCCGCTATGGGAGATACTGTAAATTATACAAGTAACGAATGGGTTAACAATGTTATAGCAGGACTTTGGATTTTATTTTTTGCAGCTCATATTCTTCCTGGATTTGCCCTAACTATTAGAAGACTTCACGATATAGGCAAAAGTGGATGGTGGTATCTAGTGGCATTTATTCCTTATATCGGTAACCTCATAATTTTTATATTTTCAGTTATGCCTGGCCAAGAAGGTGAAAACATTTGGGGTCCAGATCCAAAGATTTCAGAAACTTCTACAAAACAAAAAGTAACGGGATTAGTTGAGGAATCTCCTAAAGAGGAAGTAAATAATTAAATAAAGTTCTAAATCACAAAAATGCCAATTATTGATGATTTAAGTTTTTTAACCAAAACCAGAGTTGTTATATGGGAAATTAAAGAGTCTGTTAATGACCTAAAATCAAAAGTTGTTTTGAGCAATGATTCTTTAAAGTTACTGAATCAAAAAAAAACAGAAATTCACAAAAAACAATTTCTAGCTATTAGAAATATATTTAATTTTTTATGTATTGATGAAAAAGACGTAAGATATGTTAAATCAGGAAAGCCTATTTTTTTAAAAAAAAATAAAATTTCTATAAGTCATTCAGGAAATTACGCTGCACTAATTATAAGTGAAAACAATGTTGGAATTGATATTGAAATAATGAATGATAAGATCCTAAAAATAAAAAGTAAATTTCTAGAAACAGAATTAAATTACCCTGCTAAATTAAGCGCAGAAACCACACTTGTTTATTGGAATATTAAAGAGAGTATATTTAAGGCTGTTGATAAAAATGGAGTTGATTTTAAAAAAAATATCCTTGTACTACCTCTAAGTAAGAAAAAAAATATTGTTAAAAGCTGGTATATTGATGATGATGAAATTTATTCTTTTGACACCTATTTTAAAATTTCTAAAAAATATACCTTAGCATATGTAATTAAAAACTAATGGGTGAAGTTTACGATTTTTTCCTCAGTTACTACTCTGACTATTCAAGACTTGATATCATCTTAGAATTTCTAGCATTTTGGTTTGGAATTATAAGTGTAGTTTTTGCTAAAAAACAAAACATACTTGTATATCCAACTGGAATAATATGCACTATTATAACAATGTATATTATGTATAAGGTAAGTTTATTAGGTCATATTCTTGTTAATTTGCTCTATACAATTATTAGCTTTTTTGGTTGGTGGAATTGGTCTAGAAGAGATAATAATGAGTTAATAGTCAAGGTTTCAAAATTTACTTCAAAGGATTTGACCAAGTCATTATTAATTTTCTTTTTAATTGTGTTTGTGGCATACTTTGCACATGATTTATTTGCAACAAATTTTGAAGGTCAAATAAAGGAGCTGGATATTTTAACCTCCGGAATTTTTGTAACTGCAATGTGGTTAATGGCAAATAAAAAATTAGAAAATTGGATATTATGGATTATAGGAAATGTAATAACTATACCTTTGTATCTTTCCAGTGATAAGATTATATTATCAATTCAATATGTTATTTTTACCATACTTGCAATCCAGGCATATATAGAATGGAAGAAAAGCTTAAGCAAATAAAATCTAGTTGTAAAAGGGTTGTTTTATACGGACCAGAGTCAACGGGAAAAACGACCTTGTCAATTGAATTGTCGAAACATTTTAATGTTCACTGGGTTCCTGAATATGCTCGTGAGTATCTACAGAAAGTTTGGGACATCGAAAAAAGAATTTGTGAGCCTAAAGATATTCTTCCAATCGCTTTTGGTCAAATGGAGTTAGAGAACCAGTATGTTAAAAAGTCTGATTCACTTATAATTTGCGATACTAATCTTTTTGAAACAATGGTCTATTCAAAATATTATTATGCTGGAAAATGTGATCCTCTTTTAGAAAAATATGCACTTGAAAATAATTATGATTTGTATCTTTTAACGGATATTGATATTCCATGGGAAAAAGATGATTTGAGAGATAAACCTAACGAAAGACAGGAATCTTTTGAAATTTTTAAAAATGAATTAATAAAAAATAATCTTCCTTTTACTGTGATAAGTGGTACGAGAGTTGAAAGGTTAAAAAAAGCAATTAATTGTATAAATAAAATAGTATAAATTTCATATTTTTAGCTTGTGAAAAAATTCTATAGTTTTTTTCTTTCTTGTTTAATAATACTACCTAGTATTGTAAGCCTTGCCCATCATATTTTTGAAGAGCATGAAGTTTGCACTGAATCTAAAATTCATTTTCATCAAAATGAAAATGAATGCCCTTCATGTTTTGTTTTAAATAATACAGAAAACAGCTTTACTAGCTATACAGAGTTTACTTTTAATTTGGTTTTAATAGATGAATTAGTCATTGATCTTTCTGAAAACCATAAGTCAAACAACTTAAGAACCTTTAATTTAAGGGCTCCGCCAGTTGTTTGATGAATTACCGCACTTTTACAAAGCGATACTATTCGCAACACAATTAATTATAAATAAACTTAAAATAAAAATTATGAAAATTTTCAAATACGCCTTATTGGCAATACCCTTTTTATACTTCTCATGTAGTGACGATGATGACAATACACCAGAGCCTATCAATGAAGAAGAAGTGATTACAACAATGACTGTAACTTTAGTCGCGCATGACGGTTCAGGCGTAGTTACGATGCAAACTCAAGATTTAGACGGAGATGGTCCTGGACTTCCAGAAGTAACAGTTTCAGGTCCAATCAGTGCTGCAAGTTCTTATTCAGGCTCTATAGTTTGGTTAAATGAAATGGAGGAAGAAGTCGAAGATATTACAGAAGAAATTTTGGAGGAAGCTGACGAACATCAAGTATTTTTTAGTAGTGACTTAGATATTGATTTTGTATATTCTGATTTTGATTCAAATGATTTACCGCTTGGAACACAATTTATATTAGCTCCAAATGCAGCTGGATCAGGTACAATTACAATTACCTTAGTTCACGAGCCTGCAAAACCAAATGATGGTTTAGATAGTGCTGGTGGTTCGATTGATATTCAAACTACTTTTTCAGTTACTGTAGAGTAAATAAATGAATTGTAAATGCAAGAAGTGCGGTGCTAGTTTCACATCGAAATTAGCACTAGCCTTGTATTCTTTCTTCTCATTATGTTGTATAAATTCTTTTGCCCAAAATTGTAACAACAGATTATCAATTCAAGTGATCGATTTACACGATGGAACACCATTAGAAAACGCAACTGTCCAGACTAATGGCTTGAGGGGTACAACTGACTTTGATGGCAATTTAATTTTTGAAAATCTTTGTAAGGACACTTATGTGTTAACTATATCTCACGAGGATTGTGAACCCTTGGAGCAAACTGTAGACATAAAAAAAGATACTTTTCGTAAAATTAGATTAGAACACCATTTAAACGAGTTAGAGGAAATTATGGTTATTTCTGATAATAGAAATAGCTCCAGAACCCTTTTTGAAAATAAAATATCCAAAGAAGTTCTTGATGATTACAATAGTAGAACTATTGGAGATGTATTAAAAACGATTACAGGTGTCAGCACTTTAAATTCAGGAAGTTATTTATCAAAGCCAGTAATAAACGGTTTACATAGTAGTAGGGTTATTTTAATTAATAATGGAGTTAGAATGGAGGACCAGGAATGGGGAATTGAACACGCTCCAAGTATTGATATTAACTCTATCGATAAAATTTCAATCATCAAAGGTGCTAGTGCTTTAAAATATGCAGGTGATGCTATAGGGGGAGTTATTATTGCTGACACATCCAAAGAAAAATTATTAGACAGTATTTATGGAAACATAACTACCAGCCTTCAATCAAACGGAAGAGGTGGTGGAATATCAACTAATTACATTAAAACAAATAGTAACGGATGGCACTATAAATTTCAGGGTACCTTTAAAAAAATGGGTGATTATGAAACTCCAGATTATGTGATGACTAACACTGGTTTTTCAGAGCATAATTTTTCTTTTAAAGCAGGCCTTAATAGAATCGACCATGGATTTGATGTATACTATTCTTTGTTCAGTAATCGTCTTGGAATACTTAGATCTTCACACGCTCATACAGCTATTGATATCATAAATGCTATTGAAAACGAGGTTCCTTTAGTAATCAATGACTTTTCATATGATATTAACACACCAAGGCAAAAAATAAGTCACCATTTAATTAAATTAAGAGGGTTTAAAAACTTTGATTTTGGAAAGCTTTCAATGAAATATGATTTTCAATCAAATGATAGAAAAGAATATGATATCAGAAGGGGTGGTAGAAATAATCCTGCACTTGACTTAAACCTTCAAACACATTCTATTGCACTTGATCTTGAGTCTAAATTTAATAACAGCTCAAATTTAAAATCAGGAATTTTGGCTAAATACCAAAAAAATTATCCAGACCCATCAACAGGTGTGAAAAGAATTATTCCTGACTACAAAAAATATGACTTTAGTTTATATTCTGTGTATGATATTAGCTTAAGTGACAATTGGTTCTTGGAAGCAGGAATCAGATATGATTTTTCCCATGTTAATTCTTATAAATATTACAGAACATCTCTTTGGGAAGCTAGAAATTACGATGAATTATTCCCAGAATTCGTTGTTGAGGATTTGGGGTTAAATACCTTAACAAACCCAAAATTTACTTTCAACAATATTTCTACAAACCTAGGTACTAGATATTCAATTGATGAGAGTCAAAATATTTATTTTAATTATTCAATATCATCTCGTAAACCAAATCCTTCAGAATTATTCAGCGAAGGATTACATCATTCATCTGCTAGAATTGAAATTGGTGATTTAAGTTTTACCTCCGAAGTTGGCCATAATCTTTCCTTGACCTACAATGTAGCTAACGAAAAATCCAATTTAACGTTTAATTCTTTTGCTAATTATGTAGATGATTTTATTTATATAATTCCGGTTGATTTAATGCCAACAATTGCCGGAGTTTTTCCTGTATGGGAATATAAACAGGATGATGCAAAGTTGTTTGGTTTTGATTTAAAATATGATAGACAATATTTCACCAATTTCATTGTTGGTCATCAATTATCAATCATTAAGGGGTATGAAAGGGATAATAATAACCCTTTAATAAATATGCCTCCGGTAAATCTTAAAAACCAAATTTCGTATAGTATACTAGAGCTGAATAATTTGAACCTTTCTTTAGAAAGTGAATATGTATTTAGTCAAAACGAATATCCAAATAATAATTTTGAAGTTTTTATTGCAACAGATGGCATATATGAAACTTTAGATACTAGTACTCCTCCAAGTGCATATCACTTATTAAACTTCTCATCGTCATATGGGTTCAAATCTAATAAGGGAGGTAATTATAAAATCAATCTCAGAGTAGAGAATTTATTGAATCACTCTTATAAGAATTATTTAAATAGATTAAGATATTTCACCCACGAAATGGGTAGAAATATTATGCTTTCAGTTAGTTATAGTTACTGATTATTTATTTAAAATTTGTAAATTTGTTCAAACAATAAGGGGTGCTTTAAAGGCTGAGATTATACCCATTGAACCTAGAACAGGTAATGCTGTTTAGGAAATTGATAATTTCAATGTAGTTTTTGTAAACACTCCACATAACTTAAACTATATATTTCATGAAAAAAATCGTGTTTGTTTTGTTGGTCTTTAGTTTATCGCTAAGTGCGCAAGAATCCGTTTTAGATTCGCTAGAGGTTCAAAATCTAGAAGAAGTAATTATTTCCTCTGTAAGGGTTAAAGACAATATCCCAATAGCGTTTAATAATGTTTCTAGAGAAGAAATTTCAAAAAGAAATTTAGGTCAAGATATTCCTATTTTATTAAATTTTTTACCAAATGTAGTTACTACTTCAGATGCAGGTGCAGGTATTGGTTATACCGGAATTAGAATAAGGGGGGTTAACTCACAGTCAACGAATGTTACTATCAATGGAATTCCTTATAATGATGCTGAATCGTTAGGAACATTCTGGGTTGATTTACCTGATTTCTCGTCATCTGTTGAGAATTTACAAGTTCAAAGGGGTATTGGAACTTCTGTTAACGGATCAAGTGCTTTTGGGGCAAGTATAAATATTTTAACTGATAAAATTTCTCAAAATCCATACTTTGAAAGTGCTAACACATTAGGAAGTTTTAATACCGTGAAGAATAATTTTCGGTTTAGCACAGGTTTATTAAATGAGACCATCGAATTTTCGGGTCGACTTTCAAAAATAGATTCTGACGGATACATTGATAGAGCCTCATCTGATTTAAAATCTTATTTTCTTCAACTTTCATATAAGAAAAATAAAACATTATTAAAGTTTTTAAATTTTGGTGGGCATGAAATAACCTACCAAGCTTGGAATGGTATTGATCTTCAGACATTAGAAAGTAATAGAACTTATAATCCATCCGGTCTTTATTATAATTTAAATGGTGAAGAAAGGTTTCATGAAAATGAAGTTGATAATTATAAGCAAGATCATTTTCAATTTCATTGGACCCAGTCAATTTCCGAAAATCTATCATCAAATTTAGGCTTAAACCTTACAAGTGGTATAGGATATTACGAGCAGTACAATGAAAATGGAAGTGAAGACTTTATTACAAGAAAGTGGCTAGACAATCAATTTTATGTTATTAATTACAACTTAAATTATTTAAAAAATAATAACAATATAATTTTTGGCTCTACATACAGTGAATATGACGGAGATCATTTTGGTGAAACAATATGGTCTCAAAATTCAGGTGATATCGATTTCACAGATCTTTTTTATAATGGAAATGGTTTGAAAAGAGACTTTAGCAATTTTATCAAATCAAATTATCAAATTTCTAATGATCTTAGTATTTATGCCGATTTACAACTCAGAAGTATTGATTATCAAACATCAGGTAGTACTTCAAATATTGATGAATTAGTTGTCGATAAAAAATATTCATTTTTTAATCCAAAAGCTGGATTAAATTATGATTTAAATAGTAAGAATAAAATATATTTTTCACTCTCAAAGGCGCACAGAGAACCAACTCGAAGTGATTATGAAAACAATATCAATATTCAGCCAGAAGAGTTAATCGATTATGAGTTAGGGTGGAAATATAATGCAGAAAATTTTCTCTTCAACTCAAACCTTTACTATATGAGCTATAAAAATCAGCTAGTTTTAACAGGAGCTCTAGATGATGTTGGTTCACCCATAAGAGAAAATAGTGGTAAAAGTTACAGAACGGGTCTTGAGTTAGAGTCTGTATATAAGGCTTCAAATAAATTAAATATTTCTGCAAACATTAGTCTTAGCGAAAATAAAAATATAGACTATAAGACTAATTACAATGGAGTAATTACAGATTGGGGTGATACAGACATTTCATTTTCACCAAATGTCATCTCTTCAGCTGGTATTCAGTTTAACGCATCTCAGGATTTAACTTTTTCATTATTCAATAAGTTTGTTGGAAATCAATATATGAGTAATACTGAATCGATTATTTCCAAGCTAAGTTCATATTCTACTACAGATTTAAATATCTTATACACTATAAAAAACTCAGCTTATTTTAGTGAAATTATGATTACTGCAATGATTAATAATATTTTTAACAAAGAATATGTGTCAAATGGTTATTATTATACTTATGACGATACATGGTCAGATCCTAATTTAATCACAACTATTGAAGGAACTGGTTACTATCCTCAAGCTAAGAGAAATTTTTTACTAGGACTAACATTCAAACTTTAAAAGCTGGTGATTATCAATATATTTCCATTGGCCTCAACTCTGTAGGGTTTTAATGAACATGTCAAGGCAATACCTATAGACTGTCCAGTGATTAGACTATAGGTGTTTTGTTCAGCACAACTAGAAGTTGCATCTAATCCGTTAATGCTTAAAATTGAGCATGGGAGGTTAGCATGGTTTGGATCCGCAGCATCCCAAGCAAGAAACCCAGTACCTGAGTTAACAATAATTATCCCACCGTTACCTACATTAGAAATATAAACTGAATTGCTAATAAAATTTAGATCATTATACTGAGGTAAATTTAGATTTATCTCATAATATATATCCAAATCAAGAAGAAAATTACATCTAGAATCGTTAATGTCTTTAGCACATCCTACAAATAATAAAAATAGGATAAAGTATAATAAATTAACTTGCTTCACCTGATAAAAATACAATAAATAAGTATGATTTAAATATTTTGTATATTTGATTTAGTCTCGTGAAAGCGAGATTTTTCTTTTATAAGAGAAATAAACAAAAAACCATTGATATGAGTAAAATTTCATATTATACAGCTGAAGGTCTAAAAAAATTAAAAGATGAATTAAATCATCTTAAAGATGTTGAAAGACCAAAAGCATCAAATGCTATTGCTGAGGC
>Ga0163109_10003138_pt1 | contig 12669 bp, 6 predicted proteins | sample CRUFie1St13metaG_FD_108704 | JGI IMG/M metagenome (GOLD analysis project Ga0163109, IMG submission 108704) | Marine microbial communities from the Costa Rica Dome - CRUD Field 142mm St13 metaG | ecosystem: Environmental > Aquatic > Marine > Oceanic > Photic zone | place: Costa Rica: the Eastern... | reverse complement strand
TACCCATTGATTGAGTCCGGACCATAGGTTGCCCTTCCCCTTCGACCATTGGCTTGAAGTAAGGCTTTCCAGTATTTTCCATGGGTTTCCGGTTTGCCCGCTTCGGCTCCCGGCCATACGCAATGTTCATCGAAACCGTGTTCCCATAGGGAGTTGGGTTGTTTGCCAAGGTGGTTGATTTGCCATTTCCCTCCAATGACCGTGGAGTAACCGTATTCTCGCAGGACTCGGGCAAAGGTTGTGAACTTCTTCGGGCTCAAACCTTCCCTTCCCTCTCTGGGCGGGTCATGATGACTGGTCCAACCATGGCGAAACGGATACTGTCCAGTCAGAAGGGTAACGCTCGATGGACTGCCCAGGGGCATGCTCCAAGCCGTTTCATACCTAATGCCCTCCTTGGCCAACCGGTCGATGTTGGGGGTTTGGTGCTTGGAGCCATAGGAGCTTATCCAGTCACGCCCAAGGTCATCGGCTAAGATGAAAACGATGTTTGGCTTAGGGGCTGCGCTGGCCAATCCGGCAAGAAAAAGAAAAAAAGAGCCTTTTATCATTTGAAGCGAAACGGTTCGCTGGCAACGATCTGCAAGATCAGTTCTTGCAATCCGTAGCCCAACTTGGGCATAAGAGTTACGATCGCATCAAGGTCATCCCGGTCAGTGAAACTCAGTCTTCTTCCGAGTGCGTAGACGAAAAGTTTTTCGGTCAGGCAATGAGTGAATTGACCGGGCCTGCCCTTGAGGTAAGCCTTTATCCCAGATGGACCTTCAATGGTTGTGCCGTCAGGCATTTCTCCCGATCCGTCAATGGGCAGACGTTTGGCGTAGCGTTCCCGCCAGGCTCCGACGTGATCATAATGTTCCATGGAAAGACCCAGAGGATCGATCTTTCGATGACATTCGAAGCAGGTCGGATTATTGCGGTGTTTCTCCATCAATTCCCTCATCGTACTTACCCCCCGGGTGTCTGGCTCAATGGGTTCAACGTCAGGTGGGGGAGAGTTGGGTGGAGTCCCGAGTAGGTTTTCCAGAACCCAAACCCCCCGAAGCACAGGTTGAGTCTCCACGCCATTCGAGGTTGCCGTGAGTACGCTTCCATGGCCGAGCAGACCGCCCCGATTATGTTCGGGACGAAGGGTAACCTTGGTAAAAGTTTTGCCGAGGACTCCCTCTATGCCGTAATGTTGGGCCAAGGATTCGTTCAGAAAGGTGTAGTCGGAATCAATGAATTCAAGGATGCTCCTGTTTTCGGAAAGAACGTAATTGAAGAAGCGACCGGTTTCCTCTCGCATGGCCTGTTCCAAGTTATTCGAATAGTAGGCTTTGTTCTTTTCCGGATCAGGTGGCATTTCTCCTAGCTTTCGAAGATGAAGCCATTGCCCCGCGAAGTTTTTGGCCAAAGCCCGAGCCCTTGGGTCCCGCAGCATGCGCTTGGCCTGGGAGAGCAATTCATCGGTTTCGAGGAGTCTGCCGGAGGCTGCTGCCTCTCTAAGTTCCCTGTCAGGCATGGAGCTCCAAAGGAAATAGGAAAGGCGGGAAGCGAGTTCGTAGGGGTCTAATGCGGATGGGTCTTTTCCGGGATCGCTTTCCGCGAGATAGAGGAATCGAGGTGAGGTCAGTATGGCTCTTACTCCATAATGCGCGGCATCCCAAAAATCCTTTTTTGCGAGCAGGTATTGACTGGCAAGCTTAAGGTAAGGCTTAAGCTCATCGGGAGATACGGGACGCCGGAAGGCTTGGTTTGCCAATCTGATCAGACTGGCATCAAGATACTCCGATCCGGGATCCGGAGGAGGGTTGGGGAAATAACGGGCAAACCCAGTTGGCGGCCATTGATCGAAGAACGGACCCTCGATTTCAAAGGAATGAACTTGAAGTTCGGGGCCTGAACCAATGTACATTTCAGGGGGGTTGCGGGCGGGATAAAGTGCGTCCTTATTGTATTTGGGCAGTACCTTCCTCATGATCCGCTTAAAGGAACCGTTGGGTCCGTTGGCCCAGTGAAGATGAAAAGTGAATCCTTTTTCGAGCCAAACCCGATGCTCGACCTCGATCAATTCGTCATCCGGGATTTCGTACTCGCCGATGATGCGATGGGCGGTCGCTCCCAACTCCCGGGAATCAATCGAAATGGAGAGGCGCATGGGCTCGTCGGAATTGTACCTCAGATCGGAATCCTTGTAGCGTGATTTTCTGCGTACTGCCTTTGCGGAAAAGCGGATCAAGTACTCGCCATCCGCCGGGACTCCTCGTTTCTTGTCGAGAGCTGGGAAACCGAGGGGTTGCCTGAACTTGATGAATATGCGACCGGCTTCCCTCCTGGCAACCTTGTCGGAACCCGCCTCGCCCATTCCCCCGTTTGGGTTGATTTCCACCCCCGCCTGATAGTGAATCATCTTGGGTTCGGGACCGGGTCGGATTACCTTGTCCGCAACTTTACGGGCTGCCTCCAAGTAATTCTCAAGCAGGTGACTGGAGGCGACCAGGCCTTCACCGACATTGTCGAACCCCTCGGTCGGTTCGTCCGGTGGGAAGGTGGTGGTGGGGTCGAAATCGACCATTTTCAAGTCGAACAAATCGCGTATGGTGTTGAGGTATTCGACCCGGTTCAGCCTTCGCAGAACGACTTTTCCACGATTTTCACGGGCATTTTCACGAGCCTGATCGAGAACCTTGGTCAGGAAGGAAACAACTTCCCGGGTTTCCTCCTCTGTGGGCTGCTTTTCGCTTTCAGGGGGCATCTCGGCCAAGTTGAGTTGATCGAGGATTTCCTGAAGAGACTCCGCTTGGGTAAGGTCTTCGGCTTTCCCCGAAAGGTGGTCAAAGCGACGATCCCCCTTTTGTTTCTCCGAACCATGGCATTTAATGCAATAGACCTCGAGAAATCCACGAACCAATTCTCCGTCCTTCGCTTCATCGATTCCCGCAGCGAACGAAACGCTGATCAGGAAGAAGAACAAAAGCTTCATCCAACCAGATGATTCAGGTTCGCAGAACTGGTGGAAAAACGATCGGTTTCCACCCCGAGTTTCTGGAGAATGGAGACGTAAAGGTCGCACAGGGGCCTTCCATCCCTGCCCGTTCTTTCGAAACGGTGATGATGACCTCCCCTTAAGCCTCCTCCGGTTACCATAATAGGAAGGTTCCGGCTCGAATGAGAACTTGCGTTGCCCATCCCGCTGCCAAACATCACCACAGTCGAATCGAGCAGGGGTCGATCTTCGGAATCCTTGGTTTGTTTGAGAAGATCGAGGAAACCTGCGAATTGTTGGGAATAAAAGGTTTCGATGATGTTCAGCTCCTCGAGCAAATCCGGCCGCTTGCCATGGTGGGTCAGGGAGTGGTATCCGTATGTGATGCCGTCAAAGGGAAAGAGACGATTACCACCGGGATGTCCGAAAGTGATGACTTTTGTCAGATTGGCTTGCAGCGCAAGGGCCATGAGTTCGTACATCACGGAGGTGTTGTAGGGGTAAGCCAAATCCACGAAATTCTCATCGTCCCCTTCGATCACTCGTGGATTGGCCTTGGGTTTTGGCACGTCGATCCATTCCGAACGGCGTTGAAGTTTTTTTTCAACGTCACGAATGGAGGTCAAATATTCCTCGAGCTTTTCCTGATCGGTATGAGATAGGCGAATGCTCAAACTTCGGGCATCTTCGAGCACGGCGTCCAGGATACTTGCATCTTCACTTAGAAATTGTTTGCGTTTGGCTTTGAGCTTCGGGTTATCCTCCAAAAACAATTGCGTAAAGATTTGTCTAGGGCTTCCCACACTCGGCAATTGAATCCCGGCCCTGGACCATGAAATTCCACCCGATCCCATTCTCAGCGAGGGATATCGGGTGTCTTGCCCAATTTTTTCAGCGATGAACTGATCGAGGGACAGAAGCCGTTGTGGATTTTCCTTGGCATCCTTTAGCTCCACTCCGTTGAGCAGGGTGTTGGAGCATCCATGGCCTCCTCCAACCTCCGGATGATCCAAGTTGCTGAAAACGGTCAAATCCCTTCTATGCCTTTCCAGAGGCTTGAGAAGAGTGGGCAAGGCGTAGTCCTCACCGGTTTGCTCGGGGAAAAACCCACCCGGGTTCATTCCGTAATTCGGAGAGACACAGACAAACCTTCTGGCGGCTGGTCGATTACTGGGCTTAGCATCAAGCGATTCGAGGGAAGGAAGGGCAAGGGAAACTCCCATACCCTTTAGGAAATTCCGACGGTTTATGGAACTCATTGGACGAAAGCGGTCATTTGTGTTTGCTGAAACTCGATTACCTAAAGAATAGTCTTCCAATAAAAGTTTGATTGGCAAACCTCAAAATTCGATTTGGCAACTAGGTTGGACTTTTTACGGTTCGATTTGGGTGAGAGAAATGGGCTTGGAGCGGTACATAAAGGAGTCGGAACTCAAGAGGGAAAGAACAAGGGCATTCATGCTTCCGTCGTTGTCAACATAGGCCTTATGGGCATCCTGCAAACTCTTCGCGTCTCCCAGAGTCTCGTTGCGCCCCATGAAAAACCGGAAGACGTAACGCACGAAGACTTGTTCGCAATGGGTCGAATTCGCCAACCTTTCGATCAGCTCGAAAGGGGAGCTTATCTCTCCGTCGATTTCAGGGACGCCCGAGTTGACGATCTTGCTTGTAACGTCGACCGGTTTGTCCAGTTCAAGAAAACGGAACCGTCCGAAATGATCGAATTGTTCGAAGGGCAACCCAAGGGGGTTCATCTTGCTGTGGCATTTGTAGCACTCTTCCGCTTGCGTTACGCGCATGCGTTCGCGAAGCGTCATGTTCTCGTCTTCGGGCAACTTGGCATCCACGGTGATCGGAATATCGGGGACGCTTCCTCCCAGCAACTTGTATCTGATCCAATGGCCTCTCATAATCGGATCATTATCGAAATTACCTGAGTGAGCGACCAACCAGGCAGGGTGCGTAAGGATCCCCATCCGTTGGTCTTTTGGAAATTCATATGGCTTGGGGCTTGGTTTCCAGTCGGGAGGCAAATTGTAGGCCAAGGGATTGCCATGGTCCCTGTGGCTGTTGACGTGGACTAGGTATTCGGGCGTGGTGAGCAGGGTCTTGAGAACTTGCTTGTCCTCGTTCAGCGCCTGCATGACCAATGCGTTTAGATCGTACACCAAGGCGGGCGCCCAGTGCCTGTGCCCTTTGATCTGGTCCTTGAAGACGTCCTCCGCCTTCTGGTAGTCGAAATACTCTTGGAAGAATTGCAACAAACGGTTTCTTGCCGTGGGACGATTCTCATCATCGAGCATGCGACGGATTTCCGTACGGAGAATTTCGCGCGGAGGCAAATCTTGGTTCTGAAAAGCTCTCAGCAGGTTGCCGTCCGGAGCCAAGTCGGTCAGGGCAAAGGCGAGAGAGGTGGCCAGTTCCCGGCGCGATAAGGCGACCAAACCGGTATCATCGTCCGAGGCGCCCATTCCCTCGAAACGGAAAAGGGTCTCGGGCCTAAGGATGATGGATGCGTAAACGGCCTGCAGGCCAAAGGGAACGCCGAGTTCCGAATCGACCTTCTTGAGCAAGCCCATCATTACTTCCATTTCCTTCTCGGTCGGAGTCCGCCTAAGAACGTTGTGACAGTGGCGCTTGATGGCTTCCCGGTTGGCTTCATCGATGGTGCTGCCCTTTTCCTTCATCATGACGATGGCCTTGCGGGCGTTCTTGGCCTCCTTCTCGGAATGAGCCAAGGCCAGCTCGGTCACCTGTTCGGCCATGAGGGAGTTGAAGGCATACTTCCCCTTGAAGTCCCGGAAGTTCCCGTGCGGCTTGTCGAGGACGAAGGGGTTCGATACCATGCGGGCTCCCCGTACGATATCGGCGAGCGCCTTGGGCGAGATGCGCCACAGGCGGGCCGCCGCGTTCACCACCCGCTTGCTTTCTGCCGGAGAAAAAAGGAGATCGTGCGGGATCAGATTGCCATAACCTTCCTTGCCCGCCTTGTCTTCCACCTTCCTCCCAGCTCGGTCAAGCGACTGTGCGATCCAGTCTTGGACGAGTCGAGCTTGCGCCTTGGTGGGAAACTTATCGGCCTTGTCGGAGGGCATTTCCCCGAATTCGATGGCCTCCAGACTACGGGCCCACAGTTCGGCTTCCTTCCTGTCCTCCATGTCTCCGCGCAGGTGATCGAGCCGAATCTTTCCTTTTTGCGTTTCCTCTCCATGGCAGGCAATGCAGTAGGTTTGGAGAAAAGGCCGGATTCTTTCTTCAAAGGGATCGTCAGCCAAGGATTCCGCACCCGAAACGAGGGCCATCGAGAGAAGAAAATTTCGCAGAATCGTCATTCCTTCCTTTCTTTCTCGAGGGCCTTCTTCTCGGCATCCAGTTTGGCCTGCAGGGCATTGGAGATCTCGGTTCTCGTCCGGGTGAGTCCTTCCCCCTGCCTCAAGACTAGGCGCATCCCGACGTGCGGGGTCTGAGTTCCGGTGAAGGCGTTGCGGAAGGCGACGTGCAAATACTCCGGAGGACTGCACCAGGAACCGCCTCGTGACACCCGGTGACGCGAGCCTCTCGGGTCTGGCAAGGACTGAAAATTGGGATCGTTTCCGGGGGTAAGCTTGTCCAGGTAGTAGGTGGAGCACAACTCGGCCAGATTACCCAGCATATCGTGAATGCCCCAGGGATTTGGAAGGTACTGGCCAATGGGGGCGAATACCCGGCCGTATCCATCGTCCGCTTCGGTGTTGGCGTACACGTAATGCACTAATTCGCGGTCCTCATACAAGGTGCGATCGGCGAAGTTTCCATACTTCCCCAAGTCCTTGATGGCGCTCGGGTAGCCAGCCGAAGTACCCGCCCGGCAGGCGTACTCCCACTCCGCTTCGGTCGGATAGTCGTAGGTCCAGCCTTCGTAGGCAATGCCTTTCTCGGCCAAGTATTTTTGCCACTTCCGCATTTCGGGAGCCACTTTGTCCACACTGCCGATGCTCGGGGGTAGGAACTTCGCATGAAGATTCCCCAATTTTTGGCCACCCGCATTGAACAGGTAGGCCTCGTCTCCCAGAACCTCGTATTTGCCGATCCAAAAGCCCTTCGAAAGGGCGACTTGAACTGGTTGAGCATCCTCGAACGATTGGTCTCCCATGCTGAAGACGCCCGCCGGACACCAGACGAAACAGAATCCGTTTTGATCGACCCACTGGTCGCCCGCAAAGCGTCCTTCGCGCAAGACATCGGGAGGAGAGCAAACCCCGGCTGCCTCGTGCTTCAGCTCGAAGGTCTTGTCCCGAGGGGTCACCGTATATCCAAGCTTGTCGATACGCGGTGTGAGCGGTCCGTCCTTCTGCAGGGACTTGATCAATTCATTGGCCATGAAGGGCCCGTACGAGGGCTCCTCCAAGCTGGGATGAAAGGCGGCCTTTCCCGGATAGAAACTTGAAAACAATTCACCCCGGAACTTCCCCGAAGCCTGGGCGAACAGATCCACTTTCGGCTTTGCCGTCTTGGCCTTGTCATCGATACCAAGGCAATCGATCACAACTAGGTTGGCGCGGGCGACGTTGTAGCTCAATTTCTGGGACAAGCGCTCTAGGCTGAGCCATGGTTTGTCCTCCGCCCTTGATCGTCCCAAGCTCGGGTCGCGCGCGGGCGGCAACTCCTTGTACCCACCCAACTGCATCAAGTGACAAACGCTTTTGCCATCCGGACTTTTCTCGGTCTCCAGTCGTCCCAAGTAATAAAATATGCTGACCCCCATGGTAGGTATGCTGCGAACCCATTTTTCGTAAGTGATCCCATCTGTCTTGGGTGCATCGCCGATCACATTCACCAAAAAGCCTTTGGCTTGCAACGCCTCCTCCAGTTGCTCAACCCCTTCAAGGTGCTCCTTGTCGTCGCTGGCGTTGACCAGAAGAGCCCGGCGGTGCTCCGTCCATTTTGCCACCGCGGCAGTCAGCATACCGGAGAGGCAAAAAAAGAGAAGATAGGTGAACGGGCGTCTCATCGGGATTACGCCGGCTTGGATTCAGGCCATGAGTTCGGTAAGCGGTCCGGTTTGCATGGCCCGCAGGTCGAGGTCAGGGTCGACGCGGCCGAAAGTTTCCTGATTCGTTCCAACGGAACGAAGGAAGGAATTGTAGAGACAGCCTATTGTGCGGTGGCCAGGTTTGCCGTAGCCAGGGAAGTTGAGGTAGCGTCCTCCCAATTTCATCTTGCCCTTAAGGTTGCCCACGATGACCAAAGGCCACTCGTATCCGGTTGAATGGTGGGTGTCGGGAGCGTCGCTCATGTAGACGATGAGGGTGTTGTCCAGCATATTGCCCGACCCCTCCGGAGTTTCCTCGAGCCGTTTGGCCATCTTGGAGATAAGGCCGAAGAGCCAGTTGCGGACCTTCTCGTAATGAGGCACACCTTTGGCGTCACGTTTGTTTCCGCCCATGTGGCCATAGGCATGGTTGCTCAGATCGACCCCAATGCCCAAGTAGGGTTGGGCGTTGATCTCGGTGGCGGCGGAAGTGATGGTGGCGACGTTGCTGAGACCTCCGATTAGAGAGGAGGTGGCCAGTTCGAATTGGGCCTCAAGGCGCTGAGTGGCGACCTCGGAGGTAAAGCGGTCGTCCAGTTCGGGAGCCGCTCTTTTGAGGATTTCCTTGTTCTTGAGCAACTTGTACTGCCGAGCAGCCAGCTGGTCGTAGGCGCTCAGGTAGGCATCGAGTTCTTCTCCGGCCAAGGATCCGAGAGCCGCACGGGTCTTTTTGACGTCGCCGACCATGTAGTCGAGCAGGTTGCGCTTGAGGTGAAAATTCTTTTCGCGGGCCCCACCGGCGGCCACGCTGAAGAAGGCGTTGTAGGCTTTCTCCGGTTTCAGGATAATGGGCATGGACTTGTGAGCCGCCCGTGCGGAAATATTCATCAGGGCATCCTGAGCGCCCGAGGCCATGCCTACTCCCACCCAGGGAAGGATACCCGGCTTAGCCTGTCCCAATTGGTAATCGATGGTGATGCCTTGGGGAGAGGTGTTGGCTCCCGAGGTACGGTAGAGCCCTATGCAGCCACCGTGGGTCGAATGCCCACCGCCCGTACAGCGTCCCGAGAGACCTTGCAGAATGGTCGTCTTGGACTTGAGCTCCTCGAGAGGCGCCAGACCCTTGGGCAACTTGTGATCCGAAAGGTCTATGTTCTCGAATTTATCGCGGTCGTCGTACTTTTGGAAGGGGATGCTGTCCGGGCAAGCCTGAACCGCATCGAAGCCATTGCTTTGGATCACGAAGACGAATCGCGGGGCGCTGGTATTGCCTTCCCCATTGGCTAGAATGCGCTGGGCCATGGTCGGGAGCAGCATGGAGCCGGAACCCAAGGCCAAACCTTTGAGAAGATTACGACGTGAAACGCGCATGCAGGGTATTCTCCTTTCGCAAGCCGTAAAAGTCAATGCCTAGGAATTTCCTCTTCTCAGGTTTATTTCTCGATGGGCCTTTTCTTCGTTTGGAGGACCTCGTTCCAAGGCAAAGCTCCCACTCGCTTGGCCCAGTTCTCGTAAAGCAGTCGGAGTTCCTTGGCCTTTGTCGGCATGGTTTCGGACAGATCCTTCAATTCACTGCGGTCTTGGCTCATATCATAGAGTTCCCAAGGGGTATCGTGCATGGCGACCAACTTGTAGTTTCCCTTGCGCACCGCTCGGTTTCCTTCATGCTCCCAATAGAGGGTACGCACCTTCTCAGAATCCTTGGCGAATACGGGTAAGAGGCTTTTGCCAACCATGCCCTTGCTCGAAAGACCGGCCGCCGAGAGGCAAGTGGGAGCGACGTCAATGATGTGGCTGGGGGCATGGCGCAGTTCCCCCTTGGCCTTGAAGCCGGCGGGCCAATGTACGATGAGCGGAGTGGCCACCCCACCCTCGTGGGTATAGCGCTTGTACATGCGGAAAGGAGCATTGCTCAGGTTGGCCCAGCCCCTGCCGGAGCTCGAGGTCCAGCCTCCGAGGCGTCCCCACTCTTTGTAATTGTCCACCCGGGTTTCGGGATTCCTGTCGTTCTTGGCAAAGAGGCCGCGCCAGTCATGCACGCCGGTTCCGGGCACGCCATTGTCCACCATGAAGAGGATAAGCGTGTTTTCCAAGCGACCGGCGACTTTGAGCTTGTCGACGATGCGACCGACGTTCTGGTCCATTCGGTCGATGATCGCGGAGTAGAGAGCCATCTTGAGGTCCAGCTCGTCGCGCATCTTCTCGTCGTAAGTTTCCCAGTTGGGAACGTCCGAGGGGGACAAGGCCCACTTCTTGTCGATCAACCCCATCTTCACCATCCGCTCGTAGCGCGCTTGGCGAAGCTTGTCCCAACCAACGTCCTTGAAGCGCCCCCGGTACTTTTGGGTGTCTTCCTCGCGGGCATGAAGTGGGAAATGTGGGGCGTTGTGTGCGACGTAAAGGAAAAGGGGCTTGTCCGGATACTCCTCGAAGCATTCGTCCATGAAGTGAAGGGCATAGTCGGTGAAGACGTCGGTGGTGTACCATTCCCGTTCTGGGTGGAGGTGGTTGACCGGAGTTTCGGTTGGGGGCAGCACCTCCTTGTCGTCCAGGTAAACCTGACAGTTGCGCAGCACCGTAAAGTAGGAATCGATGAAGTTGCGGGTACCGTAAAACCGGTCGAACCCGCGGGCGATGGGCGATTGCTTGGGTTCCGTACCGAGGTGCCATTTGCCTGTCATCATGGTACGGTAGCCTCCCTTGCGGAGGCGTTCGGCCAGGGTCGGAACGTCGGGCAGGATAGTTCCGCTGTAGCTTGGGATTCCTCGGTCCCGGGACATGTGGCCCATGCCCGCTTGGTGTTGGTAGACTCCGGTCAAGAGGGCGGCCCGTGAGGGGCAGCATCTACCCGTGTTGTAAAATTGCGAGAACCGCAACCCATTGTAGGCGAGCTTGTCGAGAACCGGCGTCTCGATCTCCCCGCCATAGCAGCCAAAATCCGAATACCCGGCATCGTCCGCCATGATCACCACGACGTCAGGTTGTTTTTGAGCGACCAAAGTTGAGGCTGCCAACAAGACGAGAAAGAGAAAAGGAATTGAATTCATAAGGTACTCGACAGGCTAAGAGAAGGCTGAGCGCTCAAGCAAGAAAAGTCTGCGCCTAAGAGATGATTGACGGGGAGAGCGAGCCTCATCTATGTAGTCTTCCCAATGCAAGAGCTCCGATGGATTGTGGTTACCTTCGCCCTGATGATGATTGTTCCGGCGGTCGGCCAAGAAAGCGGCGAGCAGCAGGCCTTTGCCGGCCACTGGGCCTTAGAAATGAGCAACGGGGCCGCCGGTTGGATGGCGCTGGAGCTAAACGAGGGGGAATGGAGCGGTCAGCTCTGGACGGTGGGGCAACCGAAGACGATCAAAAGCCTCCGGTATGCCGATGGAAAGCTTACCTTCAAACGGGCCCTGAGAATCGGTCCGCCCGAGTATCCCGGCGGACCTTATACCGGCGAACGCGAGATGCGAGATCTGGAGGCATCCGTCAAAGGGGATTCCATGAGGGTGGTGATGGAGGTTCCCGGCGGTCAAGACTTTGTTCATTTCGGCAAGCGTTTGCCTCCCCTACCCCCCCGACCCGATCTTTCCAAGGTGAAGTTCGGCAAACCAATCCACCTGTTCAACGGGGTCGATCTGACGGGATGGAAACTCATCAATCCCAAAAAGATCAACGGCTGGAAAGTGAAGGATGGAGAACTGGTAAACGAAACGCCCAAGAAGACCTTCGACGCCTTCGCTCCCTATGGGAACCTAAGGACCGAGCGGGTTTTCGGAGATTCCAAGCTGACCATCGAGTTTAACGTGCCACCCGGAGGAAACAGCGGAATTTACCTACGCGGAGCCTACGAGGCTCAAGTGGTCGACCGGGACAGCCGCATGCAGGGTCTGCAAGGCGTCGGGGCGATCTTCAGCCGGGTCAGGCCCACTAAGAACGCGGGCAAACCGGGAGGCCAATGGCAAAGCTACGAGATCACCTTGGTGGACCGCCACGCCACCGTCGTGCTCAATGGGGAGAAGGTGATCGACAACCAACCGGTGATCGGAAACACCAACGGGGCCTTTCAATCGGACGTCACCCGTCCCGGGCCGCTACACCTGCAAGGCGACCATACCTCGGTCCGCTACCGCAATGTCTTTCTTTATCCGGTAATCGGACAGACCGGCGGATAAAATCAACCTAATTTTTCTCCTCCGCCCTTTTGCGTTCCAAGGCTCGTTCCTGCTCGTACCTTTGCCTGTGCTCATCGATCAGGGCTTGCGCCTCCTTAAGGCGTCGGCCAAGGTCATCGAGGCGGAGAGCCTTTTGGGATTCATGGTTGGCCCGACGGGCAAAATCCTTGGGGGCTAGGTCGTCGAATCCGGTTAATTTGACGGGAACGTTTTCCATTCTCCAGTCGTCGCTGCGCTGGGTGGCAAAGGGAAGATCGTTGTGATCCGCCGACTGGAGGTTCCCCATCGGGTTGCGTCCCCAAGCATAGCGGAAATGGATGGGGTCGGGAACGTGCGGGCTGGACAGCACGATGACCCTTCGGTCATGCTTGGGTCGGTTGTGCTGATCTTTTCCCGTAACCAACCACTCGGCTTCCGCGGGCTGAAATCTACGATCCTTGCCGGCGATGGCAAAGCCTTCGATGGGCCCATTGGTGACCGCCCGGACCCAAGTGTCCATTTTGAGGATGATCTTTCCACCCTCGAGG
>Ga0163109_10003135_pt1 | contig 12673 bp, 11 predicted proteins | sample CRUFie1St13metaG_FD_108704 | JGI IMG/M metagenome (GOLD analysis project Ga0163109, IMG submission 108704) | Marine microbial communities from the Costa Rica Dome - CRUD Field 142mm St13 metaG | ecosystem: Environmental > Aquatic > Marine > Oceanic > Photic zone | place: Costa Rica: the Eastern... | reverse complement strand
TTCTATATCAGAAATATCTATGACATAGGAACCTTGTATTTGATATCCAAAAAGTTCTTCTGTATCTAGATAATTGTAATTAACTTCTAAAGATGAAGATAATACATTATTTACTATTAAAGCAGCCATTTTAAATAAATTTATTCTACATCTTCTTCAGTTGCTCCTGTTGCAGTATCTTCTACATCTCCTTGCTCTCCAGAAATTCTCTCTACCTTTTTCCTTAACTTAACTTGCTCTCTAGCTAATTGCTTCATCGTCCTTACAGAGTTTGCTGTAAATTTAGCTGTTTGTTTTAGCATGTCTCCCATCCCCTGTGCTGTAGGCAGTAAGTCGCTTATGGCATCTTCAATTTTTCCTATATTAGCATTACCAGCCTCAATCGCTTCTTTTTGTTGCAGTAATTCTTCTGCTATAGCAGCTGTTTCTTCATCATTTGCAAATTGAAGAAATCTCTCAGTTGCTTTTCCCATTGCTTCATTTAAAGCTCTTTGTGTCGCTGTAAGATTGTCCATCTCTTCCCCAGTTGCGCCTATACCTAAAGCTTTGTTAGATGCATTTTTAAATCTGCTATCAAAAACGGCATCATCGCCTCCTCCTCCAAACCGCCCTTGTGTCGATACGGCTTTCATAATCCTCTCAAGCATTGCTGGATCTATCTCTCCTAAGCCTTCAGATGAAAGTAATTTTTCAATAGTTACGCCAGTTCCCTCTAAGCTTGTCATTGTCTCTTCCAAGACTCTGCCTATTCTCTCAAGAGCTTCGGGGTCATCTTTGCCCAAGGTAAGAGGATCAAGACCCTTTATTAAACTGCTTAATTGATCGCGTTGAGATTTCACAACATCTAAATTAGTTTTAGTATTAGGACCGCCACCAAAAGCAGTTTTAATTGCATTAGCAGAAGCAGAAATAGACGAAGATAACATATCAGCGATTTTAGTTTCTGTATCTAATCTAAGTTTTGATATTTCTCTTTCTGTTTTAAGTAAATTAAATCCAAATTTTCTAGCAGCATCGTCGAAAGTTGCTTGAGCGTCTGCCTGTTTAGTTCTAGCTTCTTTGATCATATCAAAACCTTCGCTAAATCCAATTTTTCCTAGTGGGTTATCTCTAGACACATTGGCAATAACTGAACCAACATTTGTCCTAGCTCTTTGAAGAGCACTTTGTGCTGTCGCCAAACCTACTTTATCTGTTTCAAAAGACGCAGTATTTTGCATTACTGTTTTGTTTGGCCCTTCAGCAAATGCATCAACTAAGCGTTGAAATGATGTTGTTTCTGATAATGCTGTTTTTAAAGCAACATCTTGTTCAGCAAATTTTTGTGCAACATCAGCTCTTACTGAAGATAACTTTTCTATAGATTGAACCTCTTCCGCTTGAGCAGCGCTCAATCTGTTTTCAAAATCCCTTTGTTTTTGAAGGTTAGTAAATCTATGACCAGCTTGCTGTGCTGTTATGTTCGCTAGCTTTTTTTGTTCATCTGTTAAGTTCTTTGTTACTTCGGCAAGTTCTGCCTCTGCTTTAGCTATTTGGCGTCGTTGTCGCTCCACAGCTCTGATGTTCCCTGAGTTTCTTGCGGTGGAGACCTTAAACAGTTTTAGCTCTTTTTCTTTTTGACTTTGCATCAGACGCTCAATCTCATCAATAGACTTGCTACTCTGTTTTGCTAATGTGCCAGCTTTGCCACCACCCATTTGATTAGCTTCCAGATTTTTAGTTAAAAACCCTAAATCTCCACTTGTAGCTCCACTTGATTGAAGAATTACATCTTTAATTTCACTACTACTCAATTTTTTAGCCTCTTTGCCCCCAAAAAGACCTCCTACACCTTCTCCCGCCATTCCTCCACCTAATCCTCCTAATACACCACCTATTATTGCTCCAACAACAGGTATTGGAATAAAAGCTTGTCCTAGCGCTGCGCCAGCAATAGCACCACCAGCACCACCTACTGCTCCACCTACACCCTTAGACTTTTCTCTCTTAGATAAACTATCATTTGTTAAAGTATTAAATATATCAAATCCAGCTAAACCCACCGCAAGAGCACCTGACCCTCTTACAAGTTTAGCCCCTTTAGCAGATTTACTAAACGCCTCTTTACGTGCTGCTCCAGTCTTCCCTTTTGCTGCTCTAATTGTATTTCGCCCTTTTCCAGCAAAAAAGTCTTGAGTCTTCTTCCCTACCCTAGTAGCACCAAGCCCTCTTCCAATTGACCCACTACTAACCATATTGACAGTTGCAATAGTAGCTAAAGCTATAGCTGCTGCGTTAGCCGCACTAGCTAATCTTTGTAATCGTGATGGTTGCTCTTTTAAGTTATTTATTAGAGTTTGTTGTTCTCTTATAAGAATTGATTTTGTTAATGCATCTTCATCACCAGCCTTAATGCTTTCTATAGTCTTTTGTATCTCCTCTTCTTTTTTAGCAATAAGCTTATCGCTTATAGCAGTTACTTGACCCAACGCAATTTGAACCCCACCTACTATAAAGCTGAAACCCATCATGCTGTCTGATACTCTATCAAAAGTGCCAGCTAATTCCGTTCCTGAAGTATTTACAGAACTAGTTTTACTTGATGAAGTAGAACTAGCTTTACTTGATGGCGTTCTTCCAAAAGCTCCAGTCCCTCTAGCAAACTTAGGTATGAACCCTCCAGCTTTTTTAGGTATTCCTGATTTTACCTTTCTTCTATCCTCTCTACTTTGACCTTGGTTAATCAGCTTTTTAGCCATACTACCAACAGTTCCAGTTCTCATTTTTTGTCCTTTTTCATGGAACATAGAACTTCCAGTAGCATCATGCTTATAATCTAAAAATACTTTATTAGGATTCTTGCCTAGCCCAAATAATTCTCTTATGGCCTTTATGGCAAATGCACTAACATTACTTCCTTTCTTTCCACCCTTGATATCAAAATCTCCTCCTTCTTTTGATTGAGCAGGGCTAATCTCCAAACCTTGATTAACGGCAGCTTCAAATGCTGCACCAATAACACCCCTCAAAGCCCCTTTTCCTCCACCTTGTTTTTTTAGTATGGATTCTATCTTCTTAGGTTCAGGATTACCTAAAGCTGGATCTAACAAAGCAGCAAACTTCGCCGCATTTTTTGTGACAGATTCTGTTATATTCTTTTTTAACTGTTCGTCTTTAGGGTCAGCGGCTTGATCAACTGCTTTGGGGACTTGAGGGCCTTTTATTGGGAAACCATTTTCAATTTCATATTTAATTGTTTTATTCCCTTGTCTAAAAGATCCAGTTACTCCCTTGTTAACCATGCTACTCATGCCAATATTAGGAACAAGCATTGCTGCTTTAGTCCCATCAATCATATTGATTGTTTCCATCGGTGTTGGCTTGGCAGCAGCTTTTTCTCTATCATCTTTTAACTGCCCCCTTTTTATACCAGCTGCAATTGCATTGGCATTAAAGCCTTCACGTTGAGCTTCTGCGGCACTTGTGATGTTTGTATTTTTTAGCTTTGTTGTCGCTGCCAAACTCAACCTACCCGTAGGGTATCTAGGAATTGATCCCGAAGCATACATGGGTATAACAGCAGAGTTCCCTCCTGCAAAATTTGGTATTTCTACCTCTTGGTCATTCATAATGAACCTTCGTCCATTTATTCTACCCTGACCAAAATGAGCATTTACATTAGATGTTGCTCCAAGCATTTGTGCTGTAGCTTCTTCCTCTTGAAACCCTGTGGCAAAACCTCTTCCCCTTCTTCCTGAGAATAAGCCAGTATTTGAACTAAATCCTGTAACACCTCTAGCAGCAGCTGCTGTCGATATTTGTCGCATTAGAGCTGCTTGGCTTTTAAGTAGCGCGTTCTCTCTTCTAATAGCATCTATCACAGCTTGCTCTCTTTGAGCCTGTGTTAGCGTGGTATTTTCAATGGCTTTTCTAAGATTTGAATCTCTTTGTAAAAGTCCAACTATACCGCCTTCAATTTGTTTTATTCTCTCTGCGGCTGTCCCCATTTGGAATAAAGATTTTATTCCATCGACTGCAAACTTAGCTATGAGCTTTGCTATTTTAGCAAATGCAGCAGTGAATATAACAATAGCTGGTCCAGATAAGAACGCAGATATTGATTTAAAAAATCCTTTGATAAAAGTGCTACCCTTTTCTGGGTCTAAAGCTTTATCAAGAAATTCTGTAAACTTTGTCGCAAGACTAACAATGTTTTCTAACAATGGAGCAAATGTTACTGTTCCTATTTTTTGTGCTAGACTTGTTACTCCTTGAACTAATCTATTGATTTGATCTGCCAAAGATTCACTAAGGGCCTTATTTTTTTCAAATGCTTCATTTGTAGCTTGTGAGGCGGTCTTCGCCGCACTAGCAAATATAGATGTATCACTTCCTATATCTTTTAAAGCAGCACTCACCACGTTGATTTGGAATACACCACCAGCTAATTCTTTTATCTTTGCCGCTACAGTGGGATCACTAATATTTTCCAGTGCTGTAGATAAAGCTTGTAATTTCTGAACACCACTTTGAGTCGCATCTATTGCAACACCCAAATCTTGAAGCTGATTAATGGTTGTTCCTCTTTGAAGTCTTGTAAAAATTGATTTAAATGCGTTACCGATAACCGCTCCTCCCCTAGCCGTTTTTTGCTCTACTGCTGTCACAAGACCCAAGAGCTGATCAAAACTAACTCCAGCGTCCTCTGCCGTTGAACCTGCTCGACTAAAAGCTTCTGCCAAATCTTGAGCTGATACAGCAAAAGCGGTATCAACAGCTACCATCTTATTAACAATCTCAGTATGCTTTAATCCAGCAGACTGAAACCCGTTAATAGCTGCTGTTAAGGCTTTCACAGACTTCTCTGCATCTAGCCCAGATATCCTAGTCAACACTAATGCTGATTTTAATCTTGATGCTGTCTCCTCTGCACTTAAACCCTGACGAGCCAACTCTGCTGCGCCCTCTGCTACAGTATTGAAAGACTGACCAGTTTCTTTAGCTACTTGAAAAATTGAATTTCTAAATTTATTAAAATTCGACGCGGTAGCTTGAAATATAGAGTTAATCTCTATTAACCTCTTTTCTACTTCTATAGTGGTTGAGAGCAATGCCTTGAATGACTGGCTTACACCATTTAAAACAGCTGTAGTAGCTCCGAAAGCAAACACACGCGCAGTAGAAGCGTCTAGTGATTTTTGGAACTCTGAAGCTTGTCCTGTGATCCTACCTAGAGCCTGTTGAATCTGCTTTGTAGAAGCATTTAGACTCTGCGGATTTAGAGATACATTTAGGGAAGCATTTAAACTAGTAGGCATATAGTGTAATTTACACCTATCAGCTTAAAAAGTCTTCTGCTTTAAGATTACCATCTCTTGATTTAAGCTTCTGCTTTAGATCATCTATGCCATGAGATACTTTCTTATGTTCTCCCTGCTTAGACTCTTCATATTCCATCATTTTTACGGGGTCTCCATATATTTCCTCTGGAATACTAGTATTTTTCATTTTGTTAAATAAAGCGTTAGACAGAGATATTAAGGCTTTTTGAAATTGTGTTATCTTATGAATATTAGTATCTAATATTTTTAAAGAATTTTGCTCTTGTGTAACAAAAAGATCAAAAAAACCTCCATGATAAGAGGCGTTTAGTATTCTTTCTTGAGATAGCAATTCATTATATCTAGAAAAAAGTATCATTGTCAAAGACCTCCTTTTTGTTTCATCTGGAGGGCTTGTAAAGTCTCGGTCTGTAAACACGCACTTATCAAAAGTTCTTTTTACTCTTTTGACTTCTGCTAGATGCTCTGCACTATAATTTGTTATTTGAGATCTTTTTTTTCTTAATTCAGATATTTCTTTTTCTTGATTTTTTATCTGAAGATTAAAAACTTTTCTTTGAGTCGGGTCTGATATTTTAGCTAAAGAAGAGTGTGATTTTTTAATCATCCACTCTAATGATTTTAGTTTGTCATCTTGTTCAATTGACCAAGAACCATTTTTAATAGCCGATTCAATCAACTCTTCACTAGATGATATACCAGAGGAAATAGATTTTTTTATATCTATCTCTTGTTGAGCTTCGACCTCTATTATGTCTAAGAATAAAGGATGCTTAAAAAAGAAAGTCTTTTTTTCTAAGCTTAAAATACTAAATCCTTTTACTATATCGAATAGATCTGTAGAAGCGGTATCACTCTTCTTCTGATTCTTTTTCACCGAAAAACTCCTTTAGGGCTTCTTCAATAGATTTTTGGTCTGTGCCTATTTTATTATACCAAATAGTTATTACCCTAATCAAAGTCTCAAATGACGAATCAAAAATTTTCTTAAGTCTAAGCTCATGAGGGTCTTCTATATCATCCTCCATCTCTTGTAGACTTAATAGTGACTCTCTTTTTTCGTTATATTCTTCTCCCTCAAACAAAGGAAAGAATTCTTTCTTAGAGTCATCCTCTCCTTCTACAGAGTCCTCATAAAAAGAAAACTTCAATAAAAACCATTCAATAAGTTTTTGTTCTGCCCTTGCATCTGCTGTTTGATCGAACTGTGCCCTGAGCTGAGTTTCAAACTCATGAATTGCCGCCTGAGTTTCTGTAAATTTTATTTTAGCCTCTTTTAATTGTTCTTTTTGCTCTTCTGTTTTTTCTTTGGCACCGTCGAAAAATTCAATAACTTTAGCGGCCTCCATATTCTCAAGCATAACGCTTCCCATAAGATCTTCAGCTTGTTTAGATTTCATGCCGCCAATATCACCCATTTTTTTGGCTAACATGGCTTTTGTTAAAAATCCAGCGTTGATGTATGAATTAAATTTTTGACCATAGAAAAACTCTGCGTCCTCTACTTCAGCAATTGACGGTTTAGCAAAAACAACTCTGTTTTTAAGCTTAGTTTTTACTTTTTTTGTGCTTTCAACAGGACCGTTTTTGGTCTTCTTAATATAAGGGGTTTCCTTAGTGACCTCTCTCTCTACCACAAATGAATATAGTTCTTTCATTTAACTATATTATATAAAAATTTAATGTAAATTCAAGTAGCTTTTATCCCATTTGCTATGACACTAACAGTAGATGTTCCGTGTTTTTCAAAAACTACAGAATTAATTGTTCCGTTATCTACAACACCTTGCCCAGTTGTATCTAGGTTAGCTATTAAATAATCATTATGGTAATATGAGAATCTTCTATTTGAATGATCAAATATTGTTTTCAACTTAAAAGACACCCCACTTTCATACCCAGCAAAAAAATTGCCGCTTTGATCAAATAAGTAACCACTTACCCCCGAGAAATTAATAATCTGACCCACATTTGTTGTAGATACTCCTGTTTCTCTAAGTGAAATATCAAATCCGCTTTCTGGAGAGTTAATGAGAAACTCCATATCATAGATGGAATTTTTAAACCCATCGAAACTGCCGCTTACAATCATTTTAATATTGGGAAATAGTAAGAAAATGAAACTGTTGTATTATCGTCTAAACTTGTTGATTCGTCCACAGATTCCAAACAACAACCACTTGTGGTAAAATCCATAACAGAGTCACCATCTATATCTTTTAATTCAATTTTAATTACACCGCTATCACACACAAGATTAGATAAATCAACACCTGTTATCTTATTTTTAATCGCTTCAAAATTTAATGTCCCAGCACTAGGCAATTCTGGATACCTAAATCTAGGAGTTCTCGACCCAAGCCTTGTCACTGGAGTCCTACTTAAATCTACGGATAAAGAAAAGTTTTGTATATGTAAAGCAGAGGAATCCATTCCCTCTACACTATCAGTAGTCGTAATCTGTATATCTTGAGGTCTAAAGAAACCTCCAAAATTATCATCAGTTCCGTCACTTAATGATAATGCTCCCGCACTAGTAAAAGTCGCTGCATTGCCCTCGTAAGTTGTAGACCCATTTACTAATTCACCAACAGATCCATTTAGCGAATATGAAGTCATTGAGGCTTCTGTTATGCTGGTAACTCCAACAGTATCTTTTAATTCAAATTTGAATTTACCTGTAGACAAAAAACCAGAACCCTGCTCCTGAAAAGTATAAAAGGGATCTACACCCGTAGCGCCAGTTGTTAGTAATATACCTAACTGTATTTGAGATGTTTGATTTGCTCCTAGAACCTTGTCTGAAATGTGAGATACTCCTAATCTAGTTATGTCTTGTAAATTTTTAGATGTATTTACGGACAAAGAATTTATAGCTGGTATACGGTTTTCATTAATAAAAACCTGAATATTACTAGAGTGAACTCTATCTGGCATACTCTACTTTACACAAAAAAGCCCCGCATTTCTGCGAGGCTTTTTTATAGTGATTTACTGTATTAGTAAGGCGCTTTACTGTTATTCTTTGCATACAATCTATTAAAAGGATAAACACTTACATCATCAAAGATCTTACTCTGAGGCGAAGCTCCTGAATAGAATAATCCCTGATCAGTAGTATCTGGACCACCAATTTGAGCAGAGAATGTCATGTCAATTGTCTCGTTATCATCAATACCGATAGCAAAGTTTTGACTATCCAACACAGCTTTTTGCAATGTAAATACATGCGATAAAGCCCCGCCATCATTGTTTGTAACATTAATTGTGGCATTGGTAGTTTGATCACCAGCGACTCCCGTAAGAACCATATCAAGAGCACCTTTATGAACATTCTTGAGAATAGCACTAATACTCATAGTAACATTAATTGGAAACTCAAGTGGCTTGGCGACAGCTCTTTCTGCACCAAGAGCTGAGATATTACCCCTAGACATTGGAACTTCAATCGAAGCACTTTGGACATGCATGTCTGCTAAGTTAGTCCCTCCAAGATCAAATTCATCCCTAGAGAAAGATAAGGTAACGTCTTCTGGACGAAGAACCAAAACATCCATATCACCCGTGCTTGGAATAGGAAGAACTAACTGACCAGTATCTGCTCTAGCTCCATCTTTGTTAATAGATGGATTGTATAAGCCAGAACTACCGCCCTGAGAACCTTCTGTGAATTGAATGTTTTGAGCTTCTCCCTCAATATCTACTCTTGGTATTTCGCCAACGGCAAAATTAACTGTGTAGCTATTAATTGTGCAGTTTCCAAAAGATACCACATCATGAGTCGCAGATTGAGCTGGTGTGAATGTATCTCTTCCAGCAGCTCCAGCGGTTCCATCATCAAAAGGAGAAAAAGCATCCTGCCCCTCTGCTACAGTAAGTGCAAATAAATTCTTCTCTCTTTTCGCTTTATCTTCTGTTATTATACCAGAAATAAATTGAGACGAATTAGCCCCAGCAGTGGTGATACCATCTGTATCAAATCCTAATAAACCCTCGTTTTCTCCATTTCCCAAGAAATATCCTAGTGAGAAGGTTGGATTAAGTTCCGACATGGTTAGCGTCCCGATACGAGCGAGTTGTCCGAATTCTCTGACATCTTGTCTTGCCCCAGCAAGGTCAATGTCAAAAGAGAACGTATCTACTCTGTGTAGCTGTTGCGCTAATATGCCAGACTCTGCCACGGCCAAGGGTGATGACGGCAGTGTTCCAGTGGGTGTAACATACAAAGCTTTGCTTTGCGAAATAATTCTTGTTCTAGAAGCCATATTTAAATAAGTTAAAAGTGAATTGTTTGCACTTTATTACACTCATTTATGCTCTAGGGAAACGATAACTACACATTTCAAAGTCTAAAAATCCTATACAAATATTAGTATTTAAGTTTTCTCTTATCTTTTCAGATACTATTTTTGAAGCATTAACATTCTTAATGTGAGACTTCATAGGGGAAGATTGGTCTCCGACCAAGCCATTGTAGGTGTAGGGAAAGTTCTTAATTGAAAAAGCAAAACCATAAGGAAAATCTTCATATGGTATATGAGTAATATCTTCTCTTACTGTGTCTCTAAAAAGCGATAAGATAGAATCTAAAATATAATTATCAAAAGAAAGAACCATCACTCTTACATTAGTTCTTGTGTCCTCTTCTCCTCCAAATGAAAATTCTGTGTTGTCTGAAGAAGCTAAAGAAATAAAACATGCTGGTAAAAAATAAGTCTTTTCATCATATTCTGAAGTTTTTCCATATTGATACGGCTGCTCTGTAGCACTATCCTTAAAATCAGAATGTAATATTGTCTGTGCGTCAGCATCATTAGTAATGTAGGTGTTAACTTCTTTTACTGTAGAGTTTGCTGTCAAAGGGTTGCTTGCTATTTCAGCTCCTGAAGCTTGAGGAAATATTAATCTACCATTATCATAGTCTGTAAAAACACCCCCATTAACATCTGAATTTCCTGTTATAAAAGCATCTCCAATAAAAAAACCAGAGTTTGGAGCGGGATCGCCGTCTGAGTTAACAACTTGGTATTCTCCAACTAACTGCCTGAATTTACCTTGGAAAGCTATATGTGATGGAGGAATGTCTGGGAAATCTCCAGATGTAAAAGCATTACTTAAGTCTGTTTGATAAGCTTGTGACTTAATATCAATAAGCTTGTTCTCAAACCATAAGTAAAAACTAGATAAAACTTCTTGGTCAAATTGTGCTTTCATTTATCTAATCGTAGTAAAGATTTTTTAAAATCACCTATCAGCTTTGTTACATAAGGAGTATTTCTAAACTTTACACCAGAAGACCTGTTTTTGACTTGTATACCTGTTCCAGCTCTTGATTGACCAAATCCAGTAGAACTGTATAGATATTGACCTAAGTTTGTTAGGCCCTTTTCTACACCTTGAACCCAGCTTTTACCAGAGAGCCAAGGCATTGGGGTCAATCCGTAAATATCTTCTACAGAGGGCAGCGTGAATCTCACTTCATACTTTCCTTGTGTATTTATTCTTTTTACTTTAAATTTTATTTTTTGACTAAATATTTGAGCTATCACACTGGTTGGGTCATCCCCAGAAGTAAATCCAATAAATGAAAACAAGTTACCATACCCTCCTAAAGTCCCGCTAGTATTACTAGCATTAGGACCAGCATTCAACTCAACTGTTATTGGGTGGACCTCAAAATTCCTAGCTAAGTCTTTTCTTCTCTCCTCTATTTTTGGCTCTATAACTCTTCTAAGAGCCATCCCCATTCTATTACTGTTTGGCCTATCTACAGTTAATTCTCTTAGAAGCTCTTTAGCATTAATAGTTACTACTGGCTTTGATACTGATATGAAAGCTTTTCTTGCCATTAGTTCTCACGTTTTAAAAATATAGAATAAAACTGAGCGTCAAATGGACCTATAACCTTAGCGTCTCCGTCAACAACAAATAATTCGTCATCAACTTCTATTTTAGAACAAATTTTAATTTTTTCGTAGGCATCAGATTTTACTTTTATTCTAACTTGACCTTCTGATGCTATAAGGTTCATTTGAGCATTACCATCAATTAGATCTTCTTTTTGTTCGTTTTTGTAAAAAATACGAGCAGAAAAAGAATGTTTAGTTAAAGTTTCCTCAGATGATATTTTGGAGACGTTTTTATTCCTACCGTATAATGGGTTGAAATTGAGTTCTGACGGCATGGTAGAGGCTTCCTCTACATAAACGTATATAGTCCTTGCAAACGTATCATGAACGTCACTGAGCGCTGAATTGATAGCAGTCTTTTCTGCGTCTGTTAGTAGTGAGGCCATTTTTAGACAAGCTTACCAGATAAATTAAATGTTCCGTCAGTCCCAGCGACTTGAATCGGAGAAGATTTTTGATAATTATACTGAAAAACAAGATTGTCTAACCTATTAGATGTCTCTTCTGAAAGATCTCTGTATGTTTTAGCAACAGAGTTTTTATTTTGTCTCTGTATTGTCGTGTCACCCTCTTTTATGGTAACCCAGTCAACTGAATCAGAATAAGTGAATGATCTAAGAGATTCTCTTGCTGACTTTTGATAATACCAAAGTTCATAAAGAGTGCTAAAGATATTAACTTCTACATCAGCTAAACCTGTTGCACCCATTCTGATATCACCATCAGAATTAACTTCAAACTCTTCATGTATCAGCCCATTTAATTCTCCAATGTTTGTCTCTAACCAACCAGAGACAAAACTAATATTATATGTGCCAGTATCGTTAGGGAAATCATATGTAACGATTCCACTAGCTATAACCCCAAGATCATTCATTATTTAAAAACCTTCTTTAAATAACTTTACAGTAGATTCGTAGTCTGGGGAACTTGGATCTAAAATTGGTTTTGCGGAACCTTGAACAGTGACGTTATGTTTTTGCACATAAAAGTCGAAAGACTTCATTAAAGATTTTCTAAGTAGATTCATATTTCTTTCCCTTGGTATACCTACTCTTGCAGCTAAATCCGTAAGATCTGAAGCCGCCATGCTTTCAAGTCTTTTTTTAAAAATGTCTCTATGTAGAGTCTCATAAGGGTTCATTCTAGGCATCCCTAAAAGATCTTCTAACTCTTTGACTTTCTCAATTTCTTCTTCTTTTTTACTTCGATCCTTGCCATCAGTAACATCAAATTCCTCTAGATGTTTTTTCTCAACGCCTTTCGATACAGGCATTTCAGGAGCTGTTTTTTTCTTTGATGGTTTCTTCTTACTCATACTAGATAATATGTAAAAGTGTTAAAATATCAATAAAAAAGAGCCGCCCCTTTCGAGGCGGCTCTCTTTATGAGTAGCGTAAGCTGATTACACAGCCAAGCCAACCAGAGCCTTATTGTTGATAC
>Ga0163109_10003134_pt1 | contig 12674 bp, 13 predicted proteins | sample CRUFie1St13metaG_FD_108704 | JGI IMG/M metagenome (GOLD analysis project Ga0163109, IMG submission 108704) | Marine microbial communities from the Costa Rica Dome - CRUD Field 142mm St13 metaG | ecosystem: Environmental > Aquatic > Marine > Oceanic > Photic zone | place: Costa Rica: the Eastern... | reverse complement strand
TCTATAGAGAGTGCTGGTAGTTCAAATAGTGGTTTTAAGCTTTTTGCATTCAATGTTTACACAGGGACAGAAATTAGTAATATTCACATACCACGTGAAACTGATTATGAATTATCTAATGAATTAGTAAAATCTATGATTATAGATAGTGACGGTTCAGTATATATCATAAAAGTTTTTAAAGACAAACACAATATTTTTGATAAATTAATTGATGGTATAAGCATGGGTGTAGATAAAATAAAATTATGTAAATATGCTCTAAATGATTCAAACATACTCCAAAAACCTATAAGTAGAATAATTGAGTTTAGAAAATCACACTATTCAAATTTAGGACTTTGTCTACCATTTGCACCAGTTATTAATGGAGACTTTATTTATATTTCAACTCCGTTTGAAATAATTAAAATGGATAAATATAATATTTCAAACGGAGTTGGTAATAGAATTTATCCACTTCAAAAAAACAAAAATGATGACGTAACCCAAACCCAGGTATTCGTCTCTTCCGAAAAAACTGTAAATAATTTTAATTTTAAAGAATTTTTTACATGTGAACCTACATTTGACTCTAAAAATAATATGTATGTATGTTCAACTCTTGACCATATAAGAGAAGTTACCATAACACAAGAGCTAGCATCTAAAAAGTATACTTTTGAATATAGGTTAATCAATTATATTTACAAATTAAGAAATAGCGATATCAGTATAAAAAACACAACTCCTTATTATTCTTATATTGATAGTGATAAAATAACTAGGGATAATTCTATTTATCATCCATATTTGTTAAAATATAAGCCGTATAATATTGCGTCAGTAGGGACTACAGATATTAGTACTACAGGTGGGGGGGGATGTTCAGAAAATACAGAAAATTTTTTATCAGAATGTTATAGAACTTTCATGTCATATATTTATGGGTCATATTCTCCATGTTTTTCAAAACCAATAATTCATGATGACCATATATATGTTTATAATAATGTTATGGTACATGATAGTACTAAAGACCAAATATTGAATGTCATAAGTGATGAAGTAGGTGCTATACCTATTATACACAAATTAAGTATGGATTTAGATCGTGTAACCGACTTTAAGTTTACAGATAAAACTAATTATATTTATGGTATGATTGCTAATGGTGATAATTTTTATATTGCAAGTTCCAATGGAATTGTTTGTACGAGTAAGTTAACTGACCATAATGTAACTGTAAAAGAATATAAAAATATTAGTAATTCGGATTTTAATAAATGGGAATCAATATCAGACAGAGCTGATGTTACTAAATTTTTGATTGCTAGGAGCTCAGAACATATGACATTTAAACATCTTGATTATAGATATTCTAAAAGAGCTATAATGCTTTATCAAAATAATCAAGTTGAAATTAATATATATGATTTTGTAATTAATACTACAGTAGGTGGTATAGTAGGTACTTCAGAAATAAAAGAAACAAATTTAAACCAATATATTTTTACAGAAGATGTTAATGATGATGATGGTATTACTATAACAAAAGTTGGTCCTATTAGTCTTAATAGAATAATAAATAATTACACTATCCCTTATAAATCTGATTTTAGTGCGTGTATTACTAATCAACAATCTTCTGATATATTAACTATTAATACGGATAGTCATGATTATGGTAATATTTTATTAGTAATAGGTATTGTGATACTTATATTATTAATAATATTTAGACATCACGTATATAGGTTAATTAAGAATACAAGAACAAGAACCTTTGTAATAATATTTTCTACTGCAATAGTATTGGGAGCGGGTATTATATCATTAGCTATGAGTCCATAAATAATTATAATTAAAAACTTTAATTATACTTACAAAAATATGAAGGAAGCGGTCTTTATATTTTCATATGCTACCTTGTATTCCTTACTTGAAATAGAATTAGAAGCTAAAGAAGGCTGGTGTAAAAATCTCCCTACGCCTGTTGTATTAGGAAATTTCACTCTTTACCACATATTAATGAATATTATTGTAATTATCACTATATCCAAAGTATACATAAAAGATATAACCAATATTGAAGACGTTTCTCAAGCAATTTTTTATATAGCAGCCTGGTTTCTCATTGAAGATTTTATGTGGTTTGTATTAAACCCTTTTTATACATTAAGTAAATATAAAGAGGATGAGATATGGTGGCACGCAAGAAGACCATGGTACTTTGGAATACCTGAACATAATCTAATTGGATTAGGTATAATGTTTATATGTTATTCTTTATCAAGTAAAAAATCAGATTTTGATGTTAATATAATATATATTTTAATTTTTACATTACTAACAATAATCTTTGCGAAATACTATCATACATATTATGAATCTATTCATTAATTTTTTTTAATTTTATAAATATTTATAAAAATGAACAAACTAACTATCGGATTAATTATACTTGGTGTAATTACTGTAACATTGATTGTAGTCTATCTTCTCTCTAAACAAACGTCAGTTAATGGTATAACAAACCCTAGCAATACTTTAGGTACTGAATATTATATTTATAAAGAATATTTTGAAGATTCAATAGTAATTCTACAAGACTATCAACCTGCATCAGTTACTACATGGTTAGATGAAGCGGTAGTCCAGGATGTTGATAATGTTGGGTCCAAAGAAGATATTATGAGAGTAATAAATAAATTAAATAAATTACGAGAAGGAAGACAAGATTTTGGAACATTGTATGATGATTATCATACTCTAAAAACTTATCTACAAAATAATGTTAATATGAATGACACATTTAACGCACAAAGTTTAATATTGCTTGATTTACTCTTAAATACAACAAATCAATTACATCTAGAAGATAATATTTCAGTTATAACTGATGAAAATGATAATAAACACTCTAGAACTAGATTTATATGTAATAATGATAACAGTGATAATAATGATACTAGTGTTTTGTGTAATGATGATACGTTAAAACACATAGACATTTTATTTAAACAAGCTGATATAGACTCAGGCAAACGCGCCAAAATAATTTTAGGTAGCGGAGATTCAGGTACTTCGATAAAAATTCCTAAACGTTCTTTATCTAGAAAGATTACTAATTATACTGATTTAAATTTAACTGGTGAGAATGTAAAATTATTGAATGAAACAATAACTACTATACAGGGACGGATTAGTACAGTGTATCAATATGTAAGGATGACAAAAGACCAATTTGAAGAATACATTAAAGCAGTAATAAAAGAAATTATGAATTTAGATACAAGCATTCAAATAACTTCCTCCTGATAATTTTATAATTATAAAAATTATAAAACTATTATAATAAATGAATAAACTAACTATCGGATTAATAGTATCTGGTACAATTGTAGTTATTTTGATTATTTACCTAACAACAAAACCTACAGAACCTACAGAAAAGTATATAGATGTATATGGAACAATTTACAATATTTTAGACAGTTCAGATGTTATAGTTGTAAAGGATAATGGTGAAGAGCTAAATACTGATACTATATTAGAAAAACTTACTGAATTAAAGGATATGAAGAATAGAAATGAAACATTAAATAGAGATAAACTTCTTTGCGACTTTTTAAAGTTTTTAGGAGTCACAAATACAGAGAACCTAACAATAATAAAAGCTATAATCTATCAATTATATTTACAAGTCTTAAATTATTTTACAGGAGATTTGACAGGTATGTATATAGATGGGAATTATGTTCCTAGATTTAAAGTAACTTGTATTGAAAATGATAATGGTTCAGAAGTATTGTGTACAGATGATGACATAATAAGAATAGAAATATTAACCAATAATACATATCAAATCTTATCGAAAGATACATTTTTAAAGAAACAAAAAGAAGCTATTAAGAAAATGTGTCCAGATATATAGTTTAATTTATAATAATAAAAATTATATATTTGTTATAATAAATGAAGACAAGCCATATTGTTTTAATTATATTATCTGTATGTGCTCTTGCCGCTATTTTATACCTCTTAACTGCTGATAATAAAGCAACCAAATCTTCTATAACTAATGATAAAGACTTATTAGGTTCTGAAACTACTGAAAGTTATGAAAGTTATGACACACAAGATTCAATAGATTTAAGGAAAGATAAAGTTACAAATTCAGATGCATATCAAACAATGGAAAGTGATGATTTTGAAATAAATATGCCTGGTTACACAAAAGAACAAGTTTTAAATGCAATTAAATATTATGTTATGCTTTCACAAGCGGGGGAAAGTGATATTGACGACCAAATAAAAAGTGATTATAGATCTCATTTAGATAATTTTGCAAATCTTATTATAAACCCACTTTTTTTTATTTTATTTCAACTTGTAAGTGAAGATGTTAATACTGTATTTGAAGTTCGTAATGATGATAATACAACAACTAAATATAAATTCGTTGAAATAGACTGTGGTGATGAAGAATTGTGTACAGAAGATAACATAACAAATATTAAAATGATTGTGTTTGGCAATGAAATACGTTTAAACAAAGAAGAAAACAAGTATCAATATAAAATTACGTCTAATTTTGAAGATTTTGAAGACCAAACTGAAATGACTTTTGATACTATACCATTTATCGTGTGTCAATCAGCTAATGATGAGTATTATGCGCGTACAACTTGCGATGAAGGCGACGAGACTTTCACTGGTCCGGTATATCAACAGGTCACAGTTAGTCTAGCGCAGTATCAAGAGTATGTGACTAGTTATTCAGAATATTTAATAAGTGTTTTAAACACAGATGAAACTTAGAATAAATAAAATAAATAAAATAAATTTGTTATAATAAATGAAGACAAGCCATATTGTTTTAATTATATTATCTGTATGTGCTCTTGCTGCTATTTTATACCTCTTAACTGCTGGTAATAAAGCAACCAAATCTTCTATAACTAATGATAGAACACTCCTAGGTTCTAATGTTTCTGAAGGTTATGATGTTCAAGATCAAGAACAACCACTCCAAATCCAAATCTTAACACTCCATGGTATAGTCCAATCATTAGATGCTTATCAAATAATGAGTAAGGATGATTTTCAAATAAATATACCTGGTTACACAAAAGAACAAGTTTTAAATGCATTAAAATATACTACTATGTTTATGAAGTCACTGGATAATGGTACACAAACTATCATTAGTAAACAAATACAAACTGATTATATAGAACATTTAAAGAATTATACAGATCTTGTTACAAACCCATTGTTCTACATTTTATATGATAAATTAGATAAATTTAATTATACCGCTGAAAATGATAATGGCGAAGTAACTGAATTAAAAGCAATTGAAATCGACTGTGGTAAAGAAGAATTGTGTACAGAAGATAACATAAGCAGTATTAAAATGATTGTGCGTGGCGATACTATAGGGACCCAGAACGATAGACCTCAATATAACATTAATATGAATTATTTTAAAGATTTTGAAGACCAAAATCCTATCATTAAGAATGATCTTGGATATAATATGTGTGATAATCGCTCTATTAAACAAACTTGCGGTAGTGGTGAAACAACCGTACAACTTGATCAAGTCACTGTTACTCTAAAACAGTTTAATGAGTATACGAATAGTCTGTACAGTTATTTAAAAAAACTCCTAGCTGATAATCTATAAAATAATTGATACAACAGCAATGTAGAATAAACAAAATAAATTTATTATAAATTTGTTATAATAAATGGTAAATAATGAGATTTGGCATGAATCTAATGAAATATTTTTCAAAGCTCTTGGTGATGAAGCTCAATTACAAGCTTTATGTCATATGAAAAGCCATGAAGAATTTTCAAAGAGGTCACGTGGTTATCAACTACCTATTATAATATTATCAGTAATGTGTGGTAGTGGTAATTTCGTAAGTACATCTTTTCCTGAAAATCAAGACACTATTATTTTAGGTGTTGGTGTATTATCTATTATAACAAGTATTATATCATCTATAGCACAATATCTTAAATTGGCAGAAAAAAGTGAAGCTTATAGAATAGCTTATGTAAGTTGGGAAAAATTTTACAATAATATTCGTTTTCAATTATCTAAAAGAAGAGAGGAACGTGAAGATTTAAAAAATTACATGTCCTCTATTACTAATGAATATCAACGTTTGCAAGAAATAAGTCCTTTACTCCCTGATAAAATAACAAAAAGTATATTATGGAATAAGAAAAAGGTAATTAAACAAGGTATGAATGTTCCTGTAAGTCTAAGAAATGTTAAACCAACTGGATGGTGGGATGAAGAAAAAGGTGATATCATTATAAATAATGATGAACATAACACTCCTTTAAATTTTATTGACGAGGAAGATGACGACGAAGAGGATGATGATGATGACAAATCTAGAAGAGGTTCAAGACATAGAAAGAAAAGAAATAAATTTGATGATGGTGGACAAGAGATTGAAGAAGATGTTGATATAGAAGTTAAGACACAACATAATAAAGTAGTTCAAGAATTAGAAGAAATAGTTGTATCTAATCAAACCAGTCTTTAAAAATTGAAATATATTTATTTTTTACTACTAAATAAATGTTAAAACGATTATTAACTGATCCATGTGTTTTACTAGGAAGATGGGAACATCGTATGAGCAATAAACAAAAGGAAATTAAAGTTATTCTTACAAATTTGGACCATTGTGGTGATTATATTTGTGGTAAGCCATCAACCATCCAATCAATTATAGATAATACAAAATTGAAAAATACCTCTAATAACTCTAAGAAATAAATGAGTCTATTAACACTCGATGAAGTATGTATGGGACAAATCATCAAAAGACCCTCAAAACATATTAAATCTCCATATGTAGCTGACGTTTTAGTAGATGATAATGAATACCTTGCTCATACTCCTTCATTAGGATGTTGTGGTCTATGTGAAAGCGAAAGTCACGTTGTTTTAACTCCTACACCTGGTAACAAATGTCAATATAGAGTACAATTATCAAAACAAGGTAAAACATACGTTGGAATCAATCCTAAATTATCAGAACAAATTACAAAAAACATATTGAATAAAAATCTATTAGCAAATTTTGATATAAAAGAGTTTGAGTCAGAAGTTACATTTAAAAACTCTAGGTTTGACTTTTCGGGTGTTTGTAAGGATGAATCATTATTTATTCTTGAAGTCAAAAGTGTTCCTTTAAAGTGTGATAAAAAAACCGCATATTTTCCGGATGGGTATAGAAAAAAGAAAGGAGACCCTATAAGTCCACGTGCATTAAAACATATCAATGAGTTGAAGGCTATAAAACAAAAAACTCCTGATATTAGGTGTGTATTGTGTTTTATAATTCCAAGAAATGACATTACACAATTTAAGATAAATCAAGATGATGAAATATATTTAAAGGCTGTTCAAGATGCATGGATGGTAGGAGTAGAGATTATTGGAGTTTGTGTAAAGTGGAGTAAGAATAAGGCCAAGTTTGTTAGAGATGATATACCAGTTTTATTATATGATAGTTATGGACCACAATTAATAGTTTAATAAAGTATTAAATTATTTTCTAGTTTTTCTTTTTCGTTTCTTAGACCTCTTCTTAGACCTCTTCTTAGACCTCTTCTTAGACCTCCTTTTAGAGTATTTGCGTCTACATTTAGAAATACATCTATTAACACCTTTCTTTTTACAGCTACGTTTGAGTCCGCCTCTAGGACCGAGACATCCTCTATCATAATAATTGTATGCAATAGCAATAGCTTGTGAACGTCCATAACCTTCTTTAATAAGCTTTCTGATTTTTCCACTAATACGTTTGGACTTTGTTGACATTTTTATAATATAATATTTAATTTTTAAAAAATATGTGTGCATGATGAATATCTTTTATACTTTTATTTCCATTCAAATTCTCAAAATATATATACTCTTTACCTAATTTTTCGAGATTTCCTTCTAACTGACAGTAATCTATAGGTTTTTGAGACCAATATATATAGTGTTTAGTATCATCCTTAAAATGATATGGATAAGTATTAGGAACAATCACATATTCTTGATTATACTTAAATAAACGTTTAAACAAATCATCGACATAACCTACTTTTGATTTATTCAATTCATACTTTTTCTGGATGTCAGGATGTCTATGTAAAACGCAAGTAGGGGGATTTTTATGAAACTGTTTTATATAATTCCAATCCATATTTTTTTAATAGGATATTATTATATTTTTTTCAATTATAAATTGATTAATAAAGTAACAAGTAATTAAAGTAAAGATGGGAGTCAAACATTTTTACATCTACATATCGAAAAACTTTGGAAAAACATGTATAAATAAAGACAAATCTACATTCAAAACAAAAAATATTCATAATGTATGTATTGATATGAATGGTATTATTCATAACTGTGCACAAGAAGTATATGAATATGGAAACTTTAAAAAAGAACGTTTACTAACAAAGAAAAACAAGTTAACATTGAAAAATCAGTTGAAATTATTTAATAGAATTTGTACAAACATAGATGAAATTAGGGAATGTATTCAACCTTCTAAACGTATTATATTATGTACGGATGGTGTAGCTGGATGTGGAAAAATGGCCCAACAACGTCAAAGAAGATTCAAAAGTGCTCAGGATTATGATGAGAAAGAGTTCAATTCTCATTGTATATCAACAGGTACACAATTTATGTCATATTTATCAAAGTATATAGATTGGTATATTCGTTTGAAACAAAATACAGATGATAATTGGAAAAATCTTGAAATCGTATTTTCTAGTGAAAAAGTACCAGGTGAAGGAGAACACAAAATCATAAATTATATCAGAAAGTTTGGTAAAGAATCAGAATCATTTTGTATTCATGGTTTAGATGCAGATTTATTGATGTTGGGAATGAGTCTAAATAAGAATGATATTTATATATTACGTGATAATATAAGTAGATTTGGTGGGTATGATTCTCATCTTATAGATATATCTCAATTGAAACGAGATATAATTAAGAAAATAAGTTGGAATGAAGATGAAGATAAGAAGGAGTTATTTAGTGATATCAAGGGTATAACTGATTTTGTGTTTATGTGTTTTTTGGTAGGTAATGATTTTTTACCAAATATACCTAGTTTGGCTATATTGGATGGGGGTATAGATAGTATGATTGACGTATATAAGAATGTTGGTAAGGAATATGGGCATATAACTAAGACTAAGCGTGTTTTGGGAAATATGTTGGAATTGAAAAGTTTGGAGGTATTTTTGGGTACATTGGCACAATATGAAAAGGGGTTATTAGAAGATAAGTATAAAAATATATCACAATTTATAGATGACCCATTATTGAAAAAGTATTTTGATGGTAATAGGTTTGATTTTGAGGGATATAAGAAAGAGTTTTATGAAACAAAGGTGGGGATTGAAAGTGAAGAGGAAAAGAAAGAGGTATGTATGAACTATATTCAAGGTATGGATTGGGTAATTAATTATTATAAGATAGGAATGCCAAGTTGGGATTGGTATTACAAAAGGTTTTATGCTCCTTTTTTGAGTGATATAGCAGATTGTGTAAAAAAATATAATTATGATTGGAAAAAGAATATGGGACAGCCTCTTACATCTATAGAACAACTTATATGTGTACTGCCAAAATGTAGTCATAATTTACTTCCTAAACCATATAATACACAAATCTTTAAACAATTTCCAGAATTTTATCCTACTGATTTCAAGTTTGATTGTACAGGAAAACGAAGGGAATGGGAAGGAATAGTAATAGTAAGTATGGTTGATACTAATAAGATTAAAAAGTATAATGAACAGAATAAGACTGATGAAATAAGAAGAATGGAGATTGTAGGAAAAGAATATTCTTATAATTATATTAATAGAGTTAATGGAAAGACGTTTAAGAGTTATTATGGTGATATTATAGATAGTAAGGTTTTAAAGAAGATTTTAGATTAATTTTTAAATATATTTTTAAAAATTAAAATCCGAGTTCATCAACTGCATCATTTTCAAGATACATAATAAAACTATCCTTTTCTTGACTAAGATTAACCTTCTTAAGAGCCGAATTGTACCTCTCAAGATAAGAATCCTTCAATTCAGGATTAGACTCGTCCAATCTAGCTATTTCTTCACGTGCATTGATAATGTTAGCTTGCATATCCTTAAGCTTTTGCATAGTGTTAAGATAAGTCCAAGTGAGCTGAGCCTTTTTGACACGATTTGTAATATACATTTCTTCAGGGTCAACTTCTCTACGTTCTTCCTCTGGTTTAGTGTTTCTCTCAATAATTTCCTTTTCACGCTTACGCATTTCTTCAAGTTCTCTTTCTTGTTTAGTTTGTTCATGTTTGAGTTCTTCACTAAGCATGTCTTGAATTTTGATTTTGTTAATATCTTTAGAAAAAGTAGAGACGTTAGTGATGGGAAAAGGTTTACCAACACCTGCGATGAAAATTTTATGAACAGAATCTACTTCACGAATAAGAAATTCTGCACGTTTATCACACTTTTCCAATGTATTGTAAGTACCTCTAACTTTTACCATACCGTAAATACCATCTTTATCAGGTACCGCGTTTACAGAAGGAACAAACGAAACTAGACAAAAATCTTGGTCTTCAATACTAGGGTCAGCAAAGGCACGCTCTTGTGCTGGATACATACTAATATGTGCTTTATCAACAAGGTCGGCTGTAGCGGATTCTACCTGTGAATCAGTAAGAGGGTCTTTATTAAAGTCAAAAAGATGGGATTTGTCTCTATCAGCAGGGGCTGTAAGAGTATTTTGGTCAGGATTATTTGAAGCCATTTATTAAAAGTGATTAGTTTTTAAATTGTTTTACTTTATGAATGGATAGGGATAAGAGTACATTGTCATAGAATGGGATAAAGGGGTTATATTCGATTATTTGGTAACCATCTGATGTCATAATAATACGTATAGAAGAATAAGTATCAGTGCCATAAGAGGATAAAAGAGAATTATAAACGTTTTCAATATGAGTTCTAATAAGTCTGGATGCTTCATCAAGGGAAGGTAAGATTATTTGTGGTTTATTATTATACATAACAACGTATGAGAAGTTGTTAGTATCGTTTGGTTTGTATGGTGAGGTCGAACAAGAAGAATTTATATTTTTATATGAATCAGGTTTAGAAAGATTTTCTTCTACATGTGTAAATTCAAAATCACTCATGTTTTAATATAAGAAATTAAATATTTAAATAAAAATTTGGTAGTATATACAAAAAAATATAAAAATAAAATTGAAAATTTTTATATTCTATATTTTTAACAAATGTCTTCGGGAATAAGTAATATTTTAAAAAATAATCAAATATTTAATGATGGAAGTTCACCTAATTATACACATATATCAATGATAGAACCGAAGGGTAAGTTTAGCTTAGATAGACATGCTACAGAAAACTTTTTTAAGGAATTTGGACAAATTTATGAAAATGATAACGTTTATTTGGGAATAGGCGAAAACCCTCAAGAACACGTACCCGTTCTAGTTGATGTTGACTTAAAATCTAATGAAAAAAACTCAAAACTATACACTCAAGATATGGTTCACGAAACTGTTATGATTTATCAAAGCGTCTTAAAAGACATTATCAAAAACATAACCGACAATGACTTAATCTGCGTATTACTAGAAAAACCAGGATATATGGCCAATAATGACATCTGGAAAAACGGCTTCCATCTTCACTTCCCATATATCTTCCTAAAACCCGAATATCATACAAAATATTTACTACCGAAGGTAAAAGACAGACTAGGTAACATATACAAAGATTTTAATATTGATGATGTTATTGATAAAGGATATGTAAAGGCTAATTGGTTATTATATGGTTGTTCTAAAGGCGAGGGTATGGATAGTTATAAAATTACAAAGATATTTAATAGTGATTGTATGGAGATGGATATGTATGAAGCGTTTAAAGATTATGAGGTGTTTGATGATAGTCAGAACAAAATTAATATAACAAAGAATAATTTGAGAGAAAACTTACCTAGGATTTTGAGTGTAAGAATATGGGGTCGTAAATATGAAAGAGAAATAACACAAGAGCTTCAACAAGAAAATTTAATAATTGAAGTTAACAAGGCAAATATAAAAAGAAACAATATGAGCAAAAAGAAATTAAAATTAGATTCTAATAATATGGAATTATGTGATAAGTTATTATCAATAATAAGTGATGAACGTGCAGATGACCATAACGAATCCAGAAGTATTGGTTGTGCTATCTATAACGTAAGTAATGGTAGTAGAATGGGTTTAGAATTGTGGAAAAAGTTTTCAAGTAGGATTACAACTAATCATAAGAATCGTGGTAGACCTGGTGATTTTAACTATGAATATTGTGATAAAATGTGGGATAGTTTGGATGGGACTAATTGTACAATAGGTACAATTAAATTTTATGCTCAAAAAGACAATAAGAGAAAATACAATTCTATTATGAAAGAAAAAATAGAAAGTGATATGAACATAAATGTAGAAAGTGGTATTACACATCATGATATTGCTCGTGCTATGTATGATAAATTTGGTACAACCTTTGTTTGTAGTAGTATTAAATTTAAAAGTTGGTGGCAATTTGAAAATCATATTTGGCGTGAAATATCT
>Ga0163109_10003131_pt1 | contig 12683 bp, 10 predicted proteins | sample CRUFie1St13metaG_FD_108704 | JGI IMG/M metagenome (GOLD analysis project Ga0163109, IMG submission 108704) | Marine microbial communities from the Costa Rica Dome - CRUD Field 142mm St13 metaG | ecosystem: Environmental > Aquatic > Marine > Oceanic > Photic zone | place: Costa Rica: the Eastern... | reverse complement strand
GTGACAAAATTCTTAGTAGACATTATGAAAAAAGAAAAAATCTCATTTCCAGAATAAATTTATTTTTCGTATCTAAACTTCAAAAACTTTGCTGGTTGACCTCTAATAATTGAAAAAGGTTTAGAGTTTTATTCTTCTCAGAATCTAAATTATTATTAATCATACTCAAGATTTTATCTTTATGTTTATAAAGATTCATAAAAAGACAATAAATCTTTACCTTTCTGATCTAAGCTATTTTTCATATTAAATTTTTTAACATTACTTTTCAATTCATTAATATTTAACTTACCGATTAATAAACCTAGATTAGGTAAATCTTCAGACTTTAACGAAAGACCAATTTTGTTTTTGGTAATAATTTCATTATGATATGCAAACTCTTTGTTAACTATGACAGGAAGTCCTGCCTCTAAATAGGTATGATTCTTGGTACCCATTGCTCCCTTGAATGTATATTTACTCACTTTTGATTTATTTAAATCGATTTTTTGATAATTAATACCAAAGTCATAACTTGAAATTTCCAGAATCAATTCTGATACGGGAAGAAAATTATGTATTTTTAGTGTAGATGGATATAGCTTATTTAGTTGAAAAATCCAGTCGTTAAATTCTCTATTACCATTAAGTGGAAGGTATACATTAATTTCGTGACCTTCTCTTAGAAGCTCTTCAAATGTGAAGATTAAACCTGCGGGACTAAACAGTTCAGGGGGATGTTTTTTATCGTTTGGTGGAATTAATGTTCCACAAAAAACAAATTTATACTTTTGATTTTTTTCATTTGACTTAGTATATGAACTTGGGCTGCTAAGTGGATATTGCTGAAATTCTAATATTTTTCCATTATTTTTATATCTTTTTGCATAATTAAAAAAAACACTTTGTTTATATCTGTGAATAATACCGTCAGCATTTTCGAAAATATATTTTTCACATTCTAGATCTTGTTTAATACTATCCTCTTCAAAAGCTATTTTTAAGTTATCATAATTAGCATACATTCCAGTGACGTCATAAAAATCACATATAACTTTTGATTTAAATTTTTTATCTATAACAAATTTTCCTAAAGAATACTCCCACATCCAGCATTGTATATGGAAAAAACTTGGAGAAACAGAATTTAATATTTTATCCAAGGTTGGATAAAAACAACAATTTTGTAAAACTCTATCAAAAGAATTTTCAACCATTTTAAAATTTATTTGTGTCATCTGTTCCATACATATTAAAAAAGTTTTGAATCCTTCTTTTTTTAGAAAATTTGCTTGTCGTGACAAATTTGGAAAACATCTACCTGTTATAAAAATTATAGTTTTATATTTTGTAGAAGCCGAATTTACTGTTTTTACGAAATCATTAATAATTGAATATGAATTTGTATAAAAATCATTAATAACATTTGTTTTTTCAATCTCTCTTTTTAATATTTTTTGGGAATATATGCTTGATTTTATATTTCTCCAAGGAATATGGTTTTGTGTAAAAAAATTGTAATTTTCTGTTGTATTATTCATTTTTACAACAGACCTTGGTATCCCGAGATTGACTCTTTCACTCTTAGATTTTTTTTATCTTGATCAGTATGCATTTAGTAAGTCTAATGAAATTATTATGCCAAAATCACTTAAAAAAAAAGTTTCGTCATTAAAAATAAAAATTAAATTTGTAAATTTTACACAATTGAGAAGAATTAATTATCTTAATAAAAATTCTATTTAAATTAAAGAACAACATGTCGTTAAATATTTTTGTTAAATATTTAAATTTTATAAATAAAATGGCAGTATCAGTGCAATAAGATTATTTAAATTAAAATGGAATTGCTATCAACTCTTGGTCCCTCATCTTTTAACGAAAAAGTTTTAAAAAAATTAGAACTTTTAGGAGTATCACTGTTTAGAATTAATCTTTCACATACTGAAACCAAAGATCTGGAAAGAATAATCGACCATATAAGGAAAATTACTCAGGTACCAATATGTATCGATACCGAGGGAGCCCAAATTAGAACAAGATTAAAAAAAAAAACTTTTTTAAATGAAGGTCAATTAATTAAAATTTTTTTTAATTTGGATGAAAATATCAATTCCATTAATTTTTATCCCAAGGAATCAATAAATCAATTTAAAGTTGGTGATTTAGTCTTTATAGATTTTAATTCTGTTGTAGTAGAAGTGGTAAAAGTTGAGAAAACTTTTATTCAAATCGTAGTTATTAATGAAGGATTAATTCTTTCCAATAAAGGGGTTGCTATTAACAAACCAATTAAGTTGAGTGCTTTTACACAGAAAGACATTAATTCAATTAAAATTGCCAAAGAAAAAAAAATTACAAATTTTGCTCTTTCTTTTTGTAATTGCACAGATGATTTAAAAAAATTAAGAAAAATGATTCCAAGTGGATCGAATGTGATTGCAAAAATTGAAAACAGAATAGGCTTTAGTAATTGTAAGGAAATTTGTAAATCTGCGGACGCGGTATTAATAGACAGAGGGGATTTGTCAAAAGAGTATAATATTGAGGATATCCCTATCATCCAAAAAAAGATAACCAAAATTGCAAAATTAGAAAAAACAAAAATTTTCGTTGCAACAAACTTTTTAGAATCAATGATTGAAAATCCATTTCCTAACAGAGCTGAAATTAATGATATATATAACACCCTAATTGATGGGGTCGATGGCTTAGTGCTGGCTGCTGAAACTGCTATTGGAAAATACCCAGTTGAGTCTGCTTCTGTTCTTAAAAGAATTTTCACCAATTTTAAGACTTCATTTAAAAACAAGGTTTCTAATGATGAAAGTTGTGAAATAAAAAAATTTGATGAAATTGTCATTGATAAATATGCTGAGTCTGATATTAAACAAATTGTTTTTGGAACTTATAATCCACTCGACAGGTTTATGTCTCTTAAAGAGATCAAATCAGTTTTAAATAAAAACAAACTTTTGGATGGAAGTGTATGGACACTTCCCATTGTTTTGCCTGTTAATAAGAAGTTTGCAATAAATAAAAATTATAATCTTATAAATTCTAAAAAAAAAATCTTATGCTCAATAAAGGTAGATTCGTTTTTTAAGATAGATAGTGAAGAATTAATGAAAGAGTGGTTTTCAACAAATGATTTAAGCCATCCTGGTATCAAAAGTTTAATCAAAAGAGGTAGGTATTTCATATCAGGAAAAATTTCTAGACCACAATATAAAAATTTTACTTTTCAAAAGTTTGAGGTTACACCAAAAAAATCAAAAGAATTAATATATATAAAAGGATGGAATACTGTGATTGGATTTCACACTAGAAATATTCCTCACCAAGGTCACATTTTTATTCAAAAGAAATCAATAAAATATGCTAATGCTGATGGATTGATGTTAAGCCCAGCGGTAGGTCAAAAAAAAAAAGGAGATTTTAAAAATGAAATGCTTATTGAATCATATTCTGAAGTGTTAAGGTCAAAAACTCACTACAACAAGGCAATATTATGCTGCTTGGATATATATTCCAGATATGCTGGAGCCAGAGAAGCAGTATTTACAGCAATTTGTAGAAAAAACCTTGGTTGCTCGCATTTTATTGTCGGAAGGGATCATACTGGTTTTAACAACAACTCTTCTGATAAAGATCTTAGGAAATTTTTTAGTGAAATAGGTAATCTTGGAATTGAGATAATTTTTTTTGACAAATTGGGATTTAACTCAAGAACTAAAAGGTATACTTTTACACAAAATAGTAAAAAAATAATTTCTGGTTCAATCGTTAGAAGTCTTATTAAACAAAAAAAGAAAATACCCAATTATCTTCTTGATAAGTATCAACAGCAAATTATCAAGAACTGGAAAAAAAAGTTCTTTTACGATTAAAAAATTAAAATTAAAAATGAATCAGAAAAGATAAAGATAGTTTTGACAAAATTTTATTATTTTTTTGATCTATGATTTACTATAAACTTAATTTTAAATTAAATTTACCATCCACTCGGTAATTATGAGATAGAAAAAGTTAGATATATTAATATATTTACAATAGGATTAACTATTCTTCGATATCTTTTAAAATTTGTTCAACCCTATTTTTATATGTATGACATTTCAGAACAAATTTAGAGGCCTCTTTCCCAATTTTCAATCTAAGACTGTAGTCTTCATAATACTTTTTAATTATATTACTAATCTCTAATTCTGTGTTGAAAAAAAATACTAAGTCTGAAACATTAAAGTTATTATTTATTGAGTTTTGAAAAGTTTTACTGATTTTTTTGTTCGCCAATAAAATCCCCTGAACTAGCAATATATTAAAAAAGTTACTGTTGAAATCTAAAAATTCTTCTTCAAAAAGTAAATTAAATCTTGATTTTTTGAATATTTCAAAAAAATAGTTAAAGTTATTAATCTCACCCTGATAGTGAATGTTTTTATTTATAACTAGATTAGAATAATTAACTAAGCTAAAAATTAATATTTTATATTTCTCATCAATCTTATATAAAAGTTTATGAAGTTTTTTATGTATATCAGAATTTATTTTACTACTATTAGTAATAAGCCCTTTATTACCGTTAAATAGATCTACTCGACTATAGTTGCTGATAATGGAAATATCTATATTTTGGAACGATTCTAGTCTATCTGTTACTAATAGATAATCTTCTAATTTTGGAATATTATTAAAGTAATTAGCCGCTGGTAAAAGTTGATTTATTTTTAATTTATGATTGTTGTGTGTTTTTTTTAATGTGTAAATAAGATCGTTACCATTGAAATTAACAAGACTTTCGTTTAAATCCGAAATCTGCTTAACCCACGAAATAAACCTTACTTTTTTATTAATATTTTTTGGCTTTCCTTTATTAACTCTGAAAACAAAGTCAAATTTCTCTTCCTCTAAAATAAAATTTAAATTATCGTCACTAACTTGAGATTTTAATGTAAAGCAGTTGTGTCCTAAATTCTTAAGTTGATAGCTTATTTCATTTATATTTATTATTTCTCTAAAGTTATTTGACTTAGGAATTAATAAGAACTTGAATTTTTTCATTTATTTAAATCTCTCAAAATTTTCTCAATTCTTTTCTCCCAAGTATGATCACTTACAACTAATTTTCTGGCATTATCTCCAATTTTTATTCTCTTTTCTGTATTGAACATCCAATTTTCAATTAAATCATCAAATTTTTCAGGTGAAAATGTTACAAAATGCTCATTCTCATTAAAATGTTCGTTTATGCCTCCTCTCAAATAATTTTTTTTTGATTTTGGTAATGCAAAAAAACCTCCATTAATCATTATTTCAAAAGTTTTAGAATGCATACCTAAACCATGTGTGTTGTTATAGAGATTTATTTTGGTTTTTTTGTATATAGAAAATAATTCTTTTTCACTAGAAATATGGTCGCTACTAAATGATTCAAATTCACTATAACTTGTCCAATCTTTTCCAAATAACCCAAAATTAGTTGAGTGTTTAGAAAGCAACCTTGCTAATTCAATTCTATCTAAAAATCTTGAGTATTCTGTCGTAAAAAAAGGTATTATTTGATCAAAAATTTTTGTGTCTATGAAGTTAAACATATTAAGAATCCTTTTTTTTACTTTTGAAGCAATTTTTTTGACATCTAGATACCCTGATAAAGGAATGTAGTTCGTTTCTACAATTGTCTGTAAATCTACTAAAAAATTTTTGTAAGTCTCAAGTGGATATTTTTTCTCGTTTTCATTAGTTAAATCTGTAAACCACCCCTTAATTAAATTGTCGTTAAAATGTTTTTCGTCATAGTTATAGTTTCTAAAATGCAACTCAAAAAAAGGTACTAATAAAGCAGCTGGCATATACCCACAAATTGAAAAATCAAGTATTTGGTAATCATCAATGTTTCGGTAATTATTTCCAAAATCATCAATGATTGAATTTATTTGATTACTATCAATCCCTGGATACAACATTGAGTTAAAGCATTTGGGTTTTTTTTTTACACCAAAAGATTCAGGAGAGGCATAAAAATAAACAATATCGGATTCAAGAAAACTTTCAAGTTTATCATCAGAGTTATAATAAAAATCTTGAAACCAGTTGATAAATCGTATTTTTTTACTCAACCAATTTGGGCGACTTTTATTCACTGCAAAAATTATATTAAATTTATTAATCTTTAAAAAATTTCTTAAGTTTTCTTCAGAATAATCAATGTTAAATATATGAGAATCAATTTCAAATTTTAAAAAAGTTTGCTTAATTTTATTTAATTGGTTCAAATCATATTTAGATATCAGGTTTGGAATTAATAGAATTTTTAAATTTTTTTTTAAACTGCTCATAAAATAAATAAATAAATTCTAATGCTTCTTTGAACTAACACAAAGGTAAAAGTTATTTAGTCTGCAAATTTTTAAACTTGAACAGTTTAAGGCATATATTTTGCAATATTTATGAATGAAAATGCTACCGAATAAAATAAAAAATTTGCATAAATCTAAAAAATCTTTTTTAGTCCCAAAGTTTCTTGTTTTTGATGTACAAATGTTTCAAAAAAATAGTGATTTGGTATTCAGGGAGGTAAAAAAGAAATTTAAGACAAATAAAGTTGCAATTAGGTCCTCTAGTCTTAATGAAGATAACTTGAATACAAATGCAGGCAAGTATCATAGTGAATTGAATGTAAATATTAACAAAAAGAATATTTTATCAGCTGCAAGAAAAGTAATTAATAGCTACGAACCTATAAATAGAACGAAAGAAAAATTTATGGTTCAAAGAATGATAACTAATTCAAAAATGAATGGAGTAATATTTACTCGCGATCAAAACAATGGTTTTCCATTTACAACTATTAATTTTACACTTGGAAATAAAACAAACCTAATTACCTCTGGTGAACAAAATGGTCTTATTTTTAAATATATAAATTCTTTTGAACCTAATATAAAAAAGTTTAATATTAAAAAAATTTGTATTTTCGTTGAAAAATTAAAAAAATCCTTAAAGTCATCTAATTTAGATATCGAGTTTTCTATATCATCTTCAGGAAAAATCAATCTCCTTCAAGTAAGAGAACTAAAATTAAAAAAAAATCAAAAAGCTATTAAGATTTTTAAATCATATAAATTATTAGAAAATAAACTCAAAAAAATTTTATATGATAATTCATTTTTAAAAGGCAAATATACCGTCTATTCAACTATGAGTGATTGGAATCCTGCTGAGATAATAGGAATTAAACCCAATAAATTGTCATATTCATTATACAGCGAATTAATAACTGACTATATTTGGTCAAAAAGTAGAGCATTTTTTAACTATTGTGATTTAGGTGAGACACCATTGATGTTTAGTTTTTTAGGTACTCCATTCATAGATTTAAGAGCTGACTTTAACTCTTTCATACCGAATCATTTAAATGAAAATTTAAAGAATAAGCTGGTAAATTTTTATTTAAATAAATATAAAAAAAAGCCTGAATATTTCTTTGATAAGGTTGAAAGTCAACTTTTGATTGGAAATGTCGATTTTAGTACACATAAAAAAATTAAAATATTTAATGATAAATTAAACAAAAATGAAATTAAAGTTTTTATTAGAGAGCTTGAAAAAATTACCAATCGTTCATTTAAAATTTTACAAAAAAGTATAGAAAAATATAAGAAAATAAAAATTTTACTTAACAGAATTAAGACAGCCAAGAGTAGTCCAATTAATAAAATTTACAACTACATTAATATCTGCAAAAATTATGGAACTTTTCCATTTGCAAATATTGCTAGATGTGCATTTATATCAACAAATTTTTTAAATTCAATGGTAGAGGAAGAAATTATAACTGAATCAGAGAAAAAGCTTTTTTTAAACTCTATTAGTACTATTACAACACAGATGCTTAATGAACTTAATAAAAAATCAAAAGAAGAGTTTTTAAGAAATTTTGGTCATTTAAGACCAAGTACTTATGATATAAATTCACCAAGTTATAATGAAAACTATGATGAATACTTCAATAAAGTTAATGAGAAATTAGTATCAAAGAAAAAAAAATTTAAATTTTCAGAAATTCAAAAAAAAAAGATCCAAAGTAGATTAAAAAAATTAAAAATTTCTATTTCGACAGATGATTTTCTTAAATTTATTGAGAAAAGTATAATACATAGAGAAAAATCAAAATTTTATTTTACTAAGTCAATCGAGTTAATTTTTTTAGAAATAAATAAGATTGGCGATCAGTTTGGAATTTCTAAAAATGATCTTTGTCATATAGATATTAAAGTAATTAAAAATCTTTATAATAATTTTACTATTAATGAGGTTAAGAGAACTTTAAGGAAAAATATAAAAGAAAATAAATCAAACTTTAATTTTAATAAACATCTTGTAATACCAAATAATATTATTAATCCGGTTGATATAAATTCAATATTTGAAATTGATCAAAAGGCTTCTTTTATAAATGATAAAAATGTTACAGGTGAAATCGTCATTTTATCAAAAAACAATTTAAAAACAAAAATGACAAACAAGATTGTATGTATTAGAAATGCAGATCCAGGTTATGATTTTATTTTTACAAAAAATATAAAAGGTTTAATCACAGAATATGGGGGACCCAATTCTCATATGTGTATTAGATGCTCTGAGCTTGGGATTCCTGCAGCCATTGGTGTTGGAAACAGCACATATCAAAAAGTGATAAATTCAAAAAAAATAACTTTAGACTGCTTTAATAAGAAAATTACTTTGTAAAATGTTAGTTGGAATAACCCCTAAAATTAAAAAAAATTACACTGAATATGAGTATTCTATAGATATAAATTTGATTAAATTTGTTAAATTCTTATATCCAAAAGCTAAATGTGAAATATTATATGAAAAAAAAAATATAGAGCTTGATTTTTTGATTATATCTGGAGGCAATGATCTTTATTTTCTAAATAAAAAAAAAGAACATATGATTAGATCAAAGCTTGATTCTTTTTATTTAAAAAAAGCAATTTTGTATCAAAAACCAGTTGTTGGGATATGTTATGGAGCCCAATTTATTGCACATTATTACGATAGTGAATTTAAAATATATAAAGACCATATTGCTACCAAACACAAAATTATTTATAAAAATAAGAAACCTAAAGAATTCTCTGTAAATAGTTATCATAATTATGGAATAAAAAATTTAGGGAAAAAACTTTCTTCAGTTTGTATTGCTAATGATAAGTCTATTGAATGCTTTAAACATAAAGAATTAAATATTATTGGGTTAATGTGGCATCCTGAGAGGCACCTACCCTTTAAATCAGTTGACAAAAAAATTATAAGAAAGAATTTATGCAGTTAATTGTATTAGCTTCAGGAAAAGGCTCTAGGCTTGAAAATTATACAAATGACAAACCAAAATGTTTGGTAGAAGTGCGTGATAAACCTATTATTTCTTATTTGAAACCAGCTTTTAAGCTTTATAAAGAAGTAATTATAATTACAGGTTATAAATCGAATGTCTTACAAAATTACTTAAAAAAGTTACTAAATGTAAATTTTATAAATAACTTAAAATTTGAATACACTAATATGGTTGAGAGCTTATTTTTAGCGAATCAATATATCAATGATGATGTTGTGATCTGTTATTCAGACATCATATTCGATTTAAGTATTTTAAAAAATATTAACAAATACGAGCAAAGCACTATTGCTATTTACCAAAATTGGTTAAAACTCTGGCAAAAAAGGATGAATAAACATAAAATAATAGATGATGCAGAGGATTTAAGAATAACCAAGAATAGAGTTACAATGATTGGTGAAAAAATTAAACAAAATGCATTTCCTCAATTTCAGTTTATGGGAATTATAAAGTTGAAGAAAGATGATTATAAAAAACTACATAAATTTTATTCTTCTATTATGGATAGAAAAATAGATTTAACATCATTCCTAAATATTGCCATTTCAAATGGGATAATAGATTTACATCATCATAAAACAAATAAGTTTTGGTTTGAAGTTGATAGTGTAAGTGATCTAATTCTTGCTGAATCAGTTTTAGATACTAATTTTTTAGTTGAGCAAAATAAGCAACGGTTTTAAAAGGTACTTTGATATATCCTTCATCAATTTTCTTTATTTCTTTTGAAATTTCATCTAAAATATTTGCAAAATTATTGTTTGCTTGCCTCTTAAGTGTTCCATGAGATTTCCAAGCTTTTATGTAGGTTTGTTTAGGAGTTGAATGATAAAATTTTTTCTCAAGAAATTTGATTTTTTTAAATAAATTCGATTTTTTTAGAATTGGAATAATATCACTTCTTCTCTTACCATAACAGTAATTTTTAACATATTTTTTTATAATGCTTTCAACTTTTTTTTGTAGTGGATCTTCTAAGTCTCTGTGATTCCAAAGGCAACAAAAATGACCATTTTTTATAAGAATTCTTTTGAGTTCTTTAAAAACTTTCTTATGATTGACAACATTAAAGGAAGACCCAAAAAAAACCGCGTAAATATTTTTTTCAAAAAGACCTGTGTTTTCTGCCGTTGCGGCAGACCAATTAATTTTATTAAAATCCTTACAATTTTTTATTCCAAATTTTCTCATATTTAAATTTGGTTCAACAGCACTTACAATTAAATCTTGCTTGAGAAGTTGTTTAGTAAGCTTTCCGGTTCCTGCCCCAATATCAGCAACAGGAAAATTTTTTTTACATCCAAAATCTTTAAGAATTTCTTTTATTAAAGATGAGTCATATTCAGCTCTATGATCATAATTTTTTGCAAGTTGAGAATAATCCCAACTAGTCTTTATATTTTTCATTATAACAAACCTTTCAACTTCTTTCTAAAGTCAATATCGTTAACTATTACATCACATATTATTTTTTCTTGAGTTATATCTTTACCAACCACATTCTTTTTATTAATATTTTTAAGATTTACGACTTTACCATTTCTTTTAATTTCTATGAGGTCAATTCCTATTTTCTTAAGATTAGTTGTTAATTTCTTATCAAAATAAACTGTAGAAATGATCGGGAAAAAACCCTGATTTATACATATTACTGCAAGCCCAAAGACTCTCTTAACTTGTTTTTTTCTGTCATTTAAACAGTAACCCAGATCAAAACTTATATTAGATCTAATTTCATCTCCATCTATTATGAATGATCTTGGAATATATTTATTCATATAATTTGAAGCATACGACTTTCCTGAGCCAGACAACCCAAAAAACCATAAACCTTTTGGCTTGATTTTTTTTTCATATTCAATTGAATGTTTTTCAAATTGCATCTAAAGATTTAGCAAAAAATATGCCAGTGTTTGGAATGAAATTTGTATGGTTAAGCTTTAAATCACAAAAATGATGTTATGGATATTATTTTAGAAAAAATTGATAACATAAAAGTTAATAAGAAATTACTATATGATTACAGCAAGTCAAAATGCAATAAAATTGTAAATATAGTATTTTTTGGTCGAAGCGGGTCTCAATTTCTTTTTAACTTATTAGAGAGTCATCCAAATTTTCTATCAATTAAATCAGAATTCAGACAGTTTTGGATAAACTCATCGCAAATTCCTATTGGTGATACTATTAAAGAACAACTGTTTAATTTTTTAAATATATATGCAACATTTAATGAAAATGGTGAACATCAAATGGTTAAATTGTCAGGGTCGAATGAAAAAGTTCATGTGCCTAAGGATTTGATTTTTTCAAATAAAGAGCAAAAAAGCAAAAAAAAAGAAAATTTCCCTAACATTTATAAATTTATTAAATATTTCTTAGAATTAAGCTCCTTAAAGTATAAGAATAAGAGAATATTAAATAAAAAAGAATTTTTTGATACTGTATTCTTATCTTACTCCCTATCTATCCAGAAAGCTGCACAAAAAGAGTTCATCATACTACATAATCTGCATATTCCGGACAAAAATGCTATTAACAGAATTGAAATGTTCTATGATACCACGATTATTCACACAATTAGACACCCCATACAGTCACTTGCAAGTCACATTAAGAGATATTTAAAACCCGGTAAACGGTTTAATGGGGTGAAGGATAATAATATTGTATACCATTGTTTAGCGGGTTTATTCAAAGATGACCAACAACTTAAATCAAAGGATGATACAATTGAATATGGAGTTAAATTAGAGGATATTCATAAAGAATTAAGATTGGTTCTGAGCAAAATACTCAAAAAATTAAATATGAAATTTCACCATTCATGTTTACTTGAAACTTCAAATGGTTCACCTACAAAAGGTATGATTGGGTATGACGGTAAAAGAGTTAAAAATACGAGAAACCAAAAAGATTTATTCAATTATACAGAATATTTTTCAAATAAAGACATATGCAAGCTTCAAAATATTTTTAAGAAAAATTTTGAACAATGGAACTATAAATTTTTAAGGATAAAGGAAGAAAATGAAGACTCTAGAGTAAACATAGTTTTTGATTTTATAAAGGATATTGAAAAAAAGAATAATATAAAAATTGATGATCAAATAATTTTAGATTTAATTTTTAAAAAAGTCTCTTCGCAGCAGAGCCTTTATAAACTTATTAATTAGGATAATTTTAAATGAATAATCAAGGTGAAAATTTAACTCTTTACTTAAATTTTTTTTCAAAATCAATCTTTATTAATTTTATATTTATAAAGTTTATTGCTAAATCTTTTATTTCT
>Ga0163109_10003130_pt1 | contig 12684 bp, 7 predicted proteins | sample CRUFie1St13metaG_FD_108704 | JGI IMG/M metagenome (GOLD analysis project Ga0163109, IMG submission 108704) | Marine microbial communities from the Costa Rica Dome - CRUD Field 142mm St13 metaG | ecosystem: Environmental > Aquatic > Marine > Oceanic > Photic zone | place: Costa Rica: the Eastern... | reverse complement strand
TCGTTGGTTAATCCGTAATATTCCGCTAATGCAAGTGTGGCAAAACCGTGATTATACATCGATGTGCCAATGTATCCAGTAACTCCGTTTTGCTGCTTGAGCACCTGTTGTACAGCCTTGTTCAATGCTTTGGAAAAAGTTCCAAACTCAGGATCATCCCCCCTAGATAGAAAGGCAAGAACAGCCATTCCTATAACGCCAGGTTGGGATCCATATGAAGAGTCTGACCATGTACCGTCTTCATTCTGCGTGGACTGTAGGAAAAGAAGGCCTCTGACATAGGAATCATCCAATGAGCGGACAAATTGGTCGTTTTCTTGCTCAAAAATCTCCTGTGCCCCCGCATGTAATATTAACAGCAGAAAACCAAGTGTTACTTTTAGTTTGTTATTCAATCTTCTATGGCTTTGAAGTATTTTTCCATTGCTTCCTTGAATTCAGGTGCGATTGATGGGGTTATATTACTGCTACTTTTGGATGATGAATCATTTTTTGCAGGTGCCAAAGTGGAACCTTTAAGGGATTTTGTTACTTGCTCTACTGAGCCACCCTGAGACGATCCTCCACCAGTGTTTCCAGGCACTGGGCTATTGCCATTCGCCGATCCTGATTTTTCATCTCCCATTTGCATCATCAAAAGTTCCATGGCTGTGAGATTTTCATTGTCACTATTTCCTTGCCCTTGTCCTTGTCCTTCAAGCAACAGGTTGATCAAGTCGCTGATTATATTTTTAGACTCTTTTTGGGCAGCTTGTGTTCCTTTATCAAAAATTTGTTTTGAAAGTTGTTGTGATGATTCAGACATTTCCATGTGGGCATCATCAAAGAGCGGATTTAAAGCCTCTTCTGCAATCGAAATTTGGGTGTCAGTAAGATCGATCATTAAAGTGTCCTGCTGATCTTTTAGCGACAATGACCAGACTTCCTTACTTCCGCGAAAGCCTTCTTGATCCAAAGTTTTTGTTTTGAAAAGAATATCGGACTGAATCTTTCTTATTTTAAGAAGCGACAAAATATCTGCGGTTCTGTCTTTCCCTTCACCTCCACCAGCTGAATCCACACCTGGAGATTCTTGCTGAAGGAGCTTGGCCCATTCTTCAAAGGAACTTTCCCAGTAATTAAGTTTGTCCAATGCTTGAAAGGAAATATTATTTCGAATGTTATCTGATACCTTTGATAGACCAATTTTGGGGTTTGCCTCCTTCATCATTTGACTAACTGTTCCGTACTCTACTTTTTGAGTTCTTTCATGGTAACGGCTGATTTCGTTCATAACTTCATCTGCATCCTCACTAACCCGGGATTGTAATTTTTCCATCTCGTAAAATGTACTGAGATTATTGTTGTCGAGCTGGGATGGCATTCTGCCTACTGATGAAGCCATTATGGTGACTAATTTATTTGAAATTTTGTATTCGGTTTTTTCAAGTTTCTTGAGCCTTTCTGCAAGCGTTCTAGCTTCAAGTCTGTCGAGTTGTTTGGAAAACTTTGCTAAAACTTTCCTTAATTCTTCCAATGCTCTTTGCTGAAATTCTGCAGATTGCATCATTGCCTGACTTGCTTGTGATGGATCTGACCTCGAGGCCGAATTTAATTTTCTTTCGGATTCGCTCATGGTTCCCGATGATGTTTCTTTAATTTCTCTCAACGATGATGCAAATTCTTGCAGAAGTTCTGGGTCGAATAATGGATTTTTAGCGGCTTCATCCAATATATTAGACCCATTCCTCGCAGTTGCATTAAGCCTTTTTGCCAAATCATTTTGATCATTTCCTAAGCTGGAAATTTCTCCGGTTTGTTTTGAGCCTAGTTGCTGGTCTGAGCTTTTTCTGACCCTTTCTTCTACTGATAGGGTTTCAAATTGGACAGCCTCTTGATTTCTGGCAATTTCAGAGATTTCAGAAATTACGCCATCTATTTGAGAACGAATCATTTCTGCGTGCTTTTCCGGTCCAACAATTTGCATTTTTAGAGGTTTAGAACGCGTGGGCTCTCGTGCAGGAAAATTATCCTTAGCCGACGCAATAAAAATCACCTCATCTCCATCTTCCATTTCAAAAAGGCTGGGATCGAAGGGGAATACCAGGTCAGAATTCTTTGTTCCGACTTTAGGTAATTTATTTCTATAGATTTCAATTTCATTAGTTTTCTTCTGATCTCTAAAAATACTTAAACTTAATGAAATTTCTGATAGTCCGAAATCATCCTCGTTTTGAAATGTGATTTTACGGGTTTCAAACAACATAACAGGGGAGGTGTCACATGAAGGGTTTAGGTTTGTCTTGGGTGGTTCATCTTTTTGTAGCTTAAAAAAAACATTTGTCGGTTCCCTCTGTGAGAAGCCATAGCTATCGGTTAGGTAAAGTGAAAATCTTTTATCATCATTAAATTTTGGAAGTTTGATTGAAAAGTTCTTGGAGTAAGGTCGAAGTCCAATCTGATCACGGTTTTCGGTCATGAGAACTTGATTAATTTTACGATTAGCTTGAGCAAACAAAGTTATTTCAGAATTTTCTGGCACTTTGATTTGGCTATTAAGGATATCGAATTTCTTTGTTTTTAGAGACAAATAATCTGGGAATTTTACTACACTTGAAAGGGAATCCAGATGAGGACGCTTGATCGTTTTAACATGGAAGGTTTTGCAGTAATCTCCAACAGTTAATTCAAAGGAAAAATCTTCTTTTTGAGGTCCAATGTTAAATTCATAAATCCCCCCATTTAGGGAAGAAATTAAACTAAATTTTGATTCACTGGAATTATGAAGTTCGGCATAGTTTGGCTTTCTGCGACTGTAGGGTGAAATTGAAAACCTGATTGTGGCAGGTTCATTTTCCAAAATAGTGAAAATCTTATTTTCATCATTGAGTATTTGAGTAAAGGTTATCCTTTCGACAGAAGAAAAAGGAAATGCCCATCGCTTTAAAACATTTTTGGAAATTTCTGGATAAAGGATGAAAGCGAGGAGGATGACCATGAAAATCCCACCCCCACTCACACTTGGAATCCGAACTTTTTTCCAAGGAAAAATCTTCCCTACTTGAAGGGATTTTATTTCTTTTGCCATTTTATCCTGTGCTGCCTTAAAGATTTGAGTTGAATAAGATCGGATTCCGATCTTTTCCTCCTCGGCAATCTCAATAATCCCGAGCAGTCTTTCTCCTTTTGTGCGATAGACTTTTCGAACACTTTTAGCCAGCCATGGGAGCTGCCTTGTGTAGTAGAAAGAATAAGAAATCACTCGAAAGACCGACCACAATGCAGAAGAAAGACCGATTGTAAGAATCAATGATCGCCAAATAACAGTGGTTTCCCAAAAACGATCTGATAAACCTAAAAGAAGCCATGAAGTGCCAAGAAAAGAAAAGGCTAGCAAAACAAACCTAAGAGTACTTTTAATTCGTGCAGTTTTTGACAAAATCAGAAAAAAATCAGAAATCGTAACATCCAACTTGTCCTCATTTCCCCCTGGATTTTTCTTCATTTTTTTCTCTCTTGGATTCATTTGATTAGACCATTCCAAAGAATTTTCTGCCCGTCCAGTAAATTGCCAATAGAGCAAAGAGAAAACCTCCCCAATACATATTGGATCTAAGACTATGTATTCGAATGAGCGGTTTAGGCTCGGGGATAAGAGAAAGCATAGATATCAATTGCTCAGTATTTTGGTAGTTTACGGAAATTCCTCCTGTTAGTTCTGCAAGTTGTTCAAGCGAAATAGGGTTGGCTGGTTTTCCCAATCTTTCTCGATTTAGTTCTTCTACTTGAAGTTTAGTTTTAATCTCTCTGTCTACGGATTCACTCATTGCTTCAATCTCAAGATTTCCTGCAGTTGTTGCTACAAGCGTTGATAGATAAACCCCTGGACACTCTGGGTCAGGACGAAAATAAAGATTTTCCACATCTCCATCCGGGTGTCTTGCTAAACCTTTAACTTCACCGTTTTCAAGTGGAAATCCATCTCGATCTAGTACTATACATCGGAGGAATACTTTTTCTCCAATTCTTGGCTTTTCAGGACTTGGTATTAATTTAATGCCTTCTTTTTCTGCTACATATCTACCGTGAGCCATCCACCTTACGATCTGACTCCAAAAACGGTAATGGTATTTGTCCTCCACACCTCTACGCCACCTCCATGCTGAGTCTGAGCCCAAATAAAGAGATTTTCCAGCACCAACCTGTCGAATCACAAGAATGGGCATTTTACCCCAATCTGTATTATAGTTAGAATGAACTGCCAGTACTTCTGAACCAGGTCTAGTTTTGCTTACAGTAGCCGACCAATGGAATCCTGGTAGTCTTTGCCAAAAGTCACGATTTGTCTCTCCTGTTCCTCTTAGCTTGGTCAACCAGTGCTCAAGACCCCTTTGAGTCAGGATATAGGATGCAGGATTCTGAGTTCCTATGCCTCGAGGTTTTTCAGGGTCGTAAATTACTGGCATTACTTCGTTTAGTGAAGTTTTACTAAGCGTTTGTTGCCTGCCCCTTCTTCCAGGCATAAAAATTATTCCTGCAGCTTGATATTGAATCAAATTGGCTAGAAGATCGCATTGCTTTTGGTTCAGTTCATTTTTATCCAAACCAACATCCCCAAGGAAGATGACATCAAATGGAGCTAGATTCGCTTCATCACTAGGAAATTTCTGGATGTAGTTTTGTCCGATTGACGGGGTCATCCCAGGATGGAAAAGAATACATGACAATTGGACCCCTGGATCGCGGTCTAAAGCATTTCTTAGAAATCGATATTCCCACCTCGGGAAAGAATCTACAATTAATGCACGTATCGTTTTACTTTCGACACGAGTATTAATTCTTTTCTTATTATTATTTTTGTAGGTTTCTCCATTTACTTGGCTGAGAATAATATCAAATTCAATTTCACCTTCATTTTCAGGAAGCCAAGAAAGATTTCCTGAGATGCTTTCATCACCAATGAAATTAACAGGTTTTTCCACCACCTTCTTGCCATTTGCAAATAGTGCTATCGTAGTTGATTTAGATGTCTTGAAGCGATTACTTGCTTGCCAATTAACGGTGATTCTTTCCTCTTGAAGAACAAAGGAAGGAGCAAATACCTCATCAAGACTAAGGTCAGGGAGAGACGAATCAGATCCAGTGATTACACTATAAATAGGAATTGATAATGCACGACTTCTTCCTGCTACAGAGAGAACAGGAGGACCTGTGTTTGAATCTCCGTCGGTCAAGAGAAGTATAGCTTTCAAAGACTTAGTTTGATCAATTGTATCACGAATTGCGGAAGAAATGTCTGTTGATTTCTTTCCAGAAGATGAGCTGAAATTGTTTACTAAAATCGTAGCGTTTTTTTCTAAATTCTCGATCCAATCTTTTTGAAGAAATTGTTGAGTCCATTCAATTCTTTGAATGGGTCCACTTTCATCAAGGATTATATCTTTAGTTTCCATACTACTCGAGATATCTTGGAGGCAAACGATTTGAGATTTTTGAGACCTCTCTAACTGTTCCACTCGTTCCGGGTTAAAAAGCGTTACTACAATGAGCAGAATAATTAAAAAACGAAAGCCTTCCCATATGGCTATTTTTCGATTTTTTTTCATTCTCACCCAAGTCCTTATAGCCAAATATGAAGATGCTATAACAATGCAGGTTGCGAAAATCCAAGTGCTGGTATCTCCCTGTATCTGCCAAGAGTTTAAGTTAAAACTCATTGCTTTTTTGATTTAGTTAAAAAGTTTGACATTGGTAAACCTAGCAAACTTTCAGCCAGCAGGAATAAGAGCATTATAATCAAAAAGAAATTCCAAATTTCAGCTCTAGCAAAAGAAAAGTTGGATGTTCGCGAATCGCTCCACAGTATATGATCTGATGATAATGTTTGAGTTAAATCTTCTTGTTGAAGTATTTTGTTTCGTAATTCCGATGCTTTTCGATTGAAGGCCAAGAACTTTCCCAAATCTTTATAAATGCCAGCCTTTATTGCAGGTTTTTCGTTAGGTTCCCCTGTAATAGAAGACAATTCATTATACTTTAGAGAAGTATCTTCTCCGCATTCTAATAAGTTCAAACTCGAACTTTCTGAACATTCATCAAATATTCGAAGAAGTAGAGGAACAAGTACAAATCCCTCGCCAAGATTTGACCAGTCTCTACTTGGAAGTGTTGAAAAGGAATAAACAATGCCATCGCCAATAGTTTTTCTGCTAAAAAAACTTTTACCGTCTTTGTAAAAAGCAAGAGTTTCTCCTTCAGTGGGAATTTTTCTCTTCAGGATTTTAAGATAAGGCAGTGCGAGTTCCCTTCCATTTGCAGTGTTTGCAAAAATACCTTCATTTCGATTCCATTCCTGAATTTCAAAAAAATTATTTTTGGAAGCTGATTCTATCTTTTCCCAATTTTGAAATTTATATTCTTGATCCTCGTTTTCTGATTCAGGAAAGAGGACAATTTTACCACCATTTTTAATGAATTCTAAAATTTTTGCATCATTATTTTGAGAAGAGTATTCCTGAATAATAAGTAAATCGTTATCATTACGCTTTAATTGTTCATGGGAAAAGTCCTTTTCCACGAAAATTTTATCTGAATTCAGATTACAAACCGCAGTAATGAATTTTTTTGTTTCTAAGTCTTTACAGTGAATCCCGACTTTGAGCATTCCCTGATTTCCATAAGAGAAAAAATAATCATTATCATGAGAAAAAGAGTCTTCAGGTAAGGATATTTTTATCCATCCGGTTAGGGGTTGATCAGCCAATGAGATGATGGGGGTCCAGGTCGTTGAAGGAAAAGAAAATCGGCATTTTTCAATATAAGAATCACCGTTGATGCTTATTTTAACTGGAAGCGACTGAATATCTTTTTGATTCCCGGTTATGGAAAGGGTAGGGGAAAAGCTACCTTTTTCCTCTCTATAGGATTTGCATATCACGCTAAAATTATTCAGGTCGGCAGCTTGAAGCTTTAAAAAGTGTAATTTCCATAAACCTTCCTTAGCTTCTATCCTTTCATTGATATCTTTCAACAGTTGGCTTTTTTCCTGAATATTCCAATTGGATTGTTGCTGATCAGAAATCACCATAATTTGGGCGTGACCGATTTCAGTTTCATCAAGCCAGTTTAGTCCCTGATTAATTGTGTAAGGAAGATTTCCCCCACTGTCCGTGGGACCGAAAAAATCTGCCATTTCTCTTGAATTGATTGTTTCGATTGAATCTACAATGAATGCTTCTGAAAATACGGTTTCGATTACTGCGATCTTACTATCTGGGAATGACTTGGAAAATTGGGCAAATTCTTCCAGCCCCCTCTCAAGCTGGGTTTTCGAGGAGCCTGCGAAAGTTTTTTGCATGCTTGAAGATCGATCCATGACAAGCATAACAACTTCAGACTTTTGACTGGCGAAATTGATTAGAGAAGATTCATCGGTTGTAATGGGTCGACTCATTAAGATTGCTAAGGCACTGATTGCCAAGACTCTGGAGAGGAGAGTGAGCCATCTTCGAATTTTGGACATACGGGAGGAGTTTTCCTTGGCTTTTATCAGGAATCTCATTGCTGCCCAAGGTTCGCGACGGTGCCTCATTAGATTGAGGAGGTGGATCAAAATAGGAGTCGCAGCCAAAGCGATTCCAAAGAGAGCGATGGGTTGTAGAAAACTCATCAAATTTTAAACTTGAGTTCTTTCAAATGAAAACTTCCCCAGGGTATCATCTACTTTAAGGTCGGTTATGGTTTCATAATAAGAACTCTGAGTTTCAGCACATATTTTTTTAATTTCTTCCACATGATTGCTCAATTGTTTCAAATATTCGTCTCTTATAATACTAGGTTCTGTTAAAATTGATGAACCTCCCTCAAGATCGATAAATCTGGTTGGGCGATCGAAAATAAAATCTACTTCTTGTCTGTCCATAATGTGAAACAGTACTACTTCGTGTTTTCGATCACGCATGTGATGGATTGCATCCGCAATTGACTTGGGTTCATCAAGAAAATCTGAGTAGATTATAATCTGTGCTCTGCTTTTTGTTGCTTCTGCCAAATCATGGAGTTGTGGAATAACAGAATTCTTGCCACTAGCTCGTGCTCGCCCAAGAGTGTAAAGTATATCTTGTAGCTGAGCCGGGTTTCTTTTTGCCGGGATTTCATCTGTTTTATTTGCACGCAGTAGGGATAAGCCAACTGCATCTCCTTGTCGCAAATATGCATAGCTCAAAGTACCAATCAATCTTTTCGCAAACTCAATTTTTGGGGTTGGATTACCGAATTCCATCGAAGCACTGCAATCCAATAAATGATAACTTCGTAAATTAGTTTCCGCTTCGAATTCTTTTAAGAAATATTTGTCAGTTCGAGCGAGAACCCGCCAATCAATTCTTTTGGGATCTTCTCCAGCAGTGTATTCTCTATATTCTGCAAACTCTACACTAGAGCCTTTATGGTTGCTTTTATGATGACCAGACACACTTCCTTCCATCGGAAATTGACCAAGCAGAGGATTGCCTCCTAACCTAGCAATTGCATGCTGGTCTATATATTCAAAATAGCTACGCTCTAAAAGAGGCATCTGTTTTATTTTTCTTCCTTATTTGCTTCCTTTATCAACCTTCTGACAACATCTATACTTGAAATTCCTTCAGATCGGGCATGAAAATTCGTTATGATTCGATGATCTAACACCGCTTCTGCTACGGATTCCAAATCTTCAATCGTAGTAATAAAGTTTCCTTGGATTACCGCTCGTGCTTTGGCTCCCCGAATTAAAAATTGTATTGCTCGAGGACCGGCACCCCACTGGACTGAATCTTTGATCCATTTTGGTGAATCATTCGAAGCTGGCCTTGTTCTACGAACTAAATCAACTGCCCTTTCAAAAACATGTTCAGGCACAGGAATTTTTTCGGTAAGTTGTTGATAGTCTTTAAGTTTCTTTGCAGTTAAAACTTTGGCAAGCGTTGGTGGGTCACCTAATGTAGTCTTTCTGGCAATGGAAAGTTCATCATCTCGATCAGGGTAATCTAGCCTGATTAGAAACATGAAACGGTCCAATTGTGCCTCTGGTAAGGGATATGTACCCTCCTGTTCGATCGGGTTTTGGGTGGCCAATACAAAAAAAGGCTTTTGTAAATTATGATTCTTACCAGCAACTGTTACCCTTTTCTCCTGCATTGCTTCAAGTAGAGCGGATTGAGTTTTGGGAGGAGTACGATTGATTTCGTCTGCTAATAGCACATTCGTAAATACCGGTCCTTTTATGAACTTGAATTCTCTTCCTTCACCATCTTCTCTATTTTGTAGAATTTCGGTACCGGTAACATCTGAGGGCATCAGATCAGGTGTAAATTGTATACGTGAAAAAGAGAGAGATATACTTTGCGAAATAGAATTTACTAGGAGAGTTTTAGCGAGTCCCGGAACTCCCATAAGCAGGGCGTGACCCTGCGAAAGCATACAAATAAAAATTTTCTCAATTGCCTCATCTTGGCCAATAATAACCTTACCAATCTCATGCTTAATTGAATCAAAAGAATGCTGTAGTTCTTGGAGAGCACTTACCTCGTCATCGTTCAATGCGGATACTTTATCTTTAATTTTTTTTGCTGAGGTTACCATTTATTATTTGAGTTTAGTTTGTACATGCTTGGTGTTCTTGAAATGTTCTGGATTTAATAAATCAAAATCCATGCATCTAGACTATCATTATTATGTGTAAAAAAGCTATTCGTCTATTCTTAAGGGTTAGTTCAAAGAACTTTATGATCAGAATTTATCTAAAGAGCATTAGTTTTAAGAATTATTAAACTGGTGCAAAAAAAGGATTGATCCTTATGTTAAATTGCTCATTCGATAAGTTCAATTTGTCATTATAATTTCATGAACAGGGTCCAACGCAAATACAGAATTTTAAAGAGTAGTACAGCCAAAGAATTACAGGAGATGGTTAATGACCTTATTCAGAAAGAATATAAAGATACTGAAGGTTTTATATTCAGAGCATCCGGTAGGTGGCAATGTCTTGGAAGTGCTTTTATTACCGATAAAAGCTGGTTCCAAACCATGGTTTTTGTACAGGAAGAAGACGAATAACCTTCGATATAAAAAGTTATTTAGGTTAAATTTTTAAATTAATAACTTGCTTTTTGTACTAGGATTACATAAATCAACTAGTTTATTGTTCAAATTAACAATTAAAGCCACCGATAAGGGCAAGATCGGTGGCTTTTTATTTAATAACTCGTAAATCTTTTGTTTGTGTAAACTTAAATTTAAGTTTTCTGTGAGTTACTAATTCAACTCTAGTAATTCAAAATTTTTATATCATGACCAAGTCTTGTGTTTACCTTGCAATATTATTTTTTTCTTCGGTTTTCATTAATGCACAGAATGCTAGCTCAATGAAACCTAACTCTTCTCCACCAAGGTTGCCAATGAACATACCTCCTCCACCAAGTTTTGCCTCCCTTTCTAGTAAATCTGGAAAGTACCAGTTGATCAGTGCGGAGTATTACTCACAGGATTCAAAACCATATTTGTATAAGCGCTTGGTCAAGTTTGATACAACTACTGGGGAAGCATGGATACTACACTCAAAAATTGGTGCAAATGGAGAAACTAGAACTTGGATCCCTCTGGAGAATAAATCTGTAAAGTAATAGAAAAATTTTATGAATTAGGAGTTATTTTTTCTGAAAGTCTCTTAATTCTCATCTCTAAACCTTGGATTTTCTTTGCTAGTTTTTTATTACGTAAGGAAAAGTGTCCGATTAACATCAAGATTCCAAAACTAATGAGGGCAATTTTCCCGAATGGCACGGGTCCCCACGATTTATTCCATGCCACATAAACGGCTGCCGTGCCCATAACTCCAAGAGCAAGAATCATAAAAACATTCCACACTATCCTTGTTGTTCCCTCAGGTCTCGCTCTTCCTAACACTTGTAAGTTATTCATCAATAGAAAGAAGCTAAGGTAAGCTACAGGGATAAGGGTAAATCCTAAAATTGAAGTTGGCACGGCCAACCAAAAAGCTGCGTCCTTCCAAAAGAAAGGACCTAAGACACCGATTCCAACTAATAATGCCCCACCAAGAAATGGTCGTCCGCTATGAGGTTTACCGAGTACTTCGCAAAGGGCATGTCCATTAATCGTCATGAGAATTATAATTGTGGACAGTGCCATTCCTAAAACTCCGATTCCGAAAACATAATGAGAAAAGGCCTTGCTTTCAAACAGAGATTCTAATGAGTCAGCTAAATTAAATGCATCTCGTTTGACCAGCATTGCTGCTAGTTGTCGGTCCGCTAAGGGAAGAGATTCTAAAACTGCTTCTTGTTGAACTGGGGCCAATGCTTCATATTCAGATTTATCCCATTCAAGGGCTGCCCTTGCTGATGCAAGCTCCAGATAGCCTTTCTCAAGATTTTGATATATATTACCATTACTATCGAATGCAGAATCTGGTTTACCGTTAAATCTTGTTCCTGCAGCAATGACTACACAACTAGTGGCAACAATATATGGAATAAGAAGGGCTGTCCACAAATCAAACTTAGCAAGTCCTCTATGTTCACGCCCCCATTTTCTTCTCAGTAAGACGAAAGGCATAAAAAATGTCATATTAATGCCAACCGCAGTGGCAGCTGCTGAAATCATTACATCTTGTTGCAGGCCAATAATCTTCATTTCCCAAAAGCTTCTGAATTCACCTGTTTTTTCGAGAAAAGGTAGATAAATATCTGCTGGATTATTAAGAAGAGAAAAATCTGGAATAAACCCTGAGATAATTTTGTTCCAGTCTGCTTCTCCACTAGAACTTAGCTTAATCACAACCCCAAAAAATGAAATTACCACGATACCAACCATTATTTTTAAAACCCAATCGAAGATTTTAACCCCCGATGAACCTTTATCGTAAGCCCGAACAATGAAAAAAGCTGTACAAACTAATAAAAAACAAACTATTACTTTGCCACCAGTACTGTTAAGTCCTGGATATAGGTTTTGAGTAACTGCTGCTGTACCAAGACTAAATTGTGGAAGGCACCATACAATATTCGCCATAATTGTAGCAATTGCCCATCCCCATCCAAGAACAGGATTAATTTCGTTATTAATCGAAACGAAAGGACTTTGACCCGTTGAAAGAGTCACATGACTAATCGCAGAAAGCATGATTACTCCGAGGATAATTGCCATGGGTTGTAACCATAGAAGGCTGTATCCGGCTAAAACTCCCAAGAAAAGACTCGATGCTAAAGAGCCTCCACCAAGTGTGATAGCACTTTGTAACCAGCCTGGGCCTGATAATTTTGTGTAAGCTAGAATTCTGGAGGCAAAACCAGAAGCCTCTGCTTTTATAAGATAATCTTTTTCTTTCTCGATTGAAGCCATGAAGTTAATTCAGACTTCTAGCAAAAAAAATGTCAAGTTGGCATGTATTTAAAAACTGATTGCCAGAAATGAACGCTACTTAACATTCATGACCCCTCGCATCATTGCGAAATGGCCGGGAAAAGTACAAACATATTCATAGTCACCAGGCTCAGGGGCAGTGAAAGATATAGTCTCTGACTCAGCGGGCCCGAGCAATTTTGTGGCAGCAATCACATCGCCCTTTACGGAATCGGGGAGTGCGTTGGTCGCATTTGCTCCAGCACCAAGAGCTTTTTGACCAAAAGCAATTGCAGAAATTCCTTT
>Ga0163109_10003128_pt1 | contig 12691 bp, 13 predicted proteins | sample CRUFie1St13metaG_FD_108704 | JGI IMG/M metagenome (GOLD analysis project Ga0163109, IMG submission 108704) | Marine microbial communities from the Costa Rica Dome - CRUD Field 142mm St13 metaG | ecosystem: Environmental > Aquatic > Marine > Oceanic > Photic zone | place: Costa Rica: the Eastern... | reverse complement strand
CTTGCATTCTTCCCGAAAGGTGGTGGATTTACCCCACTTGGAACATTGGCTGAGAACACATTTAACGATGTTCAAAAACGTGGCTACCAGTTCTTTACTTCAGCTACAGCCGATCCCAACAATATACCACCAACAAGCCCTCAAGGGACTGAGTATAAGGTCGGGGATACTTGGAAAGGTCTAGGGAAAATTACAGAGATAGGGGATGGGTATATTAGCTATTCATTCGATGGGCAGATCGTAACTGAGATACTTAAATAGAGGCTTAAATGGGACAGATTACATTACAAGCTCCAGACGGTACGCCTAGAACATTCGTTACAGAGGGTGATAAAGTTACGCCAGATGAAATGCGTACATTCCTCAAAATAATGAACATGAGCAACCCTGATCCTAACGCTGATGCGCCTAACCCAGAAACTCAGGCAAAAATGGGCGCATTTGATGCGTATGATGCGGCTGCGATGGCAGATAATAACGTAGAGTCATATGATCTTCGTGCTAATCTCCCTACAGAAGTAGATGCTGTTGAGACAAATTCATCACCGTTCTTACCAAATAACCTTCCCCAGGATACTCTTAATAAGTCAAGTCTGTCAGTGGCTTCAACTGCCGTTAATGAAGAGCAACCTGATGTGCAGCCAGAGGTACAATCTACTGATCCTGTTAGCATTAATAATAACCAGACAGATTCATCTCAAAATGAAACAGTAATAACCTCTGAGCAAGACCCTACTTCTTCTCAGTTTGGGCCATCTTTTGAGTCTCCCAACTTAGAGGAAAACGCTCCTGAAGATTCTCAATCTAGCTCTATAGTACAGGCTACAGAAACTTTCGTAGCACCCGAAGAATTACCACCACCAAGTTCAGGCATGTTCGATGGCTTGGAAGATAGCTTTATGACTCAAGACGAAAAAGAACAGGTGGTTATCACTCAATTAAATAAATACATCACACACCCTCGTACAGAAAAGCGCTGGGATGGTCGGTATATTTATACTGATGCAGAGGGCAATCAGTGGAGAGTTCCAAGAATTTTTTGGAACAAACCTATGAATGAAGCCTACGTTGTAGATGCTTGGTATTTGGAAGGAATAGAGGACGGTTCTAAAAACACCATAGAGTTTATAGCAGATGTAGCAGACCTAGCTCGTAACATGATATCTGAGGACGGTATTACTGATGATGAAAGCTGGGGACAATGGATAAGAGATAACACTTCTCAGTACAGTGAAGAGGGCCGTGGAGCAAGAGCCGTAGGTGGAGAATTCGCAGGTATTTTTGGTGTTGGTGGACCTATTCTAAAAGGTGTCAAATCAGTTACTAAGCTGTTCACTTCTGGCAAGGAAGTAGGAAAATTTAGACAGGGCTTACGGTCTCTGAGAGATAGAGCTACCGAAGCTGCAGTTTTACAAGCACCTATTGATGGAACGGCTAGTGGGCTACTGCTAGGCGAGAATGCGCTATTTAAAGCTTCTGATTACATGCCAATTTTGGCAGACCTTGACCCAGATGCATCTGATGCTGAGTGGCAGCAACGCCTAGAAAACAGACGTAATATGATCCTAGAAGGGGCAGCTATATCTAAGCTGTTCACTAGTACAATAAACGCTGGTGTACAGGGGGTACGAGTACTAAACACAATGACCGTTGGTGGTCTTTGGAATGCTACCCGTAAGACTGCCCAGCAAAACGCTGCCATGGCTGAAATTACTGAGAAACTATTACGGGTTGAAGGGGCAACAACTGACGCACAACGTAAAGAATTTCTAGAGGCATTTGCGGCATCCCTTGATAAATATGCCAAAGAAATTAACGAGATTAATGACAGCCTAATACGGAGCGCGAATATAGACCGTTCTACTATGAATGCCTTTATGGTTGCGGTAGACGAAGGTGACTTCTTAGGTGCAGCTAATATTGCATCTAAAGCGAAAAACCCTCAAGGATTATTGAATGTTGCCGCTGGGATTCAGCAAGGTGCCGTACAAAATCCTAACCTAGCAAACACTGCGATTAAATCTGAGGCAGCGCAATCTACTTATGCTGGGGCGTTAGGTACTGTAGATGAATCTCTTGGTGGTGCTAAGACTGTACAAAGCGCAGCCGATCAAATCCAGACAGGCCCATTAGGTGACGATGCTGCTAGACTACGTTCTCAGGCACAGAATATTAATACTCTTGAGACACAGCTAGATAATATAGATGATGAATTAATTTCTGCTATAAATACTGGTGGAGAATTATCATCTAAGATGAATAGTCTTAGTCAGTTAACAGGGATCAATCTATCACTGCGTACAGATGAAGCTGCAGAAAGTTTATTATCACGAGTAACTGCAGCCTACAGAAACCTTAAGGGTCAAAGACAGAATGTCTACGGGGCAGTAAAGGGGGGTGATCTAGATACACGAGGACTATTTGATTTTCTTCGTGAAATGGACCCTGCAGACTTAAGCGAAGCAGCTACTACTTTGGGCTATGCACCAAGGTTAAAAGCCCTATTTAATTCTGTAGCAGATAGACAGAAAAAAGTAGCTGGTGATACTACTAGTGGGCTAGACAACTTCGATCCTGTACCAAGCACCCAACAATCGGTGGCTATGACTGATGATGAACTCTTTGAGGAATTCGCAGACGCACTAGAAGAGGCTGGCATAGTAGATTATGGAAGTCTGTTTAAAAACTTAAGGGCAGACCTTGCCCGTACAAAAAGTGATCTTTTTCAGTCGGGCGGTAACGCTCAAAAATCTGCAGGTCGCTCTTTAAATGATCTTATAAAATTTATTGATGGAGACTTATTAGATTCTACCCAAAGTGTAGAATTAATAGAAACAGTAGCTAGAGCTAAAGATTGGGATACAGCAAACTTTCTACCTTATTTTGGTGATCCTGAAAGCGCACTAGGTAAGGTTGGTAATCTGTACGATCAGAATATGGGTTCCACAGAGATTGCTGGGGTTGCTCGTAGTACATCCTATAATGACTTAGCTAGAAACACTCTTACGGATGCTCTTGTCCAGCGTACCCGTAATAATGGTGTACAGATTGTTAAACTTCTACAACGCCCAGAGGGGGGTAGTACTGAAGAGCTTACAGACTTTATCTTGTTCGATGCCTTACAGCCGATCATGGCTGGTCTTCGCTCTCAAGGACAGGCTCCTACAAACGAGGCTATGCAACAGGCTTTCAATAACCTGATGAATTATCGCAGTGTTCTCGCTCAAGCTAATCCAAAGCTCTACAATGAGATTAGCGAGTTTGCTGATACTTTAGCCACGGGTACCTATAATCGGGATGATATATTAAAAAGAATTTCTACAGCGGAAAAGACATATGCCCGTACTCAGAAGAAATTACAGGATGGCGCATTATCAGACTTCTTTGATGCACAAGGTATTCCTATAGAAATTGGGATGGACTCCTTTTCTAAATTAATAAACAACTTTACGGCTGGTGCTAACAATACTGGTCGGCTTACGACTATTACAAAGCAGTTTATAGAAGAGGCCAATAACGGTAATACACTGTTATTAGAGGGTCTACAGGCTGCATATATTAAGCGATTTAAAGAGGCTACTATGACTACCTCTATGGGGGCATCCCGTACAGGTGGTATTAAGCAGATTAGATCACAGCAAGAGCTTGATACAGAAACTGGTAAGTGGCTACAGGGCCTAAAAATTGTATTCCAAGATAGACCAGAGGCAGCGGAGCTTATAGAAGTTTTATACGCCAAAGCTGCACAGGAACAGGGATTTAGATTAGCTCGTGCAGCCAGAAGTGAAAGTGCTAGTGCTAAGTTCTTACAGCCAGCAATTGAAAAGCTAGGAAACATTATTACCCTAGTGTACGGTAACCTAAGTCGTACTGGTGCAAGACTTCGTAGAGGTGGTACCGCACTACTTAATAAAAACTTCAATGCGGCTGCATGGGATGCATTGATGGATGACATTCTTTCAAACCCAGAGACTGCTAAGACCCTTGTTAATCAGCTAATAAAAGAAGAATTTGGATCAAAGCTAGGTGCAGAAGCTGTTGAGACAGCTATCAACGCTTTAGTTTATACAGGCATGTTTGGTCCAGAGGACGAAGAGGAAGCTCGTGCAATGAACTTCGAAATAATAGAAGCCACTGCAGCCGCTGAAGCTAACGTAAGAGAATACACCAATGATGGTAAAACTTTCATTGGGGACATTTACCAACAAACAAAAGATTTATTTTCCGAAACATTTTTAAGGTAAATTTATGGCAAAATCTAAGAAGAAAACAGGTCTAACTGATAGGCAAAAAGAGACCCTAAAAAACCATTCTAATCACCATTCAGCAAAGCATATGACAATGATGCGAAAGTTAATGCGTGAAGGTTCAACTTTTACTGCAGCCCATAAAAAAGCAATGAAAGAAGTTGGCAAGTAGTAATGGAAAATTTTGTATTGTTATTATCAATGTGGGGGAATGATGGAACTGATTGGGTCTATATGGGTAACCAGTACGCATATAATCAGCCCATGACAAAGATAGAATGCACAGAAATTGCAGAGGATTGGACTAGGTGGGAGACTAACGAATACTATCGCCTTTCAATTGAGTGTGTAACCAAATAGAAAAGCCCCTCAAAGAATTGCTCTAAGAGGGGCCACTTTCACTTAACTATCGGGATACCACTCTCGACAGTTAAGGATAATTATACTTATTTTAACGCCTGTAGTCAAGCAAACTACGGGCTTTTTATTTGTCTAAATAGACTGTAATTCCAATAAAAATTACTAAAATAACCAGTATAATTTCAAGCCACATATCACTTATTTAGGTTCATTGGAGCGTATACCTCACCGTTATACTGGCTTCCTGTTTCTCTATCAGCGCCAAAATCAAAGTAAGCTAAAATAACAAGTATTGCTAAAATCCAATAAACAGCGGCTTTGGAATATTTTATGAAACCTTCATAAGCTTTCTCAGCTTGCTGTTCTGCCATTTCTGTTGTCTTCATCTGTACCTCTAAGTGAAAACGCCCCCTTTCGGGGGCGCTCTCTTCTCAACCAAACAAAAGGAAAAAATAAACATGAAAGATTTACTTATTCCTCTACACTAATTCCTTAAGGGTCCTTAGTCAACCCCTATTTATCAAAATAATTAAAAATTTCGTATGCCACTAAGAAAACTGTATAAAAGGGCCAGAAAAGGGCTAACAAAACTATATTTCTAGGTGGGGTATCCCCTTCAGGTTCCAATACTGTTAGAATGAATATCATCCCCAGTATCCATAACACCCCTGCATAAAATATCTCTTGTGGTATCATATTGTCCTATCCATACTGCTTTCTGTACAAAAGGTCTGCTAGTAGCATTTTCTGTTCGTAGTCAGACATATTCGTCCAATTTCTAATTTCATTGGCTGTTCTCTTGCACCCTACGCAAAACCCATCATCATCTAATTGACAGGTTTTATCGCAGGGCGAAGGTTGGCTTCCAAATCTAGGAGCAATGGTTCTGCGAATATGCGGAATACTCACTTAGCTATTCACACTTACGGAGACCCGTTTCTAGGTCATAGTAGCAAGCACCACCTTCATCGACAAAATCATTGGTTTCCTCTACTGCAGGGGCCTCTGCGACTTTCTCTGTATTAGATGTATTGAGAACCCCGTAGCGTTTCCCTGCAGCCCTAAAAGTAGTACATCCAGATGCTCCACCTTCAAAGGCATCCATGTATACTTCTTTAAAATCATCAAAGTTTACGTCATTGCCTACGTTGCAAGTTTTAGAACATGCTGAATCAACATAACGAGAAGCCGTGTTGAGTACTCTTACATGATCTTGCACCGCTAATTCTTTAGTTGTTTTTGGAGTCACACCAAAATTAGCATACCCATAGTCAACTACATGATAAACGTGGGGGCCAGTAGGCTCTTGTATAGTACGGTCATATTCGTAATCAAATACTGGTTCGATACCACTACTTACGTTATCGGCTGACAGACTTATTGTACCAGTAGGAGCAACACTTAATAGGTGAGAATTTCTAATTCCAAATTTTGCAATATCTGTACGAATTTCGGAAGGAAGACTTAAAGCAAATTCGCTTGTTAGATAGTCTTTTTGGAATAGAGGAAACGCACCTTTTTCTTTAGCAAGCTGGATTGAAGCCTTGTAGCATTCATCACGAATTGTAGCCATGATATCTTCTAGGATTCTAATAAATGGGTCTGATCCATAATCAAATCCCAAAGCCTCAATAGCATTAGCTACACCAGTGACTCCTAGGCCCATTCTCCGCTTGTTACGGGCCTCTAATTCCTGTTCAGGTAGGGGATAGGTGGCGCGATCAACTACGTTGTCCATGCTTCTTACAACGTGCGGTATGTCGTTTATCAATTGGTTCTTGTTGAACACATATTTACCATCGTGTTCCACCATATATTTTGTAAGATTAAAACTACCTAGAAGACAGGCTCCGTTTGGTGGTAAGGGCTGTTCACCACAGGGATTTGTTGCTGCAATAGTTTCACAATAATGCAGATTATTCTTACGATTAATTCTATCGATAAATAAAATCCCAGGCTCTGCATAGTCCCATGTTGACCTCATAATTTGGTCCCAAAGCGCACGAGCATTCACGACTTTATAGATTTCACCGTTAAATCGTAACTCAAAATTTGTGTCGTTTTTAACAGCTTCCATAAATTCATCTGTAATACCTACGGAAATATTAAATTGAGTTAGATTAGTAAGATCATTTTTTGCATGAACAAACTCTTCAATATCAGGATGGTCTACGCGAAGTACCCCCATTTGAGCGCCTCTACGGTTACCTGCACTTGCAATAGTTTTACAGGTAGCATCAAAGATACCCATGAAGCTTATTGGTCCAGAAGAAGAGCTATCAAGGCTAGTAATATGACTACCCGAAGGACGTAAGGTGCTAAAGTCATAACCAATACCACCACCAAGTTTCATCGTTTTAGCAGCCCGTTTAGCTGCTTCCATAATACCATCAAGATCATCGTCAATTGTTGAGCTTACAAAACAATTGTATGGGGTAACTGTACGGGGTGCGCCCATTGCACTTTGAACACGCCCTGCAGGTAGGAACCGTTGGTTAAGTAAAATACTTCTAAAATTTTCGAAGTGAGCGTCATTATCTTTTAACGCATTAGCTACGCGAGTCATAGCTTCGTAAAATGTTTCTCCTTTACCACGGTACTTAGTTGCGTGGATTGATTTTGATAGTGGCTCCTGTGGGCCGTAGTCTTCCTTATTCATCGTGCGTTTATCCTTCTACGAATCTTGATAGTTTTTTCTTATGTAGTAGAGGCAAGATTTTGACTTATCTTGAAGGACGTAAATTACCCCGTCTTTTTCTAAGTCTAGTTCCACCCCTTTATCGAAGTAATGCCGACATTCCATGTTCACGCAGTCAGACTCGCAGAACACCCTGTCGATATCGGCTGGGTTCACCTATTATCGCCAGAACCGCCAAGCACCCCACGAGCCATACGACTGTTCAACTTATTTAGGTTATCTTGGGCTAGATCACTCATATCTAACCCTAAGTCAGAACAGAGGGCAGCAATGTACCAGAGTACGTCACCAATCTCCTTCCCGACTGCAGCGCGATTTTCGGGCAACATAAATTGTCCCTTTTGGTCACGCATAATCTTTTTTACTTTACCTGCTACTTCACCAGCCTCACTTACGAGACCTAACGCTGGGTAGGTTACAACATCAGCTTCATCATAAATTGCTGTCTTAGAAGCCTGTGCTTGATAATCAGAAAATTCTAGGGTCATTTGCTACTCCCTTCTAATTCATTGATTAATTGATTTAAGTACCACTGTGCTTTTTTAGCGTCCTGTACTGGCTTGCCTTTGTAGTTTAGTCTCCAGACATATTTCATCACAGTACCTTGACAGTACGCTCTGTATTGATCTGGACCCAACATTGCTTTGATAGCTTGAATGCATTCTATCTCGCCTTGATTGTAATGCGGTGGGCTGTTAACCATATCTGTTTCCTTTACTGTGGGTTGTTCATCAACGGTAGTAAAAGGGGGCATATGTGCTTGAACCATAGTATCCTCTCTTAGTGTTTCTTGGGGTTGAACGGGATTACGTTATCCTCGTAATTAATTTCTAGGCCATCATTTAGTAGGGATGTGATAGCCATTTGGTCTTCGCCAATTTTGCGTAAAGTTTCGAAGCCGTATCTTAGGAAAAAGATCATACCTAGAGAGACTGATTGGATAAGTTCCTCTTCTGACGGGGTAATATCTTCTTTGAGATTTTCTAAGCGTAGGATACCTAGTTTGTCTTCATCAACTAGGACTAGACCTACCATTATACTATTTTCTGGAACAGAAATCTCGTCTTTTTTGTTGGTCATTTCATTTTTCCTTTACGGATCATTGCAATGGATTTTAAAGACAGCTTATTTTTTGGCTCACCTATCCAACTTTCGGGAACCCACTTATCGGCATACGGAATGCCCATCCGATCACATATATCGCAGTAGCGGCTTTTAGCGCCCTTACTGATCTTTGATCTGCTATTAGCAAAGACCATTCGCAAATCTAAATCTGGATACTGTTCTTTGAGAAGTTTATGCTTTTTTCTAGAAGCTAAATCCCAGCGTCCCTTGGTCTCTATTACAATACCATTGGGTAGTACAAAATCAGGGGTATAGGTATGATTACTAGAAGGGACAACATAAGGTATTTTGAATGGTTCATATTCTGCCAAACTTCCTAGTTGTTTTTGTATACGCTCTTCAAAGCCACTTCTATAACCTGCCCTTATTGCTCTATCTGTACGCCAAGTGTGGTACCTATTGTACTTCATTACCCCTACCTATCTCTGGCAGGTTTGAAGCCCACAGGTTTACTACAAAGGCCCTTCGAACACCGTTATAGATTGGTGTCACTCTATGGTAATAGGATGGGTCAAACATCACGAGCCGATCTTGAACTGGTGCAAGGCGCTCTACTTTGTCGAAGCTATCTTCATTATAAATTTCTAGATATCCACCATCATAGTCCATTGGTGATGGGTAATATACGGCCCCAAAGTCTGGGGTAATAATCTCGCCTGTTCTCTCAAACAAAGATTCATCTTTATCCTTATGGATTCCAAGGTCTTTGCTTTTAAAACTATGAAGAGTATTACCCCAGAACTCAAAGCCATGAGCTTTCTCAACGTCTGGATAATCTTTCCAAATACTATGAATAAACTGCTTCCAGAATGTATCTATGGATGCCGTTCCTAGATCATCCCACCAACCATTCCACCAAGTTGTGCCTTTTGGAAGAGTGTCCCATAATTCATCTGAATTCATCTGGGATACTACTGACTTTCTACCTACAAAATTATCACACACCTTCATCCAGCATACTCCGTATACCAGTAGTGTCGTGGGGCCTTTGCTTGTGAATTTGTTTGGGGTTTGAATTGTGCATCAGGCCAACAGGAAGCCCTGTAGTCACAGAAAGAACAGGTAATAGATAGACGCTTACTTCCCGTAGGTTTTCTATAGAAAGTTTCATCTTCTGGCTCAAAGCATTTTATAACTTCACCACCAGATTCAACTGTTCTAATTGTCTTTTCTATTTTCTTGCGTAGTTGTTTTTTCTCAGCATCTGATAACTTAGAGTCTACGACTGTAATTTCACCACTACTTTTATCACAGACAATCCAGCCACCCATTGGCTTTTTTTGCCCCTCTGCATAACCAAAAAGCTGCCCGATATATCCAAAATCGTCTGACTCTTTAAGACCATCAAACCCCTTCTGCCATTTGTTCTTGTAGGCCCAAGGACTTGCGGATTTGATATCATAGACCTTACCTTCTAGGTCTACATCACTTTCTCCTTTTATAACTGTATCAGCAATTTCTAGTTCTACCTGATCCTTGCCACCAGTTATATCTGCATTGGCTAACTTTAAGAACGCCATAAGGTATGCCTCAACAGCATCACCTATCATCATTCTCATAATATGATTGTAGGGTTTACGACTAGGCTTAGTGCCTAACTTAGCCATCTGTAACTGACACGGATGCCTACCAATGTTTGACATACGCAATCGAAAAGGCTCGTCTGTCTCCCGTCCAAACTGCTTATCAAAAGCAGCGGTCATATCTTCTATAAACTCTTCGCGGATATTATCAGAGACCTTTACAGTTTCCCCATTAGAAACCTTGTCCATCACTCCCTGAACCGCTGCCTCAATAAAAGACAAATTCATACTGTCCCCCCTCTCAAAGATAGGTGGTTAAAAAAAACGAGGGGCCGTTGCGTAGCCCCCCAAAGGAGTGTTTAGTTAGCTGGCTTCTGCTTCTTCTATTTCCAGCGCTGGGTCTGGTTCTAGATATTCAGCGGTTGACTCTATAGATGCATCACTGGCATTGCGTTGCGCTATACCATCTATATGCATGCTCTCGATTTGAGCATTCTCTTGCTCCATCATCATGCCAAAAACCTTAACAGTTTCGACAACAGATTCATCAACAGGTGCATCAGTGTTATGGTCAACTTCATAATCGATTAACCATACTGATCCATCTAATCGACTTGATAGATCAAGCCAAACCGTTGCAGCGGATTTACTTTTAGGTAAGGCTTTCTTTACCTTATTTTCATAAGGCATAAAGTTTAAACCTTTGAGGTGTAACTGAAAGGGGTAATTGTCTAGTACCCTTTTATTACCATCAGCATCTTCACCTTCACCTGATAGAACACCCCTTACTATGCGTACAAAGACTACCTTCTTACGCCATGCTGCAGCGTCTTCATCTTCAAGTAATTTCATAGCCTTACTATCAGGTCTACCACAGCGAATACCGCCTTTTTGGTCACGGGGTTCGCCAAATGGGTTGGGCATTAAAATTGATTTATTAATCAACTTACCCTCTTGGTCAGATTCACGATACTGGAAATATTCTCCCAATATCCTAATCTTGGGACTTTTAAGATAAACAAATTCTCCATCCGTATCGGGTATTCTAAAACGCCCTGCACGAACTTCACGATTTAATTTATCTACTGGTCGATATTGTATAGCAAGAAACGGAACACGGATTTGATCCGTTCCACCACTATCACCACTTGCCATGGCTAATAGTCTATCTGCTTCTTGACTGCCTGTACTTACTGCGAGTTGATTCATTGCAAATCACCTTTCTATTTTATGGACCTTTACTATACGATTAACTGGGGGTTATATCAAGGGGTATTTCTTCTATTTCCATCCAATTTTTTCCTGTTGCAACTTCTATGTCTAACGGAAGCAACATTTCGAAATTCCACAGGGTTTTGGCATCTTTAGCTACGCCCCTCATTCCGTTCTTTAATATTTCTAAGACCTGAGATTTTTCGTCTGGATGAACGTCACACACAATTGAATCATGGACAGTTATAATAAGCTTAGACTGCAGCCCTTCCTCTCTAAACATCCTTAAGACATTTACACAGCCTCTTGGAACACAGTCTGCAGTACTAAAGCTTTGAACAGGGTAGTTACATATGTTTGTAGCATTTGAAACTCTTCCCCCAGCGGTACGCACCACCCCATTAAACTTAAACTGTCTGCCCGTTGGCGTTGTGATAACACCACCTTCAAGGGCTTGGGTAAATAACTCTTTATGCCATTCTCCAAGTCTTTGATAAATCTCGAAATATTTTTCGAAATACGATTTTATATGCTCTGGCTCAAAAGCGCCCCGTCCCCCATATAAGGGACTAAAAGTTGTTGCTTTGGCCTGACCTCTTTGTTCTTTTGTAACCTCTTCTGGCTTACATTTATTAATAATCGAAGCCGTTTGTCGGTGTACATCAAAACCATCTTTGACTTGTTGTATGATAACAGGGTCACGAGATAGCTCCCCAGCCCCACGAAATTCAAGTTGGGAATAATCCGACTCCCAGATTTCGCCACCTTCAAATCGTGATACAACAGCCTTACGGACAGGAAATTTATTTCCCTTTGGCATGTTTTGCCAATTAGGACTACTAGATGATAAGCGCCCTGTAGCCGTATTAACTTGGTTAAAGTTTGGATGGATAATATCTGTAGTGCGAGTGTACAGGTTAATACCCTTAATGAAGGTATTGAGGTAAACATCTACAGCATTCTTTCTTATAACCTTAGTAAGGAAAGAAGCAGCCTCAAGGTTGCCTTTGGACTCAGCTTGTTTAATTAGTTTTTCCAGAGTTTTCTTATCTGTCTTAAACCCGTTAACACTAGCATCCATGGTGCCAAAAGGGACTAACTTGAACCCAGCTACCCTATTGGTTTTTTCGTAAATTACACCTTCTTTATCGCACAAAGAACAAGGGGATAAATTTTTATACGGAGTTCCATCCTTCTTTGTCTTCCGTATCATCCCTGTACCATTACAACTATGACAATGGTGGGCTATTTCTCTATAGACATACTTAAAGTGAGATTTAACGTAATTTGCAAATTTGGTTCGACTATAGCGAGGCTGATATTTTTGCTTACCTTTTTCGTCAGTCCCCAGATTCATAACATTCTTCCAGTTTTTCTTTGCAACAGGAGTAATGAAGTCTCTTGAATATAAAGCTTTAGAAGTATCTGGACCCGAAGTCATTTTATAGGGTCTATCCCCCATAACTTCCCTAAGTTGATCTTTGATTTCTTTATCAAGTTGATCCGACTCTTGCTGGAATGATTGT
>Ga0163109_10003127_pt1 | contig 12697 bp, 24 predicted proteins | sample CRUFie1St13metaG_FD_108704 | JGI IMG/M metagenome (GOLD analysis project Ga0163109, IMG submission 108704) | Marine microbial communities from the Costa Rica Dome - CRUD Field 142mm St13 metaG | ecosystem: Environmental > Aquatic > Marine > Oceanic > Photic zone | place: Costa Rica: the Eastern... | reverse complement strand
GCATAGTATCTTTAATAGATTTATTTTAGAGTTTAAATTAAAACAACAAATAAGAAAACAGTTTGAAACTTATCTAGACCCAAGACAAGTTGCCGAACTACAAAAAGACCCTAGTAAATTAAGACTAGGTGGTGAAAGAAAAGAGATGAGTTTTCTGTTTATGGACATTGTAGGATTTACACCAATATCAGAATACTATAAAAACAAAGATGACCCAGAGGGATTAGTTGAAGTTATCAATGACTATCTAAATCGTATGACTAAAATTGTTTTGAAGAATGGTGGAACAGTTGATAAGTATATGGGTGATTGTATCATGGCATTTTGGAATGCACCACTTGATTGTGAAGACCATGCCGAGATGGCAGTCAAGACTGCTATTGAATGTGCAGAGGAAACAGAAAGACTAAAACAGAATTTTAAAGAGAGAGGATTACCAGATATTAACATAGGCTCTGGTGTCAATACAGGAACATGTATAGTTGGAAACATGGGTAGTGATACAAGATTTGATTATTCAGTCATTGGAGATGCAGTGAATTTAGCTGCCAGATTGGAAGCAGCAACCAGAAACTATAAAGATGAAAATGGTGGTATCGTATCTACTCTATATTCATCATATACTATGGAAAAATTGAACAATATAAAATCTATGAAAGTTGATGAAATCAAAGTCAAAGGAAAGGAAGAATTAATCACTATCTATAGACCCCTCTAAATGAGAATGATTCTCATTTACACCCCCCAAAAATAAGGGCAAAATAACCCTTGACAATAGTTGTATGACCTGTCATAATGGCTACAGAATCATAAAAAGAGAGAGAAAATATGAGTATAGACATAGAAAAAATGAAAGATGAGATTGATTATCATATACAAGTTATGGATGAGAGAGGACAATTCCCTAATGTATGGACTTGTATGATATACCTAGATGAGAATTATTCTCATATTCGAAAATATTGGAATCACCCCATATTTGATAAGGAATATTGGGAAAAACCCCTAGATGAACAAGGACATAAGTCAAATTCAAAGTATTAAAATAACCCTTGACATGTCTTGTATGGATATGTTAAGATTGCCATGTAATTTAAATCAAGAGAGGTTGAAAATATGAAAGAGAGTATACGAAAAGAAATTATGAATATGGACTTATCAGAGTTAAATGGTCTGATACAATTTATTCGTGATGTACAAGTGATGAACGCAAAGTCATCATTAAAAGAAGGTCAACAAGTGTATGTAGTTCAAAAGACTAAAAGAGAGTTAGGTACACTTATTAAAATTAAACAAAAAAGATGTACTGTCGATATAGGTGGTCGTAGATATTCTGTACCGATGGCTATGTTGGAGGCTGCATAATGGGACAAGTGAAAGATTACGCTATGGAACAAGCTGAAAATATTCTAAATGTCACTGCTACTAAATTAGTTGGTGGTGACATATCAGAAGATGATGCTTTAGAAATCTTAGATAAGAACATGGACAATCTAGACATTCTAGGATTTGAAAATAAATTTGATGCCATTCAGGCAGTTTATGATTTAACCACTTCAATCGTAGGAGGTCGAGTTTGAGAGGTAGTTCTACAAAACCAAGACAAAAGTTTCAAGTAAAAAGTTACGAAAAGAAAAAAAACTTCAAGAAAAAACCACAGGAAAAAGCTGGTGGTCTAGAGGTAATAGTACATGGAGATGATATAAACAAAGCATTACGAATATTCAAAAAGAAAATTCTTAAAGCTGGTGTTTTGAATCTTGCTCATGACAAGCAATTTTTTACGAAGAAAAGTGAGAAGAAAAGATTGGCCAAGTCAGCTGGAAGACAAAGATGGTTAAAGAAATTAAGAGAAACACCAGGGCCACATCAAATGAAAAATAACTATAGAAGAAAAAAAGGACATTAAAATGGCAGACATAAAATTACTAAGACTTACCACAGGTGAGGACATTCTTGCAGAAGTAACATATTCTGATGATGTGACAACAAAAATATCAAAAGCATTTGTACTTATACCGATGGCTCAAAACCCTGGCGGTGGTTCAGAAACTAAATTATACTTTTCACCATTTATACCATTTGCTGAGAATGATGAATTTGTTATTAAAGAAGAAAATATAATAACAGTTAATGAACCTAAAAAAGAAATAAGAGATAATTATTTACAATACACAGGTCAAGTAGTGCCTGTAGAGAAAAAGATTATATCATGACAGATGAGACAAAAGACAATATAATTATAGGCCCTTGGTCAGGTCATAATAAAGTAAATAGTAAAGATGCGGAAAATTGGGTAAAGAAACAATATGATAGAGCATTAGAAAAAAATACTACTCAATTAGAAATGCAATCTAAGATACTTAAGGTTGATTCTATAACTGAAAATGTCATGGTACAATTAATTCATACTTTATCAGAGCAAGGTTATGATATAGGAAAGGAAGATTTTATTTTAGATGTAGGTTTCCTATCAGAGACAGTTAAGTCTGCTATGTTTAGACAAGAAAATTTACCACATATAATTCAAGGATTAGTTGATTCTCTAATGATACCCGATAGGACTGAAAATGAGGATGGCGTTGATATGCACTATTCTAAGTTCGATAGTGGTTTATTAAAAGAGTTGGTAGAGATGGCAGAAACTATATCAGAGGAGCAGACCGATATTGAATTTCTACCAGATACAGAATTAGAGACTGACCCCGAAAAGATATCAAAGTGGAAAGATGAAAAAGAAAAAGGTTCTTTACATAATTTGAGAACAGAAAAAATTCATGGTAAAGATGATGAAGATAATGATAAATGATTTTAAGAATTACAATAATGTAATCGCCGATATGACTATACGAGGCGTTAATTTAGTCAAATTAAATTTAATTTTCGAAAGGAGAAAATAACATGGGTAGAAAAGCACTATCAAAAACACAACGCGTATTAAATGCATTTGAATCAGGTAAGACACTTACTTGGTCTCAATTAAGAAGTCAGTTTGACCTAACATCACCACAAGCGATGGTTGACAAATTAAGAAGTCAAGGTCATATGATTTATATCAATAAAACTGCAAGTGGTACATCATATCGTATGGGTGAACCAACACAAGCTATTATTAATGCTGGTGTAGGTGCAGTATTGATGGGCGGTAAAGTTGATAAAACAATTATTGCTGCTGGAATCAAAGCACTTTATGGAACAGGAGTTTCATACGCTTCTTAATTAATTAAGAATTAGTTGGGTGGTCTTCGGGCCACCCTTTCTAAAGAGAGAGATATGAATTTAATAAAAATTATAGAAAAAGGATTACTAGGTGTGATTGCAATACTAACGATTGTTGCAACCATACAAGAGATAATAACAATATACATGGTAGGTAAAGTTAACCTACCTGATTTATTATTGTTGTTTATATACACAGAGGTTTTGGGTATGATAGGAGTATTCTACATGAGTAATAAAATACCTATCACATTACCATTGTTTATTGCCATGACGGCATTATCAAGATTGATAATACTACAAGGGAAAGACATGGACCCAAGTGCATTAGTTTATGAAGCAAGTGCGATATTACTCATTGCAATTGCTTGTCTAATTATACGATATCGACCAACAAATCAGAATACTGAATTATGATACTAATTGACATGAATCAAATATCTGTTGCATCTCTTATGATGCATTTGCATATGAACAAAGGTGAGTTAGAAGAGGATATGGTTAGACACATGATACTTAATTCTGTAAGAATGTATCGAACAATGTTTAACGAAGATTATGGAGAGATGGTTTTAGCATATGATTCAAAATCATATTGGCGTAGAGAATTTTTTCCACAGTATAAATCGAATCGTAGAAAAAATAGAGAAGAAGATAATAAAGATTGGAATAGTATTTTTGAAGTTCTCAATCAAATTAAAGAAGAGGTAAAAGAATTTTTGCCCTATAAAGTTGTAGAAACTTATGGAGCAGAAGCAGATGATGTAATTGCAACATTATGTAAACATTATCAAAGTGAGAAAATCATGATTGTATCTGGTGATAAAGATTTCATACAGTTACAAAAATATGACAATGTAAGTCAGTATAGTCCTATCACTAAAAAACTTGTGAATGGAGTTGACCCAAATGTCTATATAAAGGAGCATGTATTAAAAGGTGATAAATCAGATGGTGTTCCAAATGTTCTATCACCCGACCATACTTTTACAGATGAATTAAGGCAAAGGCCCTTGACATCTAAGAAGATGCATGATATACTTGCTACTGAAATTGATGATTTAAATGATGAATTGAAACGAAATTATCAAAGAAACTTTAAACTAATTAACTTGGATAATATACCAGAAAAATTAGAGTTAGATATACTAGATGATTTCAAAGGAGCTTCTTGTGGAAACAGAAGCAAATTATTAAATTACTTTATAGAAAAAAGACTAACAAGTCTAACTGAAAATATTGGAGAGTTTTAAAATGGTTAATATGGCAACTGCACAAAACAGTAACAATACATTACTCATTTCAGAAATCTTGGATAAAGTTCATAAAGCAAAAACCAAAGCTAGAAAGATTGAAATTCTACAACAGAATGATAGTGATTCATTAAGAATGATATTGAAAGCTTCTTTTGACCCTACTAAAGAATGGGTTATACCTGCGGGTGAAGTTCCATTTACACCAAATGACGCACCTGAAGGAACAGAGCATACAGTCTTGGCAATGGAAGCAAAAAAGCTTTGGCACTTTATCAAAGGTGCTGACAATGAAACAAAACAAGCACAAAAAGAAAACATGTTTATACAAATCTGCGAGGGTTTGTGTGAAGCAGAAGCAAGATTGTTAATTGCTGCTAAAGATAAAAGATTACATCAAGTTTATAAAGGCTTATCAAAAGATGTGGTAAAAGAGGCATTTGGTTGGGATGATAATTTCATGATTCCACCACCAGAGGAGTATCCACAGGCACCAGGTAGTGCCTCAGGAATTTAAAACTTTCCCGTTCATGTCGGCCTTCTCTCTCTCAACCTCATCATATGAGGCTGGCATGAACACCAGAGGTTATATATTATGAGTAGAGCAATCAAAAAAATACCATACAAGTTTGTTCATGTGTATTGGATTGATATTACATCTGATTCAGCATGGCGAAGTATAGAAGATGTTAAAGAAGAAACTTTACCTAGATGTCTAAGTACAGGTTTCTTAATTAGTGATGAGGATGAAGTCATTAGATTAGTTAGTGATTTTAATTTCAAAGAAGATGGCAGTATTGATGAATGTGGTAATTCTACCATCATTCCTAAATGTGTAGTACAAGAGGTCAAAGAAGTATCATGAGTTTCTACATACCAGATTCAGTAATTTATATCATTGCAGTAATATCTATGGCTTGGGTTTTACTGGTGATGCATAATCAACAGAAAAAAAGAACACAAGAACAAAATTCAAAGTGAAATGTTTGAACATGTAGTAAGAGTTCCTTTTGATATGAAACCAGTCTTTACTCAATGTGAAAGACCATCTTTCAATGCAAGTGATACAGATTTAGAAATACAAGCACAAAAGGTTATAGAATTAAATAATCTAGGTGAGAATATTTGGTTTGAAACTGAGACAGCAATCAAGGAAAATTTAGTTCATGAGACTGCTAAAAAGTTAGGTCTATTCAATGAACAAGATAGTTATCAATTATTACCAGACTGTAAAGATATTAAACAGCTAGGATTAGCAATAGAGGATGATGTTGTCATCATGCACAAAGGAAAACTAGAAGCTTGTTTTGTTGCATTCCCATCTAGCTGGAACGCTGGTGAAAAGGTAGGAAAAAGTTTAACAGAATTGCATGAACCTATTGCAGACAATGAAGCATTACTTCGTGCATCAGATGGTATTATGAGAGCCATGTGTAGTGGACAGTCATTTCACAGATACACTTGGGGCATATCATCTTTAAGTTGTTATAGTAATCACCCCTTGTATGAGAAACCAGAGATTAAAAATTTAAAAGATTTAACATTTAGAATTGAACATGAAAGGACAATGACAGTCAAAGAGGGAGAGACAGCAGTGTTTTTAATTCATGTTGATACTTATCCACTAATGGATGTATTAGAGACTGATTCTGGTCTAATTATACAGGCTATTGACAGTATGAGTGAAAGTGTGTTAGAATACAAGAATCTAATAGAAGTGAGGGAGTTATTACATGAACATATTTTATCTACATGAAGACCCAATACAAAATGCTAAATGGCATGTAGACAAGCATGTTGTAAAAATGGTTACTGAGTATGCTCAGTTATTATCAACAGCACATAGAATTTTAGATGGCACTGAATACGAGGGTAGGACTGCCAACAATAGAAGAATTAGAAGGTGGCGTTTGCCAGATAAAAGAGAAGATATATTATTTAAAGCAAGTCATGTGAATCATCCTTGTAATGTGTGGGTGCGTGAAAGTAAATCAAATTATCGTTTGATGTACGAGATTTACATGGCTTGTCTAGCAGAGTATACATATAGATATGGAAAAATACATGGTTCGACAAGACCATCATTGTGTTTGTTAAAAACACCAAAAAATATTAAGGACAAAGGATTGACAGAGTTACCACAAGCTATGCCAGAAGAGTGCAAAGTACCTGGTAACCCAATACAAGGTTATAAAAATTATTATATAAATTATAAAAATGGATTTGCTAATTGGAAGAATAGAACGAAACCAGAGTGGTACACATAATGCCTACATATACATTTGAAGATAAAGATACAGGTGAAGTATTTGATAAGTTGATGAAGATATCTGAGAAAGGACAATATCTAAAAGACAACCCTAATTTAAAATCTGTATTAACAGCTCCTAATTTTGTAGGAGACCATATTGTTAAAAAAATGGATGGTGGAATGAAAGAAGTATTCTCAAAAATAGGAGATGCTCATCCAAATACACCGATTGCAGATAGATTTAGTAGAAAATCTATTGCAGACCAAAGAAAAGATAAGGTGGTAAAAAAATATAATTTAGATAAATAGCTATGTGATAGCCAAAATACAAATAGACTATACACAGGAGACCTATCAAGGAATGATAGGTCTCTACCTTATGAGGAAGAGTAAATGGCAAAACCAACAGTAGGTGATATGATAGAACATTCGGAACCATCTTTTGAAAGAGTGGCGACAGGTAAAGTGACACAATTATTAGATATGCAATTTATATACGAAGTTCATAAGATAGTTGAAAAGGGTAGAGAAAAAATACCTGTTGATAAAACAAGCACAAGAATGTGCATGTATAGTGATTCTGGTGAATCTTGGAAAAAAATTTAGAGGATAGATATGTCAAAAAAGAAAGAAGTTACTTCGGGTGATTTAGTAAAAATAGAGCCGATTACAGATAATCAAAAACTAGTATTTGATAGTTACAAAGCAGGTCAAAATGGTTTTTTCTTTGGATGTGCTGGTACAGGTAAAACATTTGTAACCTTATATCAAGCACTCACAGATGTTTTAAAAAATGGAACAAACTATGATAAAGTGGTTATTGTTCGTTCACTCATACCTACAAGAGAGATTGGTTTCTTACCAGGTGATGAAGAGGACAAAGCTGCATTGTATCAAGTACCATATCAAAACATGGTACAGTTTATGTTTAAACAACCAAATGAAGATGCGTTTAAAGGTTTGTATGACGCACTTAAAAGACAAGGAAGTCTCTATTTTCTATCTACCTCATTTTTAAGAGGATTGACTTTTGACAATTCAATTATTATAGTTGATGAATGCCAAAACTTAAACTTTCATGAGTTAGACACAATCATAACTAGAGTTGGTCAAGATTCAAAAATATTTTTCTGTGGTGATTTTAGTCAAACAGATTTAACAAAAACAAATGAAAGAAATGGATTACATGATTTTCTAAGAGTATTACAAAACATGGATGAATTTACTTGTGTAGAATTTGAAATACCAGACATAGTAAGGTCAGGTTTTGTAAGAAGTTACTTAATACAAAAAACAAAATTAGGTATAGGTGTAGATTAATGAAAATTAGTTTAGAGGGTTTATCTCTCATTAAAAAATTTGAAGGTTGTAAATTACGAGCATATTATTGCTCTGGCGGTGTATTGACTATAGGTTATGGTCATACAGGTGGAGTAAAAGAAACTGATGTCATAACACAAGAAGAGGCAGACAAATTATTAAAAGGTGATGTTTTAAAATTTGAAAAATATGTAGAGGACAATGTAAAAGTAGAATTAGACCAAAGTCAGTTTGATGCTCTGGTTGCTTGGACATTTAATCTAGGTGTTGGTAATTTAAAAAGTTCAACTATGTTAAAAAAATTAAATAATGGAGAGTTTGAATCTGTGCCTTTCGAAATGAGAAGGTGGAACAAGGCAGGTGGTAAAACTTTAGATGGTTTAATCAGAAGACGCCAAGCAGAATCATTACTTTTTGAAAGTAAAGAGTGGCACCAAGTATAAATTATGACAAAACAAATAGAAGTCATTTTAAATGACACCCCATACTATTGGCCTTCACTAGAAACAAAGACAATAGATAAAAAAAGATTTTATGTAACACCAGAGGGTAATCAATACCCATCTATCACCACAGTATTATCACCAAGAAATAAAGAAGGTATAATGAGATGGCGTAAAAAAGTTGGTGGTGATGTTGCAACACACATAGCAAATAAAGCAGCAGTAAGAGGTTCAAAGGTTCATAAAATGTGTGAAGATTATCTAAATGGATTAGATATGGAAAAACACAAAAAAGACTTTTTACCTTACTGTTTGTTTAGTGAATTAAAAAAAGAAACATTTGATAATATAAATGAAGTAATTGGTCAAGAGCTAGTTTTATATTCTGATAAATATAAGATAGCAGGAAGAACAGATTTGATAGCAAACTATAGAGGAGAGTTATCAATCGTAGATTTTAAAACATCTACAAACGAAAGGAAAGATTCCTACAATGAAAATTACTATATTCAAACTTCTGCATATGCTGAAATGTTTGAAGAGTTGACAGGACATCCTATCAATCAAATAGTCATTTTAGTTGTAACAGAAAATGGCACAGTACAAGAGTTTATCAAAGATAAACAAGAGTACATACCATTACTAGAACAGACAGTAGAGGAGTGGTACAAAACATGAATGTAACATTTACAGAAAGTGCAGCTAATCAGGCGAAAGTAATTTTGGCAAGTGAAGAGCCAGGGTTAAATGTTCGTTGTTTTATACAAGGTGGTGGTTGCTCTGGTTTTCAATATGGTTTTACTTTAGACCAACAAAAAGAAGATGACCATGTATTTGAAACAAATGGTACAAAACTTCTAATCGACCCTATGAGTGGTGTGTATTTTCATGGTGCAACAATAGACTATAAAGAAGACCCACTAAATGGTAGTATGTTCATAATTAATAATCCAAACGCAAAATCAACCTGTGGTTGTGGAAGTAGCGCAGCATTCTAATATGTCAGTAAAAGAAGAAGAAATAAAAAAGTTTCAGTCTAATGTCAAATTGACAAGACATGATACACCAATGATAGATGAGTTAGAGAATGGCCCATGGCCATCATTTATATCTGGTATCAAAAGACTTAGAGATGAACATCCTGAACCAAGAATAAACAAAATGACTAATGACTTATTAGGTCAGTTAGAACATTCTTATGAAACTAGAAAAGGTTATTGGAAAGGTGGAACAGTATCAGTCTATGGATATGGTGGTGGTATCATACCAAGATTTTCAGAGGTAGGTAATCAGTTCCCAGAATCAAAAGAGTTTCATACACTTAGAGTACAACCACCTGCTGGCAATTTTTATACAACAGATTCACTTAGACAGTTAGCAGATTCATGGGAAAAATATGGTTCTGGTCTTGTAACTTTTCATGGTCAGACAGGTAATATAATGTTTATCGGTTCAACCACAGAGAACACTCAACATTTCTTTGATGAGATAAATGACTATGGATTTGATTTAGGTGGAGCAGGCCCATGTGTTAGAACTGCTATGTCATGTGTTGGTGCAGGCCGCTGTGAAATGTCGAACATAAACGAACATAAGGCGCACAGACTTTTAGTTAATAACTTTACAGATGATGTACATAGACCTGCTTTACCATACAAGTTTAAATTTAAAGTATCAGGTTGTCCTAACGATTGTATGAACAGTATTGAAAGGGCAGACATGTCTATCATTGGCACATGGCGTGATGACATGAAAGTAAACCAAGAAGAATGGAAAAAATTTATAAACGAAAAGGGAAGAAAATATGCAATTGATAATATCATCACTAGATGTCCTACTAATTCTCTTTCTATTGGTGATGATGATGCAATACATGTAGATAATAAATCTTGTGTAAGATGTATGCATTGTCTCAATGTGGTACCTAAAGCATTACACCCAGGTGATGACAAAGGTGCAACAATATTAATGGGTGGTAAAAGAACATTGAAAATCGGAGACTTGATGGGAACAGTTATAAAACCATTTATTAAATTAGAAACTGAGGAAGATTGGGAATATCTAGTGGAACTAGCAGAAAAAACAATAGACTTCTGGGCAGACAATGCTTTAGAACATGAGAGATGTGGTGAAATGATTGAACGAATAGGATTAAGTAACTTTTTAGATGGTATTGAGGAAGATGTTGAAGTCAATATGGTCGGTCATCCTAGAGAATCAAGTTATGTTAGACTAGATGATTTTGATAAAGAAGCTAAAAAGTGGTACGAAAAACAAGATGAAAGAGATAGTGCATAACACTTGACATTTATTGTAAGACCCTATATAATGCTACACTATGACAGATAATACAGTTCACACACCAAAATCATTTTCATTAGAAATAGAAAAAATTGCATTTGATAAGAGATGTACGCATCTTGATGCGATATCAATTTACTGTGAAAAAGTGGGTATTGAACCTGTATCTGTTGCAAAGTTAATAACAAAAAGTTTAAAAGAAAAAATAGAAGCTAACGCAAGAGATTTAAATTATTTACCTAAATCAGCAAAACTACCTTTATAATGCAACCAATAGATGCATACTTAATGTATTGTGCAATGAAAGCACATTTTGACAAGGGTGATTATGACTTCATAAAATATAGTGGTAAATCAAAAGTGTCAAGAGATTCATTCTATAAAAGGAATGATAGGATTTTTTTTGTTAAATTAACTAGAAAGTATAAAAGTAAAGATGACATACAAGATTATTTACTTGCTAACTTTTTAAAATATTCTAAAGGTTGGGTTGGTAAGTTTCATGAAGATAATTATACAGAGTGGAAAAAAAGAATACAAAGTTTAAATTATACTTTTAAATCTGAAATAGAACCCATACTAGATTCAAAACTTATTGCAGTTTCTGAAAATCAACATCCCAAACTATTAAAAGAATACCTAGGTAAAAGAGTATCATTAGAAAGTATGGTTATATTAGATAGTATTTTAAACTACAGTAAAACATGGAATACAAAATTAAAAGATGATTATGTATGGAAAGATGTTTACAAACTCATAAATGATTACAAAAGTTTTTTAAACTTTGATAAAACTAAATTTAAATTTGTGTTAAGAGAATTAATGGCATGTTAGAATATCACGAAAAGCCTTGGCCACATTTTACTGGTACATTACCAGAAGATTTTTACAATATTGTAAAAGACAAATGGGATACAGATGATAACAAAAAAGAATGGAACAAATGTAAAAATAGGTCAAACATAGTAATTGAAGATGATAAAATTAACACCATACTAAATGATATTAGTTTAGGTATATTATCTAGAAGTAAAGATATATTTGAAACAGTTTATCCTAGACTTGTTTATGAAAAACTTACAGGTATGTGTTCAAATTTATTTTCAGAGAATCCACCAAACGAAGCATATCCAATGAGAAAATTACATATTGATAATGGTAATAAGTTGGTTACAGGTTTGTGGTATTTTAAACATGAGGATGAAAAAGATGATGGTGGTCATTTGACATTACATAATCCTAAAACAAAAGAAGAAAAGATATTTGAATATGGAGCAAACAAAATAGTATTGTTTCCAAATACACCAGTGAGTTGGCATTATATAACAGATAGAAAAGAATCAAAATATCCTAGAAGATTTATTTGCATGAGATTAGAAGCAAGACTTAAATTGCATGATTATCAAACTAAAATGGGTAAGGATATTATGACTTACGAAGATGTAAAAAATAATTATGAGTAAAGTATTAATCTATGGAAATGGTAAATCTAGATTAGAGTTTGATGTTACTAAAAAATTTAAAAACATAATCACTTGGGGTTGTAATAAGATACATCATGAAACAAAAGTAGATAATCTTGTTGCAGTTGATTATCTTGCACAACAAGAAATATATCAAAGTGGTTATGCAAAAGAAAATACATGTTGGTTTTTAGATTGGAATGAATTACCTAAAAAGTTTATTGAAAAGCCTGCATTTGGTAGTAGGCATTTAGAATTATTAAAATTAGGTTTTAATGAAGACCAGATTTTTGAAAATAGTAAAACAGGGAAAACAAGATGTGTGGTAAGAGGTAAGAATCCATTTACTGCTTTACAAAAGTTTTATCACATGGATAAACCAAAAGATGAGGGTGAGATAGAAGCACTCAAACACAAGTGTATGAGAAATACAGGTTTGTATATTTC
>Ga0163109_10003125_pt1 | contig 12699 bp, 8 predicted proteins | sample CRUFie1St13metaG_FD_108704 | JGI IMG/M metagenome (GOLD analysis project Ga0163109, IMG submission 108704) | Marine microbial communities from the Costa Rica Dome - CRUD Field 142mm St13 metaG | ecosystem: Environmental > Aquatic > Marine > Oceanic > Photic zone | place: Costa Rica: the Eastern... | reverse complement strand
TTTCAATAATGTTTCGCTCATTTTATATAATTCATACCAATAATTTTTATCTGTAGAAAGATTTTCATTGTATGATGACATAATTAAACCATTGACTGGATTAATTGGTATAATAAATTGTAATTGTGTATTACATGTTGTTTTAGGAATTGTTTTAAACCAAACATCATTTTTATTTGTATCATAAATTTCAAAAATTCTGACTTTACTTATTTCATTTATAGTATTTAGTTGTTTTTTATAATTGTTCAACATATTAAATTTAATTAAGTCACATCTAGGTAAAGCACATACAATATGTTTTGCTTGTACTTGAAAATTATTATGACTTGTAGTATTAGTATAATTTATTATATAGTTATTATTGTCAATGTTATAACTAATGTTGTCTACATTACGATTTTTATAAAATTTATAATTTTTATTTTGAGAGATAATAGCCAACATTTTGTAAATTATACTAGACATACCATTTGTCATTATAAAAAATTTGGATTGAGGTGTATAATCATATTTAAAATAGTTAATAGCATCATTGCTATTTAAATGATATAATTTATTATTATATTCAAAAGTTTTTTCAATGTTTTTGAATGTAGTTTTTGAGAGAAATTTTTGTAATAATTCATTTAAATATAATTTTTCGAGTAATGTTTTTGAAACCGAATTAATTTTTAAACTATGAAACAATTTTGATAATAATTTACTTAGTTGTTTTTTTAAAGAAGATTTATTTATAGAAGTTTTTGTTGTTGGATCATATTCAATATAATTTTCTGTATTTGTAATATTATACATAGAGCCTTCTAATTTTAATTGTTTTATTAAATCTACCATAAGTTCGTGATGATATCCTATTCTACCAGCACCTAAATCCATTATGTAGTCGTGATTGTTTAATTTTTTATGAAAACTATAAACTCTACCACCAAATCTGTTTTCTTTTTCAAGAAGTAGAACTTTTAAATCAGGATAAATTTTTTTTAAATTATACATTGTATAAACACCAGCAATTCCTCCTCCAATAATAATTACATCATATTTTTTCATTTATTATATTACTTAATATAACAAAAGAAATAATATTATAAAACTTTAAAATAGTATTCACAAAAAGTTTTATTAATTGTTATCTTTAAAAATATTAAATACAATAAAAATAATAATAGACTAAAAAAAACATTACTAAATTCAATTAAAGGTTTTTTATCAATTTTAAAATGTTTATAACTTACAATAAAAAATATAAAAAATTCTAATAATACTATAATATAACTAATATTTGGATATTTATATATAATTTGTCTTATAACAGTAAATATAAAAGAACCAAGTGTAAGATAAAAAGTTGAAAAATAAGTAAGATTTAATATATAACATACCGATAAAATCCAGATCCAAATACAAAAAATGTACAAGTTTTTTTTTAAATTCATATATATATAATTATTTATTATTTATTACTTAATGTTTAAATTTTTTGTAACCTTTCATACCATCTTCATATAAATTTACATTAATAAAACCTTTTTTCATTAATTCTTGACTCGCTTGACTAGATGCATCACACTTATTGTGTGCGCAATAACAAATTATAGGAATTTCATATAATTCTAGTTTTTTCTTTGACAATAAATCATGTATTTTTTTATAATGTAATTTAATGACTGTTAAAAACCATTTATTTAAATCATTAATAGACGTTTTATTTATTTCGTTATAGGGTAAATTAAATGTATCTGGAATATGATCTTGTGCATAAACATGACTAGGTAAAACATTTAAAATAATATATTCTTTAGAATTTAAGTTTTTAGAAAATTGTTGATAATCAAAATTATTACTTACCAATTTTGTATAAATTTGATCTTGCCATTTATTATTATCATTATTAGAAACGACATAATGTATATGTTTAAAAAAGCTAGTCATTTTATTACTACCTTTAATTTGTGTTTTATAATTTTGTGGTACCATAAATTTCACTAATGCAAAGCCGGCTTTATCAACTTTAGCTACACCACTATTAGAGAAATTTTTATATGCAGATTTAGCATCATTAATTATTATATGATTACTTGGTTGAGCTGCCCAAAATAGTATTTTACGATTTGCAAATTGTTTTCCAATATATAATTTTAAATGTTTATTGATTTGTTTTGGATAGTTTACTTTGAAATTTTTATAATTGTTGACAAATTGTTTAACATAGTCTATTTTATTTAACCATTTTGGTTTTTGTTTTTTGTTAGATTTTATTGTTTTATTAAAATTAAATTTTAAGCAGCTTGCACAAACCCTTTTTTGTGTTTGTTTCATATAATTTATATACATATATAAAAAAAATAAAATTTAATAAAATAAAAAGTTAGAAATAATTTTTTTAATCTTAATAATTATAATATTAATGTCTAACAAAAAAAAATACATTTTACATAGAATTAATAAGATTAATAAATTTATATCTAAATTAATATTTCCAAATACTCAAGAAGAAATTGAAGATAAAAATAAACTTGATAATTATTTTATTTATCTTGATTATGTAGGCGGACGGAGTTTAAATACACGTACAAACAAAGTACATCCACCATTCAGTGATAGTGAAAAAAAAATATTAAAAGAAATAATGTTTTATCTTTCACCTGCTGCACAAAAAATTATATTACAAACATCTGTTATTAATAATTAATTGTAAATTTTGTAATTGATTAAAATTGATATTTATTTTTAATCAATTAAAAATATAATCAATATTAAAATAAAATAATGAGTGAAAACAAATCGATACAGTTGGGTTTGTGTTGTTTAAATACTATTTTACGTGATCAAAAACCTCCAATTTTTGCTTCTAGATCAGTAATTTTAAAAACATTTAATGACAAAGGATTTGATGTTGTTAGAGAAAAAATTATTCAAAATTTAAAAGATGTTTTGCTAATGATGGATTGGAATGAATTAAATGGTATCAAAGTATTTAGATTAAGTAGTGAGATGTTTCCTCATAAGTCTAATCCAAAAGCACCTCAATATACTTTAGATTTTGCCCAAGATTTGCTACAAGAAATAGGTGAAAAATCTAAATTATTAAATCAACGATTGACTTTTCATCCTGGACAATACAATGTAATAGGAACACCAAACAAAGAATATTTTGAAAAAACAATTCAAGACTTAAAATATCATGCAGATGTTTTAGATTTAATGAATTTAGATAACAATTCAGTTATGGTTATTCATGGTGGAGGAGTTTATGGTGATAAACAAGAAACTATTAAAAGATGGTGTCAACAATTTAGTCTTTTACCAGATAATGTAAAAAAACGATTAGTTTTAGAAAATTGTGAAAAAAATTTCTCTATCGAAGATTGTTTGCAAGTATCAGATATTATAGATATTCCTGTAGTATTTGATACACACCATTTTGAATGTTATAAAATTCTACATCCTGATGAAAAGTTTCATGAGCCAGATGTTTATATACATGCTATATTAGAAACATGGTCAAGACGAGGCATCAAACCAAAATTTCATGTGAGCGAACAAGGACCAGGTAAATGTGGACATCATAGTGATTTTATTGAAATAATTCCAAATTATTTATTAGAAATACCAGAAAAATATTGCTGTGATATTGATATAATGATAGAAGCAAAGATGAAAGAACAGGCTATTTTCAAATTATATGAAAAATATCCATATTTAGATTGTAAAATTAATACTTCAAGTTTAAATCAAGAAAAATCAAATACAATTAAAAGTAAAATTAAGATAAAAAAATCTAAAATTCCAGCAGCATTGACTTGTTTTACACAAGATTGTTTATGTTGTATGTAAGCTTTATTTTATTAAATAGATTCACAATTACCGGTAGTTTTATTTCTTCTAGTTCCATTTGGACATCTAGGTTTTTTTTTTGTTTTTTCAGTTTTATCATTTTTTTTTGTTTTTTCAGTTTTTTCAGTTTTTTCACATATACCACTTATTTTATTTCTTCTAGTTCCATTAGGACATCGTCCTTTTTTAGACATATCTTCATGATGAGATTGTGTATTATCTTCTAATAATAAATTATCTAAATTTATAGTTTTGCCTTTATCATCTTTTGCTATATTTTTTTTTTTGTCAATGTGTGTTTTTTTAGCAACAAGGAGTGATAAAAAATTAGGTATTTTAACTATTTTTGCATGATAAAAGTTTCTGCATCTAGTTTCAATATTAAATTGATTTTCATGTGCTAAATTAGCTGTTAACACATATACAGGAACTTGAAATAATGGATTATAAGTAGGATAATTTATATATTCAATTTTTGTTAATGTATAATTTAAATTTCTAGGTAATAGAGTTTCTTTTTCATTTTTGTATTTTGTTGTTGTTACCATATCAATTATAGGAACACCTTTTTCTACAAAAATTTTATACAAACAACAACGTTGACCTCTTGGTAGACCAGAAAATCTTAATGCTATTGAAAAATTTAAACTAATAGATATAAAATTAGGTACAACTATTGAATCGCCAATATTTGTTACTTCAAATGGTCTAGTCATTCCGCGGTAATAAACAACTGTTTTTTTTTCATTTCTTGGAGCCATTTCTAAAAAAACACGATCTAAATCTTGTATTTTATTTTTAACAGCTGCTTTAGCCAAATCAATAGTCGTTCCGTATCTTTTATAATATTGTTTAAAAATAGCACTAGAAAAATAATCTTCACCTAAGCGTAAATAACTATTAATAGGTGCATCCCATTGATATGAGTAATCTGTTAATGCATTTGCTAATAATTCTTGAAAATAGACTTCTTTTTTATGTGGTAAGTTTTTTTTATCAATTTGTTTGTTTTGTTTTTCTAGTTTTTTTATCTCTTCTATTTGTTTTGCTGTTAGTGTTTTATCAAGTTTTAATGCTTTTTCTTTAAATAAACCTATATTTGAAAGGGCTAAATATTCTTTATTAATAAATTTATCATTTTCAGATAGTATATTTAGTTTAAAAATACGAGATTTAAGTAAAGCAGGAGTTATTGTTTTTAAATCTATTAATATTGGTTTATTAATTAAATAACCTATATTTACATAATTTTGTGAAGAATTATATGTTTCGCCAACTAAAAGTTGGTTATTAAACAAAATACATTTTAAAAAAATATTTTTTAATTCAGGTATTGATAAATATTGACGTTTTAAACAAAATATTTTTTCTTTAAGTGGGTTAGTTTTTGTTGAACTAGAAGATTTAGAAAAATTGAAATCATTTTTATCAACTAATAATAAAATATTATCATCTGATTCAGCTAACCATATATTTACATCTTTATTTTCTAAGTCTATTGGATCAAATCCTATCATTATATATTATTTAACGAAATTAAATTTATTAGAATCTTAATTAAATAGTTTTATATATATATAAAATGTCACGAAATGAAAAAATTTTATCATTAAAAAAAATATTAACAGATTATTTACGAGAAGAAAAACGTGATCGAGATGTTTTAGAAAAAACACTAAATCAATTTGCAATTAAAATACAGCAACAGTATAAAAGTAAACAAAGATTAGATAGATCTCAAAAGGCTATAAGTGATTATCTATGTAATAAAACGGGTAACAAAACAGAATATAGACAAGAATTATTTAGACTTTTACAAGCAAATAATACACCTCATAGATTACAAAATCAATATTTTTATTATTGTAAATTTGGAAAAGATAGTTTGGGAATTGATAAAAAAGATAAAACTGTTCCAACATTAATAAAAGAAATAAATAATTGTTTATTTTTAAATACAAGTTTTGCTAGTACTAATTTTGATGGTATCAAATTTAAATTAACAAAATTTTTTGACAAAAAATCCATTGTTGGTTCAAAAATATATCAAAATTTAATAAAAAGATCTGAAAGTATGCGAAGTTTAAAAACTGATTTTAATAAATATGATGGTTTTAAATTTGAAAATACAAATTTAATTAATTGTTTTTTTGAAGAGTGTTTATTTCATAGTATAACATTTTTAAATATTAAATATGGAGTTAGTGATTTACAAATACATAAATATCCATGTCCAACGTTTTTAAAATGCAAATATAATAATTGTGTGATATTATTACCAGAAGAAAATAAAACTGATAACTTAATGAAATCTGGTACTCCTCATTATAATCGAGAATATCATAAATTATCTCCAGATATTCGCAAAAAATATTTAATTGATTATATTCTTGATTTATCTTACAAAAGTGAAACTACATTATCATATTATGTAGATAGATCTACTTCAATTCCTTTAATGATTTATGAAGATTGCGATTTTAGATCAAGTAATTTTAGAAAATTGAATCCAGGTGGTCCTCCTATTGATATAAATCGATATTTATATATTAATTGTACATTTAATAATGTTTATTTTACCAAGATAAACATTTATACATCACAGTTTGTAAATTGTAAATTTATACATGGTGTTTTTAATGAATGTAAGTTTGATAAAACACATTTTAAAGACTGCTACTTTGAAGATTTTAATTTTGATTTCTGTTTTTTAGGTAACACTGGCCATACTGAATTTACAAACACTAAATTTAAAACATTAACCTTCAAAGGTTGTGCATTTCAAAATTATTTAAGACCATTAAAAACTTGTATTATACATGATGATTGTCAATTTGATGATTGTACTTTTAATAGAGGATTATTTGTTGGCTTTAATTTTAATTTTGATTATTGTATTGAGAAAATTTGGAGAGAAGCAAAAAGTTATAATAAAATGCTACAATTAACAAGATGTAAATTTATATGTTGTGAACAATATGCAACAAGTTATGATTATTGTAGTTTAGAAGGTTGTCATTTTATTTCACCGTTACCAACTTGTGCAAATCATTTTAGTTGGTTTGGTAATACATTATTATCACATTCACATGAACCAGTTTTTATGGGTAAAGATAAAACAGAAGAATTTAAAAAAATATTTGCTCCTAATTCTGTTGATTTTAGTGAATTTACAGACGCAAAATATCAAATAAAACAAAGTGAATCTGGTTTAAAATATATATTAAAAATTCGCCATAATGAATGGATGTCTATGGGCAATGGATCAATAGATCCTTATAAATTAAGTGAAATATTTAATGATTATGACTACATTAAATTACCAGATGATTTAATAGGTGGTCCTGATACAAATAATGTTAAATATTTACAATTTTTACCAGCAACATCAATGAAAAATACTAATATCAAAGCGTGTAATTTTCAATCAGCACAAGGATTTAAAGGTTTTGATTTTACACAAATTTATAAAACATCTAGTGGAAATCCAGATTTAACTGCTACAAATTTTACAAATGTAAATTTATCAAATGCTAGTTTAAGAAATGCAAAATTAACAGGTACAATTTTTCAAGCAGGAAATATAAATGGCACAGATTTTTTTGGAACACAAGTAAATGAAAATACTGATTTTGAAAATACATTAAATATTGGTCAAGCAGTAAATGCAGATCATATACAATTTGGTAGTTTACAAGAAAGAGCAAATGAAACACATGCTCGGGCGAAATTTGTAGTTAACAATAGAAATAAATTGAAAAAATTTTATAGTTCTGTATTGAGAGTTCACTACTCAGATTTAACAAGATCAGAGTTTGATACAGATTTATTTGATATTTTAAAAGATAAATATGGAGAAACTTTTGATGAATCATCAATAGATTTTTTTAAAATGATAAATACTATGGTAGCTACAATATCAATGAATAGAACAGTTGATTTAGGAAAAAAAAATAGTTTAGTTAAAATGTTTCCTTTAACATTAGCAAAAATAATAGCAAAAAGATTGAATTATAATGAAGATGAAGAAACAAAATTATTAGAAAATTTAAATCAATGTTTTACACCAACAGTTATAGATATTATGTTTACAAATCAACCACCTCGTAAAGACGCTGGACCAGATGCACAAGATAGATGGTCATGGCTAGCAATGGTTTATCAATCCATAATTTTTCTATTAACTAGAAAAAAATTGTATATTCAAAATTTTATAACATATTATTTAGATGAAGTATTTAATGCACACTCTAAAGGTAGTCCAAGTTGTCCTATTGGATATTTAGAGAGATGGGTAACTATTCATTCACAAACAGCTGAAACTTATTTAATGTTATTGAAAGTTGATAAACCAGATGAAATTAAACAAGAATATATAAATTCAATATGTGAATACCATGAAAAGAAAAAAGATGAAGAAATAACACGAGATTATATGGAAATTTTTAATAATTTTAAACAATTAGAAATAGATGAATCAGAAAAACAAGAAGAATCAGATAAAGAGAAAAAATTAAAAGCACGATTAGAAATTCCAAAACAAATAATGGAGTTTTTAAAAAGAGATCAAGATTTTGAAGATTTATATAGAGATCAATTACAAGATGATGATGAAAAAATCGAAGATATTTTAAAAAAATCATTTAGTAAAATGACAGATAGAGAAATTGAAAATTTAAATACAGATATTACAAAATTATTAGATAATATCAAGCAAATAATGGATTCAGCAAGAGATCCAGAATTTGATTTATATAAAGGTAAAACTAGAGAAGGAACCCCATTTTATGAATTATTTGATAAATTAAAACAACAAATTTATGGTGAGCCAAAAATAATTGAAAAAACTAGTAAAAAACAGGATACTCCATTACATGTAGAAAATAAATATTTATTTAATAGATTAATTAATTTGATTAAGCCTCATTCAAATTTATCAGAAAAAGCAAGCGAAGAAGTTAAAGAATTTTCATTTGATATTACACCAGAAATGAGAACAGAATGGAGTAAACGCTGTAGTAAAGAATTAATTGATGGTAAAATAACAACATTAAATCAAGTATTAGTACATTTTGTTGAAAATATAAGAAAAATTTTATTAGAAAGTTATTCAATAACTGATGATGATATTAAATTTTATAGTGAAAGACAAGATTTACCAGCAAAAAAATTTAATGAAAAAATAAAAAAATTTATTGAATTTTTGAAAACAGAACAAGTAGAAAGATTACAGCAAGACATGGTCATGATGTGTGATTTAACAAAAATAGATGACATAACATTAGAAAATTTAAAATACTATGTTGAAGGAGGATCAAGAAAAACTAGATCTTTTACATTAAAGAAAGGTAAAACACGATCACATAGCAGATTACGATCATTATCTAAACTTAAAACAATTCGTGCAAGATCATTAAATAAATCTAAACAACAAGAACAATTAAATAAATTATTAGAATCTATAATGTTAAAACAATTTGTTAATTTATCTAAAGAAAAATTTGAAACTATATTTTGTAAAAAATTTGTTTTTGATAAAGAAGATAGTTTTAGACTTGAAAAACAAGATGCATATGATAATGTAGTTGACGATTTAAGAGGAATGGATATATCAGATAAACCATATAGATTAGCTGTTAAAAGACGTCATGATGAAATAAAAAATAATAAACTATTTGATCCTACAAAAATATATAGTTTTGATGAAGAATTGGAGAAAAAAACAAATACAATAATACAAACGAAAAAATCAACAAAAAAATTAACAAAAAAATTAACAAAAAATAAACCGACAAGGATTACATCACGTCGTGTTATGAGGAGACCAAGAAAAACAACTATTAAATAAATTAATAAATAATTATTTAATTTTTAAAATTTAAAGATTAAATAATTATTTTATTGGATTATCATCTTGATATGGTTTTGGACCACAATAATTAAAAATAGGATTTCCTGTAATACTATTGTCACATTCGTATTCATTGTTAGGTTCACTATTATAGGAAAAAAAAGTAGATTGTTTAGATTCTAATGTACCATTATCAAATTGTAATGTGTCATTAACAGAATGAGTTTTGGGACCCATCATATTAGCCATTTGTTTTTCATAAAAACTATTAATAGATGTCATATATTGATTTATTATACTTACAGGTGCCATAGAAGATTGATTTAAATCAGGTAAATTTTTAAGTTGCATCTTTAAATCATTTTCGGTATTATAAAATCTAACATCATCACTTTCAAAAGTATTTAAAGAAGAATCACCAAAATAATTATTATCACTGAAATCATCTAATTGTGATTGGGTAAAAGTCATGTCATTTAATTGTTCTTGATCAACTATTTCTCCACTACAGCTATAAAATTCATTTTCATTAAGTAAATATCTATTAGTAATACTATCTGTAGGTATTTGTCCTGAAGTATTATAAACTTGATATTGATAACAAATATCAATTGCTGATGAAAGAGAAAAATCAGAATAAAGCTCTTGTTTATGGCTTTGTATAAGAGCTATTTCAGCTTCTGTCAAGTCATTTACATTAGTAGCTGTTAGATTAGACAAATCTACTATTATCACATCAAATCTTGTGGGATTATTATCTCTATTAAAAGAATTTATTGCCATATAATCTAAAATTTGTTGTGGGGTGTTATAATCATCTAAAAATACAATAGATTCTCCAGTGTATTCACGCTTAAATAACATGCCTTTTTTATTTTCAATAATATTAGATAAATAATTACTACATATACCAAGTGGTTTTATTTCAGACATATTATTTACTGCTTGTTTATATTGATTACTTTGTTTACCGCCACTGCTATTAGATAAATCATTTAAAATAGTATTTAATTTATTGCAATTTTTAGATATATCTTGACTAATAAAGAAATTTTGATAAATATTGGTATTGTTATTATAGAAATCACTACCACTACAACATAAATTAGAGTCTACATTATAACAATTTGGTTCCCATGGACAAAAAAGAAAACTTGCATCTAAAGTAAAATTTTGAGGTATTGTTGCACTGGTAGCGGCATCTTTTACTGTTTCAAAGCTAAAATCTGTAATTTCAATACAATCACCTCTAGAAGGATTCATTTTACAATCACTACAATCAGTTGGATCAAATCCTTCAATTAAATTATCAGATACAATTTTATATAAAAAATATGCAGCTAATCCAAGCAAAACAATTATTATAATAAATTTTAGTATAGATTTTATTGTATTTAATTTTATTTTCATTATTTTTATTATTATATATCTATAAAATAATAATAATAATTATTTATTTACTAAATTTGTATTAAATTGATTATTGACTAAAATAAACTGACAATTATAATATAAATCTTCTAAATTAGGTGAATTTAAATATGTACATGTACTTCTTAATCCACCCAAATAATTTTCAACAGTCGATTTTAACTCGCCTTTATATTTAATTTTTATTTCTCTACCTTCAGATGATCTATAATTTTTATTATTATTACTTGCATAATTATTTGTCATAGCATAACTTGAACTCATTCCATAGAAAAATTTAAATTTTTGTCCATCTTCTACTATTAGTTCTCCTGGATTTTCATCATGTCCTGCAAAAACACCGCCTAACATTACAAAATCAGCCCCTGCACCAAATGCTTTAGCTAAATCACCAGGACAAGTAATACCCCCATCTCCAATAATATAACTATCATTGTTATAAGCAGCATTACTACATTCTATAATACAACTTAATTGAGGCATTCCTACTCCAGTTTGAATTCTTGTAGTACATGCACTACCTCCTCCTATACCACATTTAACAATATCTATTCCACAATTAATCAAATCACAAACACCATCATATGTACAAACATTTCCTGCAATTAAAATATGATCAGGATATTTTTCACGTAATTTTAAACAAAAAGATTTTAAATTTTCAATATAACCATTTGCTATATCAATACAAATAAAACGACATTCAATATTATCAACTATATTACATAAATTATCATAATCTTTATCACTAATTCCAGTTGATATCATAAAAAAGTTTGGATTTAGATTTATGTTTGGATAAGAGATTTGAAAATTTTGAAAATCTTGTAAAGTATAAAATTTATGAAATGCAGTTATAATTTTAAATTTAGAAAGAATATTATAAACTTCAAAAGTTCCAGTAGTAGTCATATTAGCGGCAATAATAGGAATACCTGTCCAACTAGAATTTTTAAATTGTATTGTTTTTTCTAAATTTACTTGTGATCTGCTATTTAATTTAGATAAAACAGGTAACATCAAAACATCATTGAAATCAAAGTATTTTTCATTTGAAATAAATTTTTCTAAATAAACTTCATTATTCATATTATAATATTTATTTTTAGTGCTAATATTTAAATTATTTTAATAACATATATTAATAGTTTAAATGAGCCCAATATATTTTAAAGCAGGTGATTCAATTTTTGTAGACAACAATATAAACGATCAAAACTGTCCAGATAGAAGTAGTATTTCAATATCTGGTGTATTTACGATAGCAGAAGGTGAACAACTATATGATAACATGCCTACATGTGATAATGATTTTTTTACTAATGATCTAGGAGAACAAGGTAGAGGGTGTTGTAAAGCGGGTGTTATAGAGAATGATGATACTACAAAATGTAGTGATTATACAGGTAATGTTAATTATGATATGGGATTAAAAATTGTTGATCCAGCTTCAGATACTAAATATAATGTATGTTTATCTCTTCCATTTAGAGAAAAGCTACCAAATTTTAAAAATTTTTTTCAATTAATTCTTCAAATTTTAATAGCCCTTATTATTACAGCTATAATTGCTAGTTGTC
>Ga0163109_10003124_pt1 | contig 12700 bp, 8 predicted proteins | sample CRUFie1St13metaG_FD_108704 | JGI IMG/M metagenome (GOLD analysis project Ga0163109, IMG submission 108704) | Marine microbial communities from the Costa Rica Dome - CRUD Field 142mm St13 metaG | ecosystem: Environmental > Aquatic > Marine > Oceanic > Photic zone | place: Costa Rica: the Eastern... | reverse complement strand
TTTTTGGCTAACTCTTTAGTTTCAATTATTTTTCCACTAGGAGTTTTGTACCAAAGTCCAGCAGGAATATCCTTTTTTTCTTCAGTTTTTGTACTAATATTTTTGTTTGTTCTTTTGAACCAACTCATACTATTAGAATTTAATCTAAGGTATTGATATTATTTAAATCTTCAAAAGCTTTTATAAGTCTTGTTTTTAGAGTTTCCTCACCTGATCTTAGCCATACTCTAGGGTCATAATATTTCTTATTTGGAATATCGCTTCCTTCAGGATTACCAATCTGATTCATTAGATAATCAGACTTTTTAAGCATATAATCTCTAACCCCTTCAGTAAACGCAAATTGAAGGTCTGTATCAATATTCATTTTTATAACACCATATTCAATAGATTCTCTAATTTCCTCAACAGAGGACCCAGAACCACCGTGAAATACAAAATCAAGAGAGTTTGCTGGTAAATTAAATTTATCTGAGACATATTCTTGAGAATTTTTTAAAATTTTTGGAGTAAGTTTTACATTTCCTGGTTTATATACTCCATGAACATTTCCAAATGCTGCAGCTATCATAAAATTATCACTTACTGAACTTAATTCAGAGTATGCATATGCAACCTCTTCAGGTTGTGTATAAAGTTTTGATGAATCAATATTAGTGTTATCAACTCCATCTTCTTCTCCCCCTGTAACTCCTAATTCAATTTCTAGCGTCATTTCAAGATCTGTTAGCTTCTTTAAATATTCTTTACATGTTTTTATATTTTCCTCAATAGGCTCATCTGAAAGATCAATCATATGAGAGGAAAACAAAGGATACCCGTTTTTTTTATAGAATTCATCACCAAAAGAAATAAGCCCATCAATCCAAGGCAGAATTTTTCTTCCACAGTGATCTGTATGAATTATTACTTTCGTTTTATAATTATCAATTATGTTATGTATATGAAATGCTCCTGATATTGATCCTGCTATTGAAGCTTTTAAATTTTCGTTAGTCATACCTTTACCAGCTATAAATTGAGATCCACCATTAGAAAATTGAATTATTACAGGACTGTTTATTTCTGAGGCTGTTTCTAGCACAGAGTTAATTGTATTAGAACCTGAAACATTAATGGCTGGTAGAGCGAATTTTTTTTCTTTTGCAAGTTTGAAAATTTGTTGATTTTTTTTTCCGTATATAAAGTTATTTTTCAAAATGAATTTCGTTAATTTTTGTCAAAAATATTAACTTATTTTTAAAAAGGGTAATTAATCCCAATATTAAATACAGCTTTTTTTAATGCTAAATCAGTTAGCCATCTTTCACTCTTCTCTTTTGATGGATTATATGTTTTAAAAGCTGTGTCAAGTCTAAAAATAAAAAAATTAAAGTCATATCTTATTCCAATTCCAGTTCCTACCGCTAGTTCACTTAAATCTTTAAGGCTATTAAACTTCATTGAATTATCAGAGACGTTATCTGATACATTCCAAATATTTCCAGAGTCTATAAATAATGCCCCTTTTAGCTTTCCTAGTATTTCTTTTCTATATTCTAAATTAAGAGCAATTTTAAGATTTGCTTCATTAAACTCATTAATGTTCTTACTACTACCTGGACCAAGTTTATATGCTTTCCATGCTCTGTTATCATTTGCACCTCCAGCATAATATGATCTAGAAAATGGAATGTAATCTGAGTTTCCATAAGGTATAGCTATGCCAAAAAACCCTCTCAGAGCTATTATGTCATTGTTTTTTAGTGAAAAATGTTTAATATAATTTATTTCAGTCTTAAAATATTGGGAGGGTAGAATGTCAGATATTACTACTTTATTATCAGAATTTAAATTATTTCCTCTAATCAAAGTATTAAAAAGATTACCTACCGTTTCAATCTTAAATCTAAGTTGAGAAAAATCCTCATCTAATATATTCTCCTGTGTATTTTTTAATATAGAAATTGATGATCCAATTATTAAGTTGTTTTGAGTAAGTCTCTCCTTTCTTTCTCTAATTGTGCTAACATCTCTAAATAATTCAGAATTATTCTGAATACCAGTTTGATTGTTTAAGACCTGATCTATAAAATTTTCTGCACCTTCAGGAACAATTAAGTTTCCTTGATCATCTATTGAAGATTGGTTAAAATTATATAGTGACGATATATAATTTAAGTTATCATATGAATTTTTATAAACATTGAAATAATTTGAAATATTTCTATTATTTACATATTCAAAATCCAAGAGCTTAAAATTAAATTTATTATTTGATGAATTGTTCCAATTAATTTCGTAAGTAGCATTATAATATTGTTTGTCTAATCCAATATTCTTTTGAACAGAAGACCCAATAATTATATTTGTATTTGGATCCATTTCTTTGTTTATAAACCCAAGTCTAATTGGAAAAATAATTCTTGGAATTCTTAGATTAAGATTACCACCCAATTCAAAAAGATTAAAAAATTGATCTCCAGGTAAATTAATATCTCTAGACGCTCCTATTGAATTTTTTAAATTAATGGATAAATTTTCAGTTCCTCTAAAAAGATTTCTTATACTATAGTTTGTTCCAAAAGATATCCCAAAATCTTCAATATTTGAATGTGTAAAATCTAAATCAAATCCCAACGAAAATCTATCTCTTGGTTCAAGATAGATAGATGCATCAAGATAATTATCAGTTTCAGAATATTGTATTCTAGGGTATTTAAATGTCCCCAAATTTGAATAATATCTTGAAGTTAACAATTTTTTATTTTCATTATAAAGCTCACCTTTTTCAAAAAAAAGTGGCTCAGTAATTGACTTTGGAGAATACTTTAATATACCTTTAGAAAATATGTTTATTCCTCTATAATTTATTGAGTCTGTATAAGAATCAAAATTTGAAAGTTCATCAATTGACTCTATGAAAATATTAATATCTCTAATTTTCTTTTTAGAGTATAAATCTGTACTATTTCCTTTAGGTGAAATTATATTTACTAAAATGGGAATTTCTTTTGAATTGCCTAAACTATCAATAAACACTTTATAATTGAGACTTCTTTGCTGGTAGTTATATATTCCATTGTTTCTTAATAAACCTGTAATTCTATTTCTTTCATTTATTAAATTCTCAATAGAAAAAGGTTCACCTTGCTTTAGATAGCTTCTATTGTTATTATTTAAAATTAAATCTTCAATATCAGCAGAATCAATTTTATAAGTTATTTCATCAAAAATGTATCTACTGTTTGTTTTTACATTATATAAAATTTGTGCCTGATTATTTTTAACTAAAGTGTCAACCAAAATCTGTGAATCAAAATATCCGTTATTATTGTAATATTGCTTAATTCTAGAAATATTATTATTGACATCTACTTCATTTAATCTAACTGGCTTTTCACCTAAATTTTTAAGAAATCTATTAAATGATAGGTTATATCTTTTAAGTTGATTTATCTGTTTATCAGAAATTAAATTATTAAGCCTTGTATACCTGCCCTCCTTTTTATATAACCATTCATTAAACTTTTCATCTGGTTTCTCACTACTGAGTTTATAAACATATAAACCAACTGGAATACCAAAAACCTTATTGTTAGGTTTTGGTTCAACCAAAAATCTAATCGGTGTATTACTTACAGAATTGTTGTCTATAATAAACTTATTTTCAGTGAGTATTGGTTCCTCAAATGATTGATAAATGCCTGAACTACAGCTTGTTAAACTTATAGAAATAAATAATAAGAGAGTATTATATTTTTGTTTAATTAACAAAATTTACTTTTTACAAAAGTACACTATTTACTTAAAATATTCTTTGCCTTTTTGCCTCATAGGCAATAACTGAGAATGCAACTGATACATTTAAGGAGTCAATATTTTCAATAGGTATATTTACAGTTTCATCACAAAGATTAATAATACCTTTAGAAATACCTCGATCCTCAGATCCTAAAACAATACCTAAAGGTTTGTTTAATTCACAGTCATAAATTTTATTTTCCCCCTTTTCTGATAATCCAATTATTGAAATATCTTCTGTTTTTAGATGATATATTGCATCTTTTAAATTTTTAACTCTAGCAATTTTAACTTTGAATGCACCACCTGCTGATGTTTTTATAACATCAGAGTTAATCGGAGCTGAATTATCTTCTGAAATAATAATACCATCTACATTAAAAGCAGCACAGGTTCTTATAATTGCTCCGAAATTTCTTGTATCTGTAATACCGTCAAGAAGAACATAAATCTTATTATTTTTATTATCCTTTGTTTGAGTTATTAATTGTTCAATATTTATTATATCAATTGGTGATATTAAAGCCATTACACCTTGATGATTTTTAGCATCTATTTTATTAAACTTTTCTTTTGGAGCAAATGAAAAAGGAATATTTCTTTCTTTTAATAGGCTTATTAGTTTTGAATGATTGTGACTTAAATTATCAGTCCTTCTTATAAAAACTTTATTAATTGATTTGTTATCATTTATAGCTTCAATAATCGGTCTAATACCATAAATATTTATTTCATTTTTAATCTTCATATTTTTTTAAAAAAAAAAGGAGGTTTAAAAAAACCTCCTTTAATTAATTGGTATTTATAATTATTTACAAATACTCAAACCACTTAGTGGCTTCATCGTTCCAGGATCAACTGAACCATTTGGATATGCTCCATATGATACAACATCCTGAGTTTTTCCTGAAGGTGACGTATGAGAAATAGAAAAACCTACTTCGTCATCATAGAAACCAGAGTAATAGTTCCAAGTCATCTTCTGAGCACTCTCTTTAACTTCGAATGTCCATGTATAACCATCTCCATCGGCAAAATCATTACCTGTATTTGAAACAGTTGATGGTGAAGTAACTGTGGAACCGAAACGGTACTCAGTACCATCAACATTCACAACAATCGCTTCTCCAGTTGACCAACCATCACCGTATGAATCAGTAACAGTAATAGTATAAGTACCTGCTACTGCCTCTACTTCACCTGCTGGTAAAACACATGTAATAATTACCGGATATTGAAATGGTGATCTGAAGTAAGATCCAGTTAATGGACCTGTAACAGTATTAGAAGAATACGAGTTACCGTCAGAAAGATTAAGAACAAATCTATGTAAGATTGTATCTCCACCATTATATGGACCTGTTAAAGCACTAGCTTCAGCTAATGACATCGATACTGAAAAGTTTGGTAATCCTACTTCACCTGTTGTCATTTCTGACTTAGAAATAGTTTTAACCATTGTTTCATTATTTCCTCCATTAGACACGTACCAGTCGACGCTTTCAGTTAAACCACCGTTTTCTTTGTCGTGTGGTTCAAGTGTAACGCCCCAGTTAGAGCTAGCTAGATCAAAGTAAGAATAACCACCACTCTGAGAAATAGTTCTCAACGCAGCACCTTTTTCCCAATTTTCTAGCATGTATTGACTTAACATTTCATAACCACCGTAGTCATCAGAAGAATACTCTTTTGTACATGATGAGATAGTCATTAAAATTAAACCGCTTAATAATATATTTATCTTTTTCATAATATTATAATTTAGTCGACCGCTGGTCCGTTAGAATTCCAAAATACTCTTCCAGTTAAAGCAGTTTTCTGAGTAACATTAGAGTTGTTTGCTGCATAATTCTGTGGATACCACATTGATACAGGGAATGGTCCTGGATCAGCTTCCAACATAGGTTGCAAGTTCTTAGGATATCCATTTCTTCTGTATGAATTATATGCATCAATACCGTTACCTCTTTGAGTTACCCAAAACTCTTCAGCCCAAAGCTCAAGTTTTGCATCTAGAGTTGCTGCTGCAGTCCATTCAGCTGCAAAAGCTGCTAAATAAGCATCCTTTGTAGCTGCAGGAATAGCAGGAACAGCTGCTATATGATCATCTACTTTATCTATAAAGTTACCAATCCCAGCTAATGTGCTAGCTGTAGGATCTCCTCCAGTATTTACTGCAACTTCTGCATCAAGGAAATTCATGTATGAAGCTAATACAACAGGAGTTATACCAGCACCACCATATCCATCACCTTGTCCAGCAGATGCGTATGTACCTTCATCAAAAGCACCTCCAGCAGGATAAACACCCTGAAGTGTTCTTTTAAATCCATCTGGTGGAATACCTTCGTCATATCCGTGATCTCTTCCCCAGTATCCTTCTGGAAGCGAACAGTAAACACCGTAAGCAACATAGTGAGGAGGGTAGTAATATCCAGGAACACTACACTCAAGACTTACCTCATCTACTGGTCCATCATTACCAGGTGTTGAAGCAACTTGTCTGTAAAATATATAGTTAATTCTAGGATCTCTCATACCATTTCTACCAATCATCATTCTATTCATCATCCAATTTGACTGATAATCACTTGCACCCGAAGATGTATAGTTATATCTGTAAATCGGTGATCTAGTATCAGGATTAGTTTCATTAGTACCCCATGTAAACTGGAAATCATCAGCATTATCTTTAATATAGTTAGTTATTGAATTATATGCTGAAAAGTCACCTAAATTTAGGTAAGCTCTTTTCTTAATACTATTTGCAGCTTTAATCCAACCAGCAGCGTTTCCACCATAATACATGTCGTATTGAGGTGAAGGTCCACCAGCGTTAAAATTAGAAATAGCTTGATCTAAAAGAGCTAATGCAGCATCATAAACGGCAGCTCCTGAATCAGCGGCAGGGTTAAGGTTCTCAGAACCTAAATTTGCTTCTGAAAGCGGAACATCTCCGAAAAAGTCAACTAACGTTAATAATGTGTATGCTTTAATTACTTGACCCATACCTATATGGTATGTAAGTCCTTGCTCTGCAGCAAGAGTATTCATAAGCTTCATGTCCTCAAACATTCCTTGGTAAGCATTTGTCCATGCACCAGAGAATGAGTTAGGAGACCAAGCATCAGCATACATTCTATCTCCACCTAAATAGGCAATTCTAGTAAGTCTAGCACCAACGTCACCCATATCGTCAACGAAATAAGCAAAATCCTCTTGGATACCATTGATGAATAATTCAACACTAGCATTTTCGGGGCTTAATGCGTTAGGGTTTGATGTTAGATCTAATTCTGTTGTTTCACAAGCACTTAATACTATAAGACTTGTAAAAGCTATAAGTGAAATTTTATTTAAATTTTTCATAATATCTTATTTTATAGAATTAAAAAGTAACTTTTAAACTTACACCATATCTTCTTGCACTTACACCGTTAAAGTACTCAAATCCAGCACCATTACCGACACCAAGTCCTGCAATGTTTGGATCATAGTTTGTACCCGGAGGTGTATTGTAAGCATCATACCAAAGGTTGAAACCTTGTGCAGATATTGATGCATTTCCAAATGGAGTTTTTTCTAACCATTTCTTAGGAACATCATAAGTTAAAGAAACTTCACTAAGTCTTAATACACTAGCATCCCAAACTCTAAGCTCATCAGCACCAACAATTATATTACCGAAGTAGAATGTTGCGTTATCAATTTGCTTGTTATTTGGAGAACCATCTGAAAGTACACCAGGAATTATAAATGTTAATTCTCTATCAAGAGTATCAGATGATTGACCTCTACCAAGAAGTGTCATCATATAACTTGAATACATGTCACCTCCAATTGTTGCATTAAATAAGAAGTTAAAACTAAGATTTCCATAAGAAAGCGTATTACTTAAGTTAGCGATAAAGTCAGGATTTGGATTACCAATAAACGCATACGGGTTAGTATTATAGTTTGTGTCATAAGACGTAGCATAGTTACCCGATGAGTCAATTAGTGGTCTACCTTGAGAATCTCTCTTAACTGAAGAACCAAGCATTGCCCCTAGTGGAAGGCCAACAACAGCAGCATTACCTCTAGTTGAGTAACCAGCATAAATAATCTGGTCAGTATCAGCTCCTAGGTCAGCAACTACAGATTGGTTTGCAGTATAGTTAAGGTTTGTATTCCAATTAAACTTATCACCTCTAATTATGTCAACACCAAGATCTACTTCCCATCCTTCAGACTGGATTTCTCCAATGTTTGTTCTGGTATTTGTATAACCAGTTGACGGGTCAAGAGGTCTTGAAATAATTAAATCATTTGTTTTTCTATCGTAGTAAGAAACTTCAGCAGTTAATCTATTATCAAATAGATTTGCTTCAATACCAAACTCAATCTCAGTTAGTAACTCAGGCTTTAGACCTTGGTTACCAAGCTGTGAACCAGTAGAGTTAGATATAACGTTTGTTCCTCCAACTTTAAAATCTTTTGTATCTAGATTAAGTACAGATGCAATTGGGTATCCTCCAGGGAATGTTGCAGATGTACCATAACTAGCTCTAACTTTTAAGAAGTCGATCGGAAGTTCACCAAAATCAAAAATTGAAGTTGGTACGAAAGAAATACTTGCAGATGGGTAAGTAATTGATCTGTTCTCTTCTGATAAGTTAGAGACCCAATCAGTTCTAGATGCAAGTGTTAAATATAAGTAGTTTTGATAATCAAACTCCGCTTGACCGTAGACACCAAGTACATTTCTTCTTGAGAAGTACTCGATTTCTTCTTGACTGTTAAAGTTAAAGTGTCTAAGTACCTTAAATACGTTTTGTCCAGTACTTCTAACACCATTTCTGTCATATACATTTCCTACAGCTTGAGCACCAACGTTAAATGTAACTCCCCAATCATCATCTAATTCATAGTCACCATTTAAAGAAACTTGGTGGTTAAAAATTGTAGCTGTGTTATTCCATTTTTCGTAGAATCCTGATCTATCCTCAACACTTCCATCAACACCACCTTTATTTTGATAACTGAAGTTATCTTCACTATAAACATCATATCCATATTTATAGTTTAAGTTAAGGTTGTCATTAATGTCGTATTGAACAGATGCTGAACCAAATACTCTCTGAACATTCTGTCCATCACCAGTATTGTTAACAGTCCACAATGGGTGCTGTATACCGTTTGATGATCTATAGTAGATAGATGCTCCAGTAATTGGATGTTCGTAAGGTAATTCTGCGATACCAACAGATCTTGGAGTAAAGAATATGTATCCGTAGATAGATGATGTAGCAGCTCCACCACTACCACCAGCCGCAACTGGAGGAGTTTTGAAGTTAGTGTTAGTATAGTTTATTGTACCGTTAACAGTAAATTTGTTAGATAATTGAGCTCTACCACCAAAACTAATAGAATTTCTTCTAAGAGTATTACCAGGAGTAAATCCTTCGTCATCTAAGTTACCGTAGTTTACATTATAAGATACTTTACCATCATCACTTCTTCCTCTGAAGTTTATGTTAGTGTTAATAATTTGTCCTGGTTGGAAAAGATCTTGAGCACTGTTATAAGGCTTCCACTCCCAAAGAGAGTCCATAGAAAGACCTAATAAAGGTAGTAAGTCTCTTGCAAGGAATCTTGCATTTAAGTTACTATTATAAGGGTGCTTTAAAAATCCTGGCTGACCAGAAACTTCACCGTTAATCTGAGGTTGTCTTCCCCATCCTGCTGGACCTTCTTTGTCGAAACTAGGTCCCCAGTTTGAATAATACCAACCAAAGTTTTGGTTAAAACCGTTACCATATTGATTCTGATAATCTGGAATCATCGCAATCTCATTAACGAAATAAGAGCTATTTACTGTTATTTCGTTTTTAGCAGCTTGAGTTCCACTTCTTGTAGATCCGGATTTAGTAGTAATTAAAATTACACCGTTTCTACCTTCAGATCCATAAAGGGTAGCAGCAGCTAGACCTTTAAGGACGTTTACAGATTCAATATTATTAGGATCTAAATCCAGGAATCTTGAAGAACCAGTATTTCCTGATGCGAAACTTCCCGAAGCGTTAGTATCACTTTGAAAAGGAACTCCATCAACAACAAATAAAGGTTGGTTACTAGAACTAAAGGTACTAAGACCTCTAATAATAACACTTGTTCCTGAACCAGATATACCACCTTGATTAGTTACCTGTACACCAGAGGCTTTACCTGAAAGAACACGAGCAACATCACCAGAGGCTCTTCCTTCAATCTGACTTTCGTCAACTTCGGAAACAGCATATCCTAGTGCTCTTTTCTCTCTAGTAATACCTAAACTAGTCACAATAACTTCTTCAAGTTGATTTCCAAGGGAAAGTGAAACATTAATGACATTGCCGGCACCAACAGCTATAGCTGCAGTTTCATAACCAACAAAACTGAATTCCAATGTTTGGCCTTCAGCAACATTAATAGAAAAGTTTCCATCGAAATCAGTGGTTACACCGGTAGTTGTTCCCTGAACTAAGACAGTAGCCCCAGGTAGGGGTAGACCATCAGGATCAGAAACAACACCAGATACAGTTTTCTGTGCAATTGCCACTTGAGCAGTTAGCAAGAAAACCACTAGTAATCTGAATAAGCTTTTCATACTTAGTTATTTAGTTATTAATAAATTTTTGTTAAAATTTTCTTAAATTTTTCGTAAAGGCTAATATAAAGCAATAATTCCAATAAAAAAGAAACTTTTGCATTAAATATGAAAATATTTTAAAAAAAATTGATTTTATTGAATATTTATTGAATTATTTTGAATATTATTTAATAATTCTGTTAAAATATTAATGAATTATCAATAAATCTATAATTTTTCTGCGAATTCAAAAATCTTAATTAAAGAGTTAATATCATTCACTTTTAATCTGTTTGATTTGATAAACGCTTTAACTTCAGAAGAATTAGAATTAAAAAAAGAGATAATTGATTTTTTTGTCCCTTTTAAAGGTATCGGTGTGTCTCCATCAACACTAACATAAATATCAGTGCTTTCAACATACCTAGCAGGAAAAGAGTTTTCAAGTGATGTTCTTGCCTCAACCGCTTCCATAAATGTTTTTTTCTTTTTTAAGTAAAGGTTTAGTTTATCTCCTGAAAAAATTTCAATTAGATATCCTAACACTGCTCTCCCATCATCAAGTCTGTAAGGGAGGTAAATAAATTTTTCGCCTTCTATTACTGGAACTACATCTTTGCTTTTAATTAGTATAACATCAGATTCAAAATTTCCAGGAGTGCTACTCATTTCTATTTCATCTGAAAAGCCATTATAACGCATATATCCACCTTCTTTGATATCATTTCCAAAATATTTTAAGTTAGCTTCTTTAAAGTTTTCATTAAAGTATTGGCTACCTTGAATTATTCTATTTGAATTACTTTTTTGTCTTAAAGATTTATTACCAAAATCTATGAAAGCTTGTTGGCCATAGTTAGTTATTCTTTGCATGTTTCCACCATTAGCAGGATTAGCAGGCTGAGAAAAGGATAACCCATATGATAATAACACAGATAATAAAGTAAGTTTTTTCATTTTAAATTTTTTTCAAAAGTATATAAATATTAATTAGGAAAGTCAATATTAGAAAAAGTTTAACTAAAAATATCAATTTGATTTTTTAGTAAAGAATTTAGATCTTCTGCTTCACGAATTTTATATAATTTTTCCTTGTACAAACAAATTTCAGCTGGTCTTGGTCTGCTATTGTAGTTGCTAGCCATATTATAACCGTATGCACCAGCATTACGTATACAAATTAAATCACCTTTTGAAATCTTAGAAATTCTTCTTTTTTCTGCAAATGTGTCCTTTTCACATATATATCCTACAATTTCGTACTCAAATTTTTTATCAATCGGATTTGATAAATTTGTGATTTCATGATACGCTCCGTAAAGATTAGGTCTTATAAAATGATTAAATCCTGTATTAATTTGAACAAAACTCTTTAAAGGAGTTGATTTTAAATAATTAACCTTACAAATAAAAAAACCTGAATCACTTACAAGAAATTTTCCAGGTTCAAAAATTAATTTAAGATCTCTTCCTGTAACAGACCTATATCTATCATACTCTATGCTAATATTCTTTATATAATTACTCAGATTTGTCTCTGAATCTCCCTTGAAGTATGGAACCTTAATACCTCCGCCAAAATCAATTGATTTAATATTTTTAAATTTTTTAGCAATAGAAAATATTATTTTAATTCCTTCTTTAAGTTGTTCGTTTTTTAATATGTCGCTACCAGTATGTATATGAATTCCAACAACATTGATTTTTCCTTCTTTTTCAAGTTTCAAAATTTTAGAAATGTCTTTAATGGGGATCCCAAACTTTGAGCTTGCATGTCCTACGCTTATTTTCTCATTTGCTCCCGCATATACTTCAGGATTAATTCTAAGATTAATCGAAGGATTTTTATATAATCCACAATATTCATTAATAGACTCAATACTATCTAAGTTAATCTTTACGCCAAGATTATGAGCGTTAATAATCTCATCAATACATACTCCATTAGGTGTATAAATTATTTCATCTTTTAAAAATCCACATTTTAAACCAATTTTAACTTCTTCAATTGAAACAGCATCAAGACCTGCACCTAGTCTTCTAATAAACTTTAAAATTGAGATATTAGAAAGAGATTTAGCTGCAAAATGAATTTTGTAGTCATTTAAAACACTGAGCTCTTTATTTAATTTATCAAATTGATTTTTAATAATCTTTAAGTCATATAAATAAATTGGAGTTCCAAATTTTAAAGCAGCTTCTTTAAGTATTTTAATATCCATTTTTTGTTTTAAGTGATAAATATAATTCTGATTTTAAATAATTCAAATATCTTAAGTTTTGTGGTTATATTTGTCGCCATGAATT
>Ga0163109_10003123_pt1 | contig 12701 bp, 11 predicted proteins | sample CRUFie1St13metaG_FD_108704 | JGI IMG/M metagenome (GOLD analysis project Ga0163109, IMG submission 108704) | Marine microbial communities from the Costa Rica Dome - CRUD Field 142mm St13 metaG | ecosystem: Environmental > Aquatic > Marine > Oceanic > Photic zone | place: Costa Rica: the Eastern... | reverse complement strand
GAGTAACTGTTGCCTTGTAAAGAGAACCACTATCACTTACATATACAATTTGACCATCAGCAAAATAGTTAACTGAGGTTGAATTGAGTGCAGTTGATGTATATACCTTAAACGCACCTTTTATCCTATCTACATCAGCGAGTACTATATTGTTACTCTGTGCAGTTGATGATAATGCTAATTTTGAACTAAACGATGGCATATATTTTTTTCTCTTTTTATATAAATATTAAGCTCCTCCAGAACCTGATGATGGACTTAAACCTAAATTAATACTTGTTGAACTTGCTACTTGGTTTCTTGCACCCACCATAAACCATTTTGTATAACCTACATGAGATGTACCCAATGTCATCTGATTTATTTCTGATGATTCTATTGTATTTACACCATCAATCGTTGTTCCATCAACACCTACCTCTAAAGTATATCTTCCTACTGTATTATCTCCATATTCAGCAGTTGTACTTGTTGGAATACCACTCATATCTGAACCACTTGGGAAGAAAATAACAAAGTGTTTCGATGAATTTCTTGATATAGTTCCACTACTACCCATACTTCTCAATACTGAGTGTAGGTTAGAACCACTTGCTTCACCTAATCTTGTTGCAGTTCGTGTTCCACCATAATCATATGTAAATGATGCACTACCAATTCTATTATCGTTTATGATTGCATCTACAAATCCAATATTTGAATATGGAGTTGGAACTGGTGGAGTTGAACCATCTTCTGATGAAATACCAACTGCGGTGTTATAAGTTGCGTTGTTAAATCCTACATCATAAAGAAATACTCTACCATAATCTGCTGATTGTACTACTGTAAAACTTCTACCATTATATTCGGTTGATTTACTATATGCATCTGTAACTTTTACATTGTAACTATAAGTTTTTGCTGTTAAGTTACTTGCTGCCTGAATACCTACTGATGATGAATTCGCATTGGCGTAAACTAATTTTAACGATGCTGCATCAGTTCCACTTAATGATGCCGAGAATGGAGTATCGGATTCTGTATCCGAAATACTCATACTAACCATTGTAGCATTTGTAGTTGCGTTATCTGTTTCAAAGTTAGCAGTTTGATTTGTAAATGTAGCAGTTGGTGCTGCATTTGCAAATACATTGACTGTTACTGAACCACTACCTATATTATTGTATTGGTCTGCAAATGTAATGTTCGATGTAATCGTATCAGTACTTTGAGTTGTACTACCACTCAAATTAAGTGCCAATGTCAAGTTACCACTATTATCTATAGCAATTGCTTCATTTGAAGATGTAAATGTTGCAACTGCAGGTGAACCATATGATGGTGAATAACTTACTGTAAGTTGTGATGCGTTTCCTGCGTTATATCCACTTGCATCTCTGATTGTTGCTCCACTTACTGCAGATTCTATAATATAAGAAGTAGTATCTCCACCAAGTGTACCTGTATCTGCTTGTGCAACTGTAAATGTTTGTGAATTATAATCTTGAGATTTACCATAACTGTCTGTTATCTTAACATTATAGTTATAAGTTTTTGCAGTTAGATTACTCGCTGCGTGTAATCCAATCGATGATGAATTTGCGTTAGAATATACTAAAGATAAAGATGCTGCATCAGTACCTGTTAAGGATGCTGAGAATGGAGTATCATTTTCAGTATCACTAACACTCATACTTACCATCGTTGTATTAGTTGTTGCCAGGTTAGTATTTAACTTAAAAGTAGAATTTGAAAATGAAATACTTGGTGCTTCGTTTGCAACAACCGAAACACTTAAACTATCGGTTGTTGTTGTACCAAAGGCATTTGTAAATGTTATAGTAGAACCGATTGTTTCTCCACTTTGAGTTGCTGAACCACTTAAATTAAGTGCCAGAGATAAATTACCACTTGAATTTATTGCTATTGCTGGATTTGAAGAACTCCAAGTACCACTTTGGTTTGCATTGTAATCTGCTTGAGTAGAACCATAATTAGTTGTTTTGATTGTTGAACCACTTAATTCAGATTCTTTAATATATGGGCCTGCAGACCAGTTATCTGTTATAGTTGCTGGTGTATCATCTGAGATAGGTATTGTTACTATCGCCTCATTTGAAGCAGTATTATATGAATCTCTTACTTGTATTCTATATTGGTATTCGTTTACTAAATCTGAATTTATGAATACACCATTTCTTCTTGTTACAACTCCACTTGTACTACATTGGAATGGATTTTCATGTGGGTCTGTTAATTGTGATGTTCCACCATACGAACCACTCGCTACATTACCATTATCTAATTCTAATTTATGAAGTGCAAAGTTGAAAAATTCAATAGTATCACCTTCACTATCAGTTGCTGATATTGTACCAACAGTTGCACCATTTGAACTATTTTCATTTATAGATGAAAGAGTTTGATTATTAATAGTTGGATGAACATTATCTACAACACTTATACTAACTGGTAGTGTTACAAATGATTCAGAATCTTGTCCTGCAACTTTGTGTTCATCAGATGCAGTTAAACTAAGTGTATATAAAGGATAGGTTTCATAATCTAATGAACCTGTATTTTGTGTTATATCAACATAAGTTGATGATTTTGTAATTGTAAAGTGAGATGCACCACCTGCAGGGGATATTGAAGATGAGTTGATTGTAATCGTATCACTTTCTGCATCGGTAAAGAAAATTCTTTTTATCAAAGTACTATTTGTACTATTTTCATTTACACTTGAAGTTACATTTGTGATTACATTACCAACTACCGAAGTTTCTCTAAACTTAGGTGCCTCATTTGGAGTTACAATTATGTAAATATCTTTTTCTGTACTTGCAAGGAAGGTATCGGTTGCTTTTACTGTTACTAAATGTCCATGTACCCCACCCACTAATGCTGTATTGAATGATTCAGAAGTTGCAAGTTCTGTTAGTGTTATTTCACCACCACTTGCTACTCTTACTTTATCTGCGGTGTAAGATGATGCAGTACTAAATGTTAGTGATTGTCCTTCTGCATCTGTACCGGCAAGAGTAACAACTGCAGAACCACTTGTTCTAAATTCTTCTATAGTTTGATTACCAGTTGTGATACTCGGAGCAGTGTTGGGGAAAAATACTGCGTTTAAGAAATCTTGAACCGAACCACTTGTGCCTGGATTAAATGATTGTGAAAACATTTGTGGTAATTTTTCGTTAGAAACTACCTTGTTACCATTAAATGAAATAGATGCAGAAACAGATGAACCACTTATGAATCCAAAACTCGTTATTTGTGCCGAACCACTTATTACATCAGTTCCATCTAAAGTTGTAACTACTGAACCACTAACTACTCCTGTCCCATCTAAGGTTCTAACTACTGAACCCGATACAACACCAGTACCATCAAGAGTTCGTACAACAGAACCGCTAACAACACCATCAGCATCTAATTTTGTTTTTACATTTGTATCAAAGTTTGTAATAGAATCTGCGTTAACTTGAGAAGAACCACTTATTACATTAGTTCCATCTAAAGTTCTTAGAACACTTCCACTTACTACATCAGTTCCATCTAAAGTTCTTAGAACACTTCCACTTACTACGCCAGTTCCATCAAGAGTTTTTACTACACTTCCACTAACAACTGCATCGGCATCTAATTTTGTTTTAATAGTAGTATCAATGGATGCAGTAAATTGATTTAGTTGAGCTATATCTGTATGAGATGAACTTACAAACCCAAAATCACTAATTTGTTTTGAACCACTAATAGTTCCTGCAGGGACTGATGAACTTTCTGATACGAATCCAAACGCAGTTATTTGTGCTGAACCGCTAATCACATCTGTACCATCAAGTGTTCTTACTACAGAACCCGATACTACATCAGTTCCGTCTAATGTTCTTAATACTGAACCACTTACTACGCCAGTTCCGTCAAGAGTTCTCAATACTGAACCACTTACTACGCCAGTTCCATCCAAAGTTCTTAATACTGAACCTGATACTACACCAGTTCCGTCTAATGTTCGTAGAACAGAACCGCTTACTACTCCTGTCCCATCTAAGGTTGTTACTACTGAACCACTTACTACACCACTTCCACCAAGAACTTGTGATGAACCACTTACTAATGTTGGTACATTTGTTAAATTTGAATAATTTAGAGAACCAGTTAATGAAGTTGCAAAGAAAGAACCAGTAACTTCTAAATTACTTGATACTCTATATTTATCACCATCTGCAGTCCAAATAGATGAACCACCTCCACCACCTCCACCAAGAGATGATAAATCTACATTATTACCACCTGATATTGTTAATCTTTTATTTGCAGTATTGAATGATAGTGTTTGGTTACCACCTGCCGAACCAATATCACTTGCAACAGAGGAAGAAAATGCAGTAAATCCAGTCGTTGATGATAGTGTAACTTGTGAAGAACCACTAAATACACCAGTACCATCAAGATTTCTTAATACTGAACCACTAACTAAACCAGTTTCATCAAAATTTAAAGTATTTGCTTTACCATAGAACTGTGATGCAGTTACTGCGGATGCACTTATACTTCCATTGGTAACAAATTGAGAACCAGTAAGGATGATATTACCGCTTACAAATAATTGTCCATGAATTACCGATGCGGTTACTACTCCTTGTATCTGTTTTGATGAAATTAGTGTTGCCATTATCTACTTTCTATTTTACCTTTAACTTTAAAATCACTGGCAACAATCTCACCAGGTTCTGCTGTTATTGATTCTATAAATTCTATAACTATATTTGTTCCATTATCAGAAACATTGTATGTTGCTGGTTCTAAAACAGTTCCTTGTAAATAAATATCAATATAATCTTTATCTTTGTCAAGTTTTATCTCTTGGAATACAAATTTTTTATTACTTAGTATTAAGGTAAACAAATTTCCACTTAAAGATATAGAATCTGGTGTGTGGTCTGTTATGAAAAAATCATTAAAAACCTCGTTTATCAGAGATGCAGTTTTAGATACATTACTTGAAGTAACAACAATATCTGGTTTCTTTCTACTTTTACTTACAATTTTAGCCATCTATTTGTATATCTCCCTTTATCAGTACTTTATCGTTAGAATCTAATGTATATGCAAAGTTGGCCTTTTTAAATTTAATTAAGATATCTGACCCAACTTGTTCAAAGATATAATCTTGTTCTAAAATGTACTGTCCATTTATAAATATATCAAATCTTGCGTGCTCGGGTCTAAATTCTCTAAGTTTTAAATCTAAATCCTTTAACCTGGCATTTTCTAACCTCCAAATATGAAAAGTAGGGTGTTTACTATCGTACTCAACCAATGTAGTAGTATCTGGCTCTTGTATTTGTCTTAATAAATCTCTTAATTCTTTAATCATAATTCTTTATACTTTCCAACTACTCCAAATTCATCACTACCAGTAACAATGTAACCCAATTCTGTTGCCGTTGTAACCAAATCACCTGGATATGTACCTCCTGCAGATAGTGAACCAGTATTAAAGTTAATTAATAAATTACTTCCACTAATTTCAGTATTCCATTTAGCTGCTGGGATATCAACTCCATTGATGTATATAGAAAATCTCTTCTCTTTTGTAAAACTTGCACTTAGTGCAGGTGGAACTGCAGGAACTTCAACATTTTTAACTATAATTGTATCATCATCTATGTAAGAACCAGACCTTGAACCTCTTAATGCTAAATAATTTAGAATATCTGAGTATTCACTCTGTAAAGATTGTTTACTCATGTTCATTCCACCTCCAGTCAAATCAGATTCAACTCCTATAACAACTTTTTTAGGTCCAAATGATAAAATATTGGTATCTTTCTTATTAAACTGTTCAGGTAGAAGGTATGCGTTAGCAACCATATTAAAAGTAGTTCTAACTATTCGTTCACTACCTTGACCAACTTCACTCTGATTATCAAATGAATCAATTCTTACTCTAAATTTAAATTTATCTTTATCTCCCCAATAATCATCTGTAGCATATTGGAATTGTTCTACGATTTGGTTCATATGTTCTGTATATGATGTCCAAACCATTACTTCATATGTAATACTAACATAATCAGGTACAGTAATATTATAATTCTTTGGACTTGGTTGTGCACCATTAAGTAAACTAAACTTATCGTACTTATTTCTTTGATTATACTTTTGATATGTTGGATATGATAAATATCTGTTTATAGAATTGGATGCACCATCTCTTTCTATAGAGTTTCTTTTATACATTACAAGAGGTAATTGTAATCTTCCACGAACATCTCTTAAGACACCATCTTTTCTTGCAGATTTCCATCTTTCTGGATTACCATAGAGAACAGGTACTTTGATTTTCTTTTTATCTTCTTCAAGTTCAGGTAAAACAGTATCTCTCATGTATTCCATGATTGCTAAATCAACATCGTAAAGGGTAACCGAAAAATTATCACTTTTTGGAAGTGCTATTTCATCTGCTCTGTTTTTTGGAACACTACCTTTAAATGGTTCTTGTGTATTTTTTGATTCTCTCATTATACTGCTCTTTCTTCAATGTTAATAGTTGACCTTCTTGTCATAAATGTTGAACATATGATAGAGAATTTTTGTCCAGTTCTACCAGCCAACATTTGGTCTTGTTTTACATTATCGATTTCAAAATAGGCATTATTATGAAATATAATATCACCGATTTCAGGAAATAATCCTTTTTCACTCAATGTATGTCTATTAAACCTATATTCAACTTGTTGTGCTCTATCAAATCCAAATCCTTCATAATTCATTTCAGATTCTTGTCTCTCAATTAACGCATTTACAGATACTCCACTATGATATGTTTTACCTAATGATTCACCATAAAGGTTTGTTTTCGATTCATACACCGATAACTTAAACAGTTGTACAGTAGTTGTTACAATATCTTCAACCAACTCCTCTGCAAAATGTCTAAATAGAGTTATATCATTTGGGCCAGTGAACCTTGCCATAATTATCCTATATAAATGTTAATTGGTACTTTAGTCATCAACTTTTGTTGATTTTCTGCATTTTCAGCTTCAGTTTCATATCTTACTTTATTTGAAACCTCTTCTAAATTAGCTCGTAACTGTTCAATCAACTGGTCTTTTTCTGTTTGTGCCTCTGCTCTAAGTGCAGCACCATCCAAACTTACCTCCGAGCCAGGAATTGGAACAGTTGAATACTTTTCTCTCACTGCACCTAATAGTTCTTTTGCAAGTGCAAGTGAATATTTTCTAACCCATTGTTTACCCACATCGTTTATTTGTGAATAAATCATAAAATCATATCCAATATTTGAGTAATCAGATACAACACCATCTTGAACTACTGTAGAGTTTGAATCGTATTCATCTTTTACAATATATTCAAACCAAAGTTTGTAAGTACCAGTTGGTAGTGGGAAAACTTGTAATTTATTGTTAACTATATTAAAGGTATGTGCTGATTTTCTAATTGTATCGTTAAATTCTATATGTTGGAATCTTTGTATATCTTCAAATATAGGCATTAACATAAATTGTGCAGCAGGGGAGAATGAACCAAATCCGAATTCATCTACTAAGTTAAGAGTTCCTTGGCCACTTACTGAATAAGGGTCAAAGAATCGTGTGATAGCAGGTGTTCCTTCATGAAATACTCTTGTAATATCTATTCTTTTACCACTTTCACTTACATCTGCCCATAAACTCTGTAAATCATATGATTGACTATTAGCATTAGTTTCAATATATCCTTTTTTAACATCTGTTCTACCACCAACATTGGCATAAGTACCATATGATTCAGATAATTTAATTGTATTAGGTAATGGTGAACCTGCAACTTGTTTATGGGTTAAATCAGAACCAGTAGGTTTACCCATAGTTGAACCTAAGTTGTTTCGTATGTTAAATTGATTAACTTGTGCACCATATTCTGATACTGCTTCTTCAAAACATGCGTAAAAGTTTAAATCTACTAATTCAACATCAATGATAGGATACCCCAACCTTCGTGCACACCAATTTGCTATCTTTGGGCCATCTGATTGAAACGCAGAATCACCATCATAAATACCAAATGGAGTCGAACCTGAAATCTCTTGAGATACTGAACCAGTCCAATAAGTTAATGTACTCATATATTCTCTCCTTTATATAGTTTACCAACTATAAATATAAGACAATAAAAAAGGGGATGAAAAACACCCCCTTTTAAATAAGTTTTATATCAGATATTAAATAGCATCAATACCTTTAATATAAACTTTACCATAGAATTCTGGTCTTACCATTTTCTTAGCGTATCTAGTCATAACTCCTCTTCTTGGAGTGAAGTTAGCTGGGTCATACACTAATGGTGTCATGATAAGTGGAACATATGGAGCGTAAACAGCACCAGTTTCTAAGAAATTAGAACCTTTGAATCCTAACAAGATTTCGTTGTTAGTTTGGTAAGGGTTCTTATAAACTGTATATCTGTTTGCTAGTGAACCTACTTGAGATACACCTGCTGCGAACTGTCCAGCATCTTTATCAGCGTTTACAGAGAAAGCTGGTATAGATTCTAAGATAGTACATACGTCAGGTGATGCAACGATAAAGTTCGCTCCACCTCTCAATGTTAATTGGTGAATCTTGTTAGAAACTTTGTTAAGTTTTGTACCAAGAGTCTGGAACCAAGTGTTCTTTTGGTAAGCTACTGCTGAATTAGGAGCAGTCCAACCACCAACACCATCATATTCCTCACCTATAACTGCAGACCAGTACTCAGTTGTTAATGCGTTACTTCTTAACATATCTAAGATTTCTAAGTCAATCTCTAATGAGATGTACTCAGATAACATAGAAGTTAATTCAGCTTCAGCATCAATACTGTGGTAAGCATTAAGGTCTTGTGCCAATTCAGGCGTCCAAACTGCTTTCAGTTTTCTAGTCTTAGCAACGATAGCCTCAGATTTCAACTCAAGGTCGATTTCTGGAATATCAAGTGTTGCACCAGCAGAACCAGAAGCGTTTAAGACTGGGTCTTTATCTTCAAAATCACCTCTGTTACCTGCAGTTGTACCTTCAGCATAGTGTACTTCAACAGCACCTATATCTTCGATAGCACCAGATACAAAGAATACATAGTTAGAACCATCAACTTTATTGAATGCATTTAGGTTTTCATCTATTTCTGAACCAGAAGTTGTTAAATAGAATCCTCTAATTGAATCATTGTCAGCGTTAGCACTAATGTTTGATTTTGCGATAGTTACTTTCGCGATGTTACCAGCATCTACAGATGCAGTAAATCTTGAATCAAAGTTTAAGTCAGAAAATACAGATGCAGTTGCAACAGTAGCGTTACCGCTTACAACCATAGTTTGCTTATCAGCAAGTGTATATCCGAATCTTCCATCTCCATATAGACCGTTTTTAGCAACATTAGTTGAACCTAAGTCCGAACCATCACCACCAAATAGTGAAGAACCTGAATAGTTTGCTCCACCAAATTGTGAGTTGTTGTATTTAAAGTCTAAGTAGAAGATAAGTCCTGAAGGTAAGTTCATCGGTTGTACCGAAACGAATTCTTTAGATGAAATTTCACCGAAGATACGTCTTACCAAAGGAAGAGCAACACCACTCCACTCTTCATTACCTGTAGAGGTAGAAGTAGCATTTGCTTCATCAAGCAATTGTTTAGCTTGGTTTTCTAAAAGAACAGCCATTTGATGCTGGTCTCTTTCTTTTAAGCCTTCAAGAAGTCCAGTTTTATCCCATTTTCCTTTAAGTTGTCTTGTTTCAGCCAACATTACAGCTTGTGGGTTCTTTCCTTCCATCAACTTAGATAAATCAAAATTTGCCATTTTTATTTCTCTCCTTTAATGTTATTAAATTAAATTTGCTAACTTTTTAAATCTGTTAGCGATTTCGTTAGTACTCTCTTCGATAATTTCTTTCTTTGGAGCAGTTGAAGCAGATGCCTTAGAAGCGATACCTTCTTGGATTTTTTGCTTTTTACTGTTTCCATTGAATTTCAATGATTCTGCAAGTGTACTAAACACTAATTTTACCTCTCTTACAGAATTAGTTCTGTCAAGAGTTTCAACCACCTTAACTTTTTGTTCATTAGTTAAGTTGTAAGAACGGAATAACTTGTTAGCGAATAATAGTTTAGCATTTAAAAGATTTACCTCGTTGATTGTACCTTTAAGAGATTTTATAGTTTTATAAGCCTCTTTTAACTCTGCATCTTTTTGAGCTAGAGTTTCGTCCATATCATCGTGGTCACCTTCTTCTACTTCTTCTTCTTCACCGTATCCCATTTCTCTTAGAATTTCATCTAAGTCGATATCTTCATCTACTTCTTCTTCTTCTTCCATGTCTTTCATTTCATCCTTTGGAGCTTCATCTTCACCTTCGTGAGAATCTTCTTCCATTTCAGAATGCTTTTCTTTTTCATGAGAGTCGACAGCGTCTGCAGCGATATCTTCAACTTCACCTTCTTCTTCATCATCGAGTTCTTCTTCCATATCAGATTCTAACTCTTTAATGATAGCTTCAAGGTCAAGTTCTTCGTCTACCTCTTCATCGTGGTCATCACCTTCAGCAACTTCGTCAACTTCCTCTTCTTCTTCAGCAATTTCAGATACTTCTTCAGTTTCTTCTTTTACTTCTTCTTTAGATTCGTCTTCGTCTTCGCCTTCTTTTAGGTCATCCACTTTGTCAAGGTTACCATCTTCTGCTCCAACTTCTGCTGTTTCTTTTTCAGTTTCTGGGTCTAACTCAGTATGAGCCTCATCGTACTCAGGTTCTTTGTTATCTCCTGCACCTATTTTAGAAGAATCTACAGTTTCTTCTACTTCTTCAACTTCCTCTTTATCATCTTCTTCTTCAGCAATTTCTGCTTGAAGTTTTTTAGATAAAATAGATTGTAGTTTAGGAGTAAAAGCTTCCTCTAATGCGATTTTAGCATTAGCGATTGCAGTTTCCTTTACAGCTTTAGCGTCAGCGATGGCTTCTTTTAACAATTTAGAATTTGCCATAGTTTTAGCCTTCCTTTTTTAAATCTGAAAATATTGGGATTCTCAATAATGGTTAGGTCGGTTGTTTGGTCACTTCACATAAAAGGTGAGTATTCATTAACCAACTATACAAAACACACATAGAATCGTGTGTTACTGAGTATAAGTATTATAATAGATTAAAAACCGCTAATTTTGGTGATAAGGATTATCTTCTACTTCCTTTTTTTCTTTTTTTAGTGTGTAATCTCACACTCGTATCACCATCATCAATTTTTTCTAATATAACTTGTCTTTGATTTTGTCTGATTGCTTGTAACTTTTGTTTTCTTTTACGAGTAGTTGGTTTTACAAATTCTTGTCTTTTCCTAACTTCGAATAAATGACCAGACTCACTTACTCTTCTCTTAAATATTTTTAATGCTTTCTGTATGTCTCCTTTTCTTACTTGAACTGAGACTAGTTTTGGGTGTTTACTCATTCTCCTTTATTTAGTGTAACAACTATAAATATATACTACGAACCTTTTCCGGTCCCACTCTTTCTTCCACCCGTATGAGTAGATACATTGATTGGTTTTTTACCTTGGCCTCTTGATGACTTACCACCACGATTCGCTTTGTTTTGTGCTGCCCTCTTTCTACGAGTTGCACTTTCTTTTTCTTTTTTACTCATTGTGGCTGCTTTTGCTGCGGGTACACATTTAGCATATCCCCTCTTCTTACCACTTGTACCACATGGTGGATGTTTTCCACTCTTATCTTTTTTTCCGATATTGACCCACTTCTTCTTAAACCAATTTCTCAAATCTTCGTTTGTGGTTTCTTCAAATATTTCGTCTAAGATATCTTGTAGTTTCATCTTTTTTCTAAATTATACTTTCTAATGGTTCTATCATCTAATAGTTTACCACTTACTGTCATCAATCTTTTACCTTTGTAATACACATTCCAATTTCCTTTTGGTGATGCATCAACTTCAATATCTCTAAAATCTTTTATCTTATTATTTGATACTTGAATTGTATCTAAAAACTCTGCCGCTTTAGGAGTTAGTGAAATCTCGTTAAGAATATCTATTAATCTCATTTTCCTAATTGAAATAATTTTTCTTCAATTGCTGCGTTAGTTCTGTAATCATAATGTTTTGGATTCTCTCCAAAATCTTTTAGAGATTTTTCCAACCACATTCTATATTTTCTTTTACCAAATTTTTTTTCCATTGTAGAAAGTACATCGTAAAATATTTTTTCAAATTTAACTTTTTTTACTAAATCTTTGACTTGTTTTTTATCTTCATTCATACCTTCAGCAAATTTCATTAACCCTCTTACTCGTTTTACTAATGTACCTGCAGGAATCCCATAGGTATCACTCATTACATCTTGAGTAAACTTATTTGATAGGAAGTTAGATAATTCTTTTTTAGTTGCAATACCACTCTTAAATTGGTTTCTTGCAATAGAATCTAATTCTTTAGCATCTATCTTACCTTTAAAGTATGCAGTAAGTGCATCTGCCTTGTAGTTATATTTTGCTTCGAATTGGACTGGATTATCATCTGATATACCATAAGTTTTTTCATCAATAGCTTTTGGGAATTTAGTTTTCTTTGCTAATTGTAAAATTTTTTTAACATGAGCTGGGTTGTTTCTATTGTATTTGTATGAATTCTTTTTATTTTTAAAAATTGCTGATACTTTTTT
>Ga0163109_10003122_pt1 | contig 12701 bp, 9 predicted proteins | sample CRUFie1St13metaG_FD_108704 | JGI IMG/M metagenome (GOLD analysis project Ga0163109, IMG submission 108704) | Marine microbial communities from the Costa Rica Dome - CRUD Field 142mm St13 metaG | ecosystem: Environmental > Aquatic > Marine > Oceanic > Photic zone | place: Costa Rica: the Eastern... | reverse complement strand
TGGCACGATAATTCTCAAGACGGCACTTCGTTCTTCGTCGCTGCTGGTGGCAGCAGGAATCTCTTCGTTCCGGTTACCGTTCCGACAAATGCGGTAAAGCCAACGGTTGAAAATGTATATCTAAATCTCTCCAGTAGCAACGGCTCATACACTGCAAGGAGTGTCGGACATGTAATGGTTGGTGACCAATATCAGGCGACGACAATTCCCGACGAACCGAAATATTTCGTTGTGCCTGGGACACAGAATACCTCAATGTTCTCTCTACTAAATTCTGGAAATGTGCCATCTGCATTCGATGTGGAAGCCGGCCTTTCCTCGGCTGCAGAAAATTGGGTAATCGAGTCAACAGTCAGCACAACAGGCGTATTAGCGGTTGGAGAAAATGTTTCTATCCCTATACTTGTCACACCTGCACCAATTTCATCTCCTCTTAATCCAGCAGAACGGAATGCAAACGGTGACGTTCTGAACCTTTGGGTCTCTGCAACACCTGTAGGCGGTGGTGTCCCTACATTGGGACAGGTAGAACTCGAAGTAAGACCAGTTATTGCGGTTGACCCTAATCCGGAATTGGATTTAATTGAACTAACCGCTCAAGAAATTCTCGACGCAAATGGAACTGGTGGTGTCGACAAAATTGTATCTCTATCTGTCGAGGTAAGGCACAACTTAGGTGGCGGCGTATCAGGTGGAATTGATGCAGATATTACAACCTCGACCCCTGTCTTCGCACCACTGAGTCCCGGCGGAGTTAACGAAGGAATGAGGTGGGGTACAGACGTAACTCCAAGCACCGTCACCAATCTTCAGATTGGCCAGAGCCTTCAATCGTTCTTAGCAATAGACGGGCCGACTGATGAATTGCCGATGGCGGGGGAAGTAACGGTCTCGGTTACTGCAACACCTGTGGTCTCAAGTGGGCTATCCTCCTCTTTCAACGGGTTGATTTCTGATGGTTTGACCAGGGACATTAGAATCGTGGTCCCTAGCATTACTGATGGTAAGATTGTAACAGAAGGCCCGCTTGATGCTGATGTAGGAAATCAAACAAACTTCACTTTGAGGTTTGCCAACACGGGAAACAACATGTCCTCCTACAGGCTATCAATTGTTGACGATTTACCGGAATTGTGGTCCGCTGTAATTGAAACATCAGATGTTTCTAACCCATCAATCATTGCAAATCTAACTCCTTCGATGTCCGATCATCCCATTACTGGAGATGCCCACATTTCCAACGTTACACTCAGAGTTACCACCGATCCACAGGCGCCGGCAGATACAATGCAGCCCCTGACAATAAGGGCAGAGGATAGAGAGAGTGGCGAGTTGATATCTCTCAATACAATTTACATTCGGGTAGAGGAATCGATTAATTTCGAACTAATTCCAACAAACCATACAGTTGATTTATCTCCTTATGAGACCCCACTGACCCGTGTATACATCAACAACACAGGTAACGTTGCAACTACCTATTCAGTGTGGCTTGATGATTCGTTAGCTAATGAGGTCGACTTCTTACTAGAATCGCCAACCGAGGTCGTTGTGGGTCCAGGTTACTCTGAGGCTGTAAAAATACGTTTGAACCCAGACTTCGAGGCGAGTGCTGACGAACTTCATATGATTACTGTGTGGGTAAAAGCAATCGGTGGCATGAATTTATCTGCTAGCGTAGTTGCAAATGTTACAGAAGATCACGCTTTGGCAATCGAAGTACAACAATTGATATCGGTTACGCCCGGTGTTGATGAGTTAATACAAGTAACGTTCAACAATACTGGTAACTTGGAAGAGTTCCTAAACGTCTCTGCAGTAATAGAGGGAGGATGGGATTACACCTGGGAGCAAGACCAGATTACTCTTCCAATTGATGGCACTCTTCAAAATGATTTGACAGTCGAAGTTCCTGCATTAGGGGGAAATTATTCTTTGGCAAACGGAGATGTCCACAACGTAACCATCTCATTGTATCATGCCAACAACGGAGATTTCCTCGCTGCAAGGACAATCAAACTTATCGTTGCGCCAGTTTTCTTGGTTGAGTTTAATGACTGGCCCGATGTGGCAAAATACAGTCGCCAAAGTGAAGTGGACTGGCGTGTAAAAGTCAAGAACGTAGGAAACAAAGACGTAACTGTAACCGTTGATTATGACATTCTGAAAGCCGGGTTGGAAATCAACTCGTTGGATTGGAACTTGGATGACCCTGCACCGAACTCTCTCTACCTGCCAGTCGGAGTCAACGTCATGTTGAATTTCACCGTGACTGCGAACAAGTTCGAACCAGACATTTTCACCGAAGCAATGCTACGAGTAACCTTGACTCCAAATGATTCCGAGGTCACAGGTTCAGCAGTTGCTGAAACCGCACTAAAGATGTCAAGATTATTCGCTTACCAAGATTACAAACTCGGTTTGCCACCTATTGACAACTCAAACATGACTGAAGATATTACGTGGTCACATATTCCTGGGCTGGCAGGTAGCTCTGCAGTAGAGTACATGATTGAGTTGTGTGATGCAGAGAGAAGAATCAATACTTCAATACTAAACCTAGGAGAAGGCGATTGGAATTGGTCATTCGCACTAGAGGTGGACGGGGAAAATCAGATTTTAGACCTCTCAAACGATTGTGAAGGTAGTGCCCATTCAGTAATATCGCTTCCATTGAGGCAGGAATATGTAACAGATAATCCGTTGAAGGTCGTGATTGATACTCCAAACCGACCGAATATTCTGAAGAACGACGGTTATGATCTAACTTTCAGACTTTATCACCCAGACGAGCACAATGGATTCACAGAGTATACAGAAGCAACGTTTTCATTCTACTTCAAGACCGAAGCACTCCTCACTATTTCTGAATTCGATTATGGCGATGAAGATTTGATGGAAGGCACTACTTCATTTATCACAGCCAAAATAAGCAATATTGGCACATCTGTTGCGTTAGATGTCACATCCACCTTAATCTGCGAGGGTGTTCAAGTGACTGACCCTGTTTATTCTCACGGAATGATGCCTGGTGACTACTTTACAATAGTTCAATGGGAAGTAGAAAGCGACCACTTAGACTGGTGGGCACAATCAACCTTTGTGACATGTGAACTAACAGTAGAAGGTATAGATTCGAATGGAGCACCTATTGAACCCAAATCAATAACAAGAGAGACGTCAGTCAACTCATGGTCCCCCGGCGTGACAGTATCCTTCATCGCAGTTCTTGTACTACTCGTTGCATCTATCGGCTTGCTGAGGCTAGTTGGACAAAATGACAAATTCAGACTGGCTGCAGTTTACTCGGGTGTGCTCGGGTTAGGTTTCGCTTTCCATCTTATGGATTTGATTTCCAACGATTGGGGAGGCCCTGCCATACTCTTCATAGCGGCTTTATGGGTTTGGATTATGACCTGGAAATCTACAATGGAATTCCAGTTAATACACGAAGATTATCAACGCGCTAGAAAAGGAATCAGTACATTGTACAGCGATCACTTTGATGTACTCTCTAATGCTAAACGCCAGTTGACTATAATCTTGGCAATGCCCATTCTTGGCATGATTGGAGTAATTCTGGGCGTCCCTCCCCAGATGAGTCCCGACTCGGCAAATATGTTCAGTCTCGTCTCATACCTTGTAATCGTGATATTCGGTGTTACATTCCTGATTTGGAATGCCAACAGGATATATGGTTCACTATACGGAAGACTAACAGAAGTCGAGGTTCAGGCAAGCCGCATAGAGAGAGACCTAGGCGATCCTGCTAGATTGCTCACAGAGTTAGCAAGCGATGGTCTGGATATCAGTTCAATTATATCACAGCCGAGATCTACATCTGCCGCTGCGATCGGTGACGCTCCTGAATCAATTGTGATCGATTGGGACCAAGATGTTGGCGTGTTGATGGAGGGCGAATCTGAATTAGGGACTCTGACGGTTGAAGAAGCCCCAGCAGAAGTTCTGGTAGATGGTGATGTAGAACTCGAACTAGACACTCAGGACCAAATTGTGATGCCGCAAGAGCGCGAGGCTTCCAGTTTTGACGTTGGAGATTTATTCGATGATGTAGAGGGAGGTGTGCAATGATGTCAGAAGAAGAGTATGAAGTCGGAGCAACCGACCTGGAAGACGCTCGTAGGGTCATAAGAGACTCACAAACAAGTGCAGACAGGCTGATTCGTGCATCGAGAGAATTAGAGCACATCGTTTACGGTGTTTCTAGCGATGAATCATCACTTGCTTCTACAGAATATGATATTATTGACGCTAGGACAAGTCTCGAACAGCATCAACTACGTCGAGCAGGAAGGTCCGTTAAGAGGGCAGAAAAAGCGCTTGCTTCTCTTGAAGATGACGTTGTAGAATTGCGAAGAAACATCGCAATGCTGAATCGCCTATTGAAGGAAAAAACACTCACAGAAGCAGAATTGGAAACAATTCTTCGACGCCTCAGAAACGCAACAGGAGCAGCTGAACTAGGTGAGGTTGGCTATGCTGCAGAAGAAGTTGAACAATTGATTGGTGACTTGGTTGTAGACTCTGCAGTAGCTCTCAATCCTTTCCTCTTCAGGAATTTCTGGATGGGTGTGGATACAAGGTGGCCCGCTGGTGGTGAAACAGGCGTTATGATTGTCAGAATCTGTAATGATGGCTCTAGGCCAATTCCTGAAATGAGATTAGCTCCTCCTATACCTGAAGATTGGCAATGCGTTCCGGAGTCAATTGATTTACCGATAATGCGGCCTGGAGACGTCATATTGGTTAGATTCGAGGTAAAACCAGGATTGAGGTTCGGTTTGGACGAAATTCCTCTCTCTCGCAAGATAGCAATTCAGACAGGGTATGAAGTACAAGCAGGTCAAGTAAGAGTAACAATGCGAGTACAAAACCGCAGCATGGAAACGATTCGTGACCTTCTGCTGCAGCCGTGGATGCCTCCGGGTTACAAATCTCATAATCTTCCTCTCGTGGAGAAACTCTCTCCCGATGAAATTGGAGTGGTAAGTATGCCACTCGTCATAGACATGGGCGACGGAGGTGAAACCGCCGCCTGATCATTTTCCACCCTGCGGCGGTTTAGCCGATTTGGGAGGATGTAGAGATACAAAAAAAGAAAAAAAGAGGTGAAAACCAATGCAGAAGAAAAATATGAACGAAGAAAACAACGATTGGGGTTCAATCGGTATCGGTGCAATGATTGTATTCATTGCGCTTATCCTGGTTGCCGCAGTCGCTAGCGCAGTAATCATCCAAACGGGTGAAAAGTTGCAGCAGAACGCACAGCAGTCGGGAAGCGACACACAGCAGGAAATTTCGGGTAAAGTCTCGATTATCACTGTTTGGGTAGGCGCACAAACAGCTGCGGCTGAAGAGATCACAATGGTCTTTGAATTAGCACCCGGTTCCGAACCAATAGCAGATAGTGCAGTCCACTGGGCTGTGATATGTGATGACGGTGCTGGTACGCCTGCTGTTGTAGACGGAGACCTAAGTACGGCAACCAACTTAGATACTACTGCAATAGCTAACAACGTCTTCCTACCAGGTGAGACGTACATGATTGACCTAGTGGTCGGTGGTGCAGCAGGTGCAACTTGCGCTCCTGCACTAAACGAAGAGCACTCCATGGTAATCTCCGCTAACGGCGGCGGTTCAACTTACGAGACTCTATACTACCAGAGCACAACACAAGGAGACCAGGTTGTTTGAGGTGATTATGATGAAGAGAAATAACGAAATTAAGAATGATGAAATCGGTTCTATTGGTATCGGTGCAATGATTGTTTTCATTGCGCTAATTCTAGTGGCAGCAGTCGCTAGTGCAGTTATCATCCAAACCGGTGAGAAACTACAGCAAAACGCACAACAGACTGGTTCTGATACACAACAAGAAATCTCTGGTAAGATTTCAGTCAACTCGATTTTCGTCTACGACGATGCAGCATCTTACTTGCTGTACTTCGAGACAGCACCAGGTTCTGAAATCCTAGATGAGACCACCACTGATTTCCAGATGACTTGTGAAACAACTGCTGGAGTATACCAGTATGTTTCAGGTACTTTCACCGCAGCGACAGATGTCGATGACGTCGGAGGCGCTGCGGTTGGTGCCGCCGATCTACAACCAGGAATTACGTATGCCCTAGTTATGAACGCAGCACCAGGTGACGACTGCTCTGCAACATCTGTTGGTGTTAACGGTGAAGTTACTCTATGGATACACGTCGAAGGTGGCGGCTCAACTTACGAGACTCTGTACATCTCCGACACAACCAGAGGATCACTAGTTATCTGATTCGAACTGAACCCCAAACAATTGCCCCTTTTGGCAATGGGGTTCAATGAGAATTAGGAGGTACTGAAATGGCATGGCCATTCGGTAGCAATGAAAAGTCTGGGGACGCCCAAGGCGACCTAACGGAAGAGCGCTTGCGTGTTATGTCAAACATAGCTATTGAGCAAGTACCAATGCCCGAGCAGGGCGAACTCACCGAAGAGGATGCTTGGACGATTTCTCCAGGACCAACTAGGGCACGACTCAACAGTAGCGGATCTATTCCTACTGCAGCCTCGGCTGCACCGGCTCAGGTCCAAGCGAATGTCGACACATCAGGTCTAGAAAGGCTAATTTCCAGTCGGATAGATTTGGTGGAAGATATTCTGAGCAGGGTTGAAAATCGACTTGAAGAAGGTGTAGTTGCACATGCAACTGGTGCCGTTGATGTAGACGCAGCAGGTGTTGGCGATGTCGAACTAGGCGAGAGTGACACGATTGTTACAGCGTCAGGTGAGGTAATCACAGCAGCAGGAACAGAACGTCTCAAGTCTGAAGACTCAGCCCCACTGTTGGAGTTGTACGAAGCTCAAGCATTAGCATCTAACCCGTTCCTTATCGCTCCATCGCACTTGGGAGAAGGGACAGATGGTTCAGTCGGTGCGCCGACTGTAGCAGCATTACTCCTTGACAACCTGTCGGGCATGGCGGCGGTCTCCTTCACTCAGAAGGCGATGAGTTCTGGTATGCTAACAGCAGATGAAGGAAGACTCGTTTTGGCAATTGTTCAAATGGCAGCTCCAGGTTCAACCGAGAGTGCGCTTGAGGACCATCTGCCACACAGAGAATTGCTGACATTCTCCGCTCTAATCTCCAATTGGAGAAGAGCGAGAGCACTCAGAGGTGGAGAGTGAAATGGGTAGTGTAGCAGTTGGAGCGATGGTGGTAGGAACATCATTGCTGGTAGTTTTCGCATTAGCGATGGCTACCCTTGAATCGCAGGTGGATGATTCCATCTCGCAAATCGAGGCAGCTGCTGAACCCGTTGCACAATTTACCATTGAGGATGCCACAAACGTTGAGGGAGCAGTAGTGTCATACACGATTAACAACGGTGGAGTGAATTACTCCGCTGGCCAAGTCGAAGTAAATGGCAGCTCAGGTTCCTTCCTCGCAGACCTTGTGATCTCCGGAGGTACAGTTACAGGATTAAACATCCTTAACCACGGTTCGTCGTATCTCTACACCTCCACGTACTATCTGGAGGTCACGGGGTCTAACACTGGGAGTAATCTAAACATCACAGCGACACTAGGCAACTTAGTCTACACTAACATCACCAATGATGGGAGTACAGATGTAGACACAGACTTTGCATGGTTGTTTAGTGATGGTGGACCTCCAATGAATCTCTCCGATGGGCATGAAGGGTATCAACCAACCATCATCTTTCCCGGAGAGACTCACGAATTTTACTACTACAGCGGCGGTCAAACCACAGTTACCCGCTTGGCTGTAACAATCGATGGCCAAACAAAGGCTGTTGAAGTCCTGTGAGTTGATAGTATGGCAGATGGTGGTGCAAGCACAATGATACTACTCGTGACATCTTTGCTAATCAGCGGAGCGGCATCAGTCGTTCTCCTAGATTCATGGGGACAAGTTGCAGAGGCTAGTGGAACCAACGCTAAAGAAAAGGTTGCTGATGCGGAAACAGATGTTTCATTCAGTGGCGACAGGGGCGATGTTTTGCTCGATACATCCGGTGCAAATCAGGAAATCACCCTATACTTCCAAAATACCGGAATTAGGGTTCTAGACAAGGATTCCTTCACAATATTCGTAGACGGAGTATCATCTAGTGTTGTTGGCTCTACCACTCTCTATCCCTCAAACGGGGTTTGGGCAACTGACTACGTGATTGAAGTCACTGTTACTGATGCGAGTTTCAGCTATTCAGACAATGATTTGGCAACTGTCACAATTATTGCCCAATCAACCGTTACAGACGGGGTAAAGGGAACCGATTCCAAAACATCAGAGGTGAGGCTAAGTGTTTGATGATGCCCCTAAGCCTGTCGAAGACGGCTACGAGTTCACCCTTGAGCAGGACAGTCTTTCCAATGCCATGGGGGCTAGACTACCAAATCGAAGCCTTTGGATGATTCAGGGTGAGGTTGGTAGCGGTAAATCCCTAGTAAGTCAGAGGTTGATATTCGGGTTATTAGAAAACGGTTCAAAGGTTCTTGTGATAACAACTGAACTTACAACCCGTGGGTGGATTGAACAAATGGAATCCATAGGTTACCCAGTAACAGATTACATTGCTAGTGGGATGCTGATGGTATTCTCCAGATTTGGTGTAATCGCTGAAGCAAAAGAAGGAGTAGACTTGTTCGATGTACTAGAATCGGATGCTGTCGAAAAAGCCGATGTTGTTGTTGTTGATGCAGCATCTGCACTAATTCCAGAGGGTATGGAATCCTCACAACATCTAGCAACACTACAGAAGCTGCGCAAGATTTGCAGCGAATCACGTTCACTACTACTGACAGTAGACCCTCATGAGATGGATGGGAAACTACTTCACAAATTACGCTCATCATGCGAAGTACTCCTCGATATGAATGCAGGTTTCGTAGGTGGCGAAATCAAGCGAACCATCGTAGTTACAAGATTCTTAAGAGCAGCAGGTCCTGTTCAAGCAAGCGTTGGATGGCGTGTTGAGCCATACATGGGCTTCATCGTAGATATCACGGCGGTGAGTTGATGGAAGACGAAGAACTACGATTTCAGAGAGGAGATCTCGACTCTGTGATGGCCGCACACCCTCACATCGCACAATGGGTCAAGGATTTCGAAGCACAATATGGCAGCAGGCCGTATTACTACGGGCCATTGGACAGAGATGCTCGTAAAGTAGAGCCAATGAATTTAATCTATGTAACCAAAGAACCGATTTTCGTTCACATGTATCGTCCAAAAGACGATGATGGCTCAGAAGGTCAAACCCTGTGGTTCGGGCTTGAGCCACAATTAACCGATGAAGAAGAGAATATTCGAAGAAATCTCATCGAAACCTTGCTACAGGAAGCTCCTAGTGCTCCTACGTTCACTACTGATGATGAATTCGAAAACATCCTTTCTGGTATGATTGACAGATACACAATGCTCGATACTGAAGCAAGAGGTGCTGTCAGAAGGCAAGGGAGAATGTGGGAAGTTCTAGGTATGGATGACAAGAGAATTGTTGTCACCAAGGAACAAAGAGATAGGCTACGCTACACTATTATCCGGGATTTGATTCGAAATGGACCCCTAGAGCCGCTGCTTTCTGATGAAATGCTGGAAGACATACACTCAGTCGGTCTAAAGCACGTACACATGGATCACAAGGTATTCGGGATGGTTACCTCCAATATCAGATTCCGTGAAAGAGACCTCCTTGCTAGGTACTTGAGGGCAATGTCTGAGCGTATAGGCCGTCCAGTTTCCGATAACAAACCGATCATTGATGGAGCATTACTTGACGGTTCTCGTATTAACATCATTTTCTCCGATGACGTATCCATGCTAGGGCCGTCATTTACAATTAGAAAGTTCGCTGAAGAGACAATTTCTGTCGTTCAATTAATCAAATGGGGTACAATGAGTGCTCAGCAAGCAGCATACATCTGGATTTGTTTGGAGTATGGAATGTCGGTGCTTGTAAGTGGAGAAACAGCGTCCGGTAAGACTACTACGTTGAATGCAATTCTTCCATTTATTGACCACAATGTCAAGATTTACTCTGCAGAAGATACACCTGAAGTTAAGGTAAGGCACAAGATTTGGCAGAGACTCGTTACTCGTGATTCAAAGAATGAAGAAAGTAGAGTTGAGATGTTCGACCTGCTAAAGGCGGCTTTGCGTTCACGTCCACGATACATCATCATTGGTGAAATTCGTGGTGTAGAAGGTGCTACAGCATTCCAGGCTATGCAGACTGGTCACCCTGTCATCGCTACGTTCCACGCATCATCAATCGTCAAGATGATTCAGAGATTCACTGGTGACCCGATTAACGTTCCAATTCGTTTCTTCGATAACCTGAATTTCGCAATTTTCCAAGAAGTTGTCGAAGCCCCTGGTGGTGGAATAGCAAGACGTATCACCGGTATTGACGAAGTGATTGGTTACAACAAACACAGCGATGGTGTCCTAACAAGAGGTATGTTCGAATGGGATCCTGTAAAGGATAAACACTACTTCCGTGGTATGTTCCAATCTCACCTGATGGAAAATAAAATCGCTGCTCAGATGGGATTCGAGAATAAGAGAGATGTTTACGACGAATTAACTCGTCGTGCAGAAGCTATTCAGGTAATGGCAGACCGAGATTTAACTCATTATGATGATGTATTCGATTTATTGAATCTGTATTACAACGGCGGATGGGAAGCATTCCGTTCAGCAGTCGATACATGGGTCAGCATAACTGAGCGCTGAAGTGGAGATGATTGAATGGAGCGAATGGCGACTTGGCAGATTGCTCTGCGTCGCCTCGAAATGCCAGTTCCTCGTTTCCTGTTGGCATTCGTTTTACCAGCCGCACTGGCTGGTTTGATGACAGCAATTTTGATGATTGTACTAACTGGTGGATTCTCTGAAGGTGGTCTATTTGCAGGTTTCACAGGAGTCTTTCTGATTATACTACTTCCTATTCTCACAGGTGGTGCAGCGATTTACTTCCCGATATTGGAAGTGAATCGTTCGGCGATTAAGATTGAGAAAGAGATGCATATGTTCATCACTAGAATGGGAATTCTATCCCTAGGAGAGGTTGGAGCGGACACAATTTTCGATATACTGCGCCAAATGAAGGATTACGGGGAATTGGCTCAAGAAGTCAAGAGAATCGAAACGCTCGTTGACAAGTGGCACACATCTCTGCCTGAAGCAGCAAGAATTGTAGCACAACAATCTCCTTCCCCGCTTTGGACCGATTTCTTGGATAGAATGGCTTTCTCGATTGAGGCGGGCCAGCCGATTGACGCATTCATGCGTGCCGAACAAGATACGGTAGCCGAACAGTACAATACACTCTATGACACAAGACTAGAGAGTGTTGACACCCTAAAGGAAATCTACGTATCCCTCGTATCTGCAGGACTATTCGGTTTGGTGGTCGCTGGAATTCACTTGGTTCTCTTCGAAATTGGAGATGGAACAACTGCTACACCAATTGAATTGGCAGCTAGAATTAGATGGCTGTTGTTGGCAGGATTCGTATTTGTGGTTATCCAAATCGGTGCCCTGTTTGCTTTCCGCGCAACAATACCCGACGACCAAACATTTGCGAGAGATGAATTTGAAACACCATTCAGATTACTGTTCAGACAGACCTGGTTGGGTGCTAGTATTGTGAGTTTATTCTTGCTGATTGTGACTGTATCAGTCGTCATTGCATTTTGGGACGGTCTTACAACCACCTGGGATAAGTATGGGTTGATATTACTAGCAGTTCCTCTTACTCCGCTACTAGTCCCGGCAGTATTGGTACAAAGGGAGGAGAGTAAAGTTCTGAGAAGAGATGAGGCATATCCGGATTTCATTCGAGCTCTTGGTGGAACCGCACAGGCAAGAAGCGCAGAACCAAGCGCTACAATTCGGGCATTACGCGGTATCGATTTCGGAATGCTTGACCAATCAATTGACCGCTTGGAAAAGAGGTTGTCGACTAGAATAGACAGCGAGCGAGCGTGGGATTATTTCGCAGCTGACACTAATTCTGCGGTAATTTCTCGCTACAATCGAATCTACATCGAAGGTTCACAATCCTCCGGAGAACCTGCCCAAACAGCAGATATGGTTTCACGATCTGTAACTAATCTGCTTTCTTTGAGGCGAAGAAGAAGCCTTTCAGCATCTACAATGTGGGGTGTAGCATTTGGATTGCTGATCTCCACAGTTGTATCTCTAAATGTCACCATATCTATTGTTCTTCAACTTGGTGAAACGATTGCAGGGGTCGCGTCAAGCATAGCAGAAACCACTGATATTGGTTCAATATCTGACGCAGCTGGTGATTTCGTACTGCCAGTGATGGAAGACCCAACTGCTGTGGAGGACAATATCTTGATGTTCAAAATAATTGCATCAATACTGATTCTCGTTCAGGTCTTGGCCGTATCTTTCATAGCCACACGGTTGCGTGGTGGTGGATATACTAGTGCTCTAGGACAGATGATTCAGTTGTTATGGGTTGCAGCTCTTGCAAGCCTAATTTCCTCGTTCATACTTGATGGTGCATCGAGTATGTTTAGCACATGAAAATAAAATATTGTGGAATATCTATCCTAAACACGCAGAGCAAATGCATTACTCTCTGTTAGGACTTCCATGGCAGACATTGTCAATTCAGTAGCATTAACCACGGAAT
>Ga0163109_10003121_pt1 | contig 12702 bp, 11 predicted proteins | sample CRUFie1St13metaG_FD_108704 | JGI IMG/M metagenome (GOLD analysis project Ga0163109, IMG submission 108704) | Marine microbial communities from the Costa Rica Dome - CRUD Field 142mm St13 metaG | ecosystem: Environmental > Aquatic > Marine > Oceanic > Photic zone | place: Costa Rica: the Eastern... | reverse complement strand
GCCACAGACTCAGCCGTGGCGATCGACAACGTGGCGGACCGTGAAGCACCTGACCGCATCCAAGACCTTGTGGCCACCGACCGGCCCGAAGACGACGGCCGAGCGGTGCTGCTGGAGTTCCTGCCGAGCACAGCAAGCGATGTCGATGCTTACGAGGTCTACGTCCTCAGTGCTCCTTTCAATCGCGTCAGTGAAGGCGCCTCGCCAAGCCTGATCCTTGACCGCACCCCGAATTTCCCCGTCGTCGTGGACCGTTACTCTGACGGCAGCTCCCTCGAGGCAGGCGTCACCGTACATCTCGCTGTCGTGGTCCGAGACACCAGCGGGAACGCACACCTCACCGATCTTACGACAGTGTCGGTTGCGCCCGTTGACGACGGTGTTGAGGACCCAGGGCTCTACCTTGACTCAATCACCGGCGTCTCCGCCGCATGGGTTGACGAAACCGACGTGCTTGTTGCTTGGCAGCACACCAACGATCCGAGTGTTCGTGCCTACCGTGTCTACTTCGCTGAGGCCACCTTCCCTGACGTTGAAAGCGCCACGCTAGCCGGCGAAGTGCAAGCCTCAAACTCATTCCGCATCACCGCCGCAGCCTTCCCCGAACTGGTGAATTCAACCGGGTGGTACATCGCGGTCACACCCGTCGACGACGTTTTCGAAAGGACCTCCGTTGAGCCCGTCTTCCTGGCACCTTTGACCCAAGGTGAGGACAGCGACGGCGCAGTGGACGGTGGATTGGACCTCGGGACCTACCTGACCGGCCCCAACGCCATCGTCGCTGGGTTGATCCTCATCACCGTGCTCTTGGCCCTGCTGGTGCTGCGACGCCGTGGTGGCGAAGGCAACAAGGCCTACACGTTGCAAGAGGCCACGTGGGGCATTCAGGAGGACGCCTTCGGCCCGATTCCAACGGCTCCGGCCCCATCGCCTCCACCCGCTGCTCCACCCTCGGTGGCATCGGCACTGGCGGCTCCGGAGGCTCTGTCCGTCGACCTGTACGCCGCAGCGCAGCAACTCAGTCCTGCTCGAATGGAGGCCCCTGTCACCCGCCAGGGTGGTTCACCGGCCAACATTGATGGCCTGCTGGACGACCTTGGCCTTGACAATGCACCACCTGCAGCCCAAGGTGGCTTGGACACCTCCTTCCTCGACGATTTGCTTTGACCGGTGCGCTGAAGCACGACACCGCCTTCCCTGAGGTGAGCACATGCCTGCAGGACCGCGTGATGCTGTGTTCACCACGCTGCTTTTCCGTCCGCAGCTCGGCGTCGCCGATCTCAATCTGCACCTTGCACGCCTCGAAACCCATGCCGAAGCCTTGCGGTTGACACCACACATGCCCGGCGCCCTCATCGCCCTGCAGGAGACCTGCAAAGACCGCACATTGGAGGGTCTGGTTCGCCTCGCATGGTCAAACGACGGATGGAGTTGCACGATACGCGACCGCCAGACGCTTCGGGAACTGGACGCCATCACGGCACCTGCCCCACGGTGGGCAGGTCGCGTGACTGGAACAAAACACGGCGCGTGGGCGTGGGCGGATGAAGCGGCGGCTCATGGTGAAGCCATGGGCGCCGATGCGGTGCTGTTGGTGCACGAGCACCGCATCGTGGACGAGCGGCGTTCGACTCCCCTGTTGTTGGACGATGACGGCGTGGTGTGGGCCGCACAAGAGGACGACGGGGGTGTGGACAGCGTGACGCTGCGTACCCTCCAAACGGGCCTCGCAGCCGCGGGCCTTCCCGTTCAACGGGGCCACCTCAACGAACGGCGTGTGGCTCGAGCCACCGCCATGGTGCTTGTTGGCACCGGGCTCGGCGTGGCTTTGGTCGAAACCATCGATGGGGTACCTTTTGTTTCGCCCAGTTCGCGCTTGTTTCACGTTTGCTCTGACGCATACGAGCGCCACATGAAGGACCAGACCACCTGGACGGCCCTCGGAGGAGGTTGACATGGACCTCATTCGAACGGTTGAGGGGTTGCGTGAGCAGGGTCATCTCGGACCGACGGCCGGAGCTTTCGGTTCCCCGGACGAGGTGTTGCTCCTTTCCACTGGACCGGCCAGTCATTTGGCCAAACACTCGATGATCGCTCGACCACCACGATGTCGAGCCGTGGTACGACAGCCCGAATCAGCGGACCACGTGCCTGACCCCAGCAACCCGCTGAAGGCCGAACCCGAATGGAGCTCAGAAGGCGAATTGAAGGCCACCGTTCAGATCTGGTCCAGTGGAGCTTGGCATGACAAACAGCAGGTTTCGGCTCCGACGTTGGATGACCTCATGCGGACCTTGGAAGACGTGATGCTCAATCCTCAGCCCTTCGTGAGCCGGGTGGAAGGGTGGCCACAGCGGCCCTTCCTCAGCGGTGCTTTCGCTTACGATTTGGTGCAGTGGACGCAACCCATCAAAATCCGCCACGTGCCTGAAAGTAAGGCACTGCTGGCCGTGTTGTGGGTAGTGGAGGGGGCCCTGCTCATCGATCACGCATCTGGCCAGATTCATCGACTGCACACCGAAGGCGACACGTGGGCACGGCGCCCTGAGCCGGCAGAGCCGCGCGTGACTCCACCGCCCGCTGCGAACCAACCCACGTTGAGAAGTTCCATGGACGATGCACAGCACGCCGAGGCCATTGAAGCGGTCAAGCAGGCCATCGTGGACGGGCGGATGTACCAGGTCAACATTGGCCGAAGGTGGACGGGGCCACTTGATGACGAGCCGTGGAACGTGATGCGGCGCTTGCTGGAAGGAAATCCCGCTCCCTTCTCTGCGTGGACGTGGGCTCCTGACCTCAACCACCACCTGTTGTCAAGTTCGCCAGAATCGCTCTTACGGATTCACGCCGGTCAGGCAATGACCTCGCCCATCAAGGGCACCTATCCGCGAGGAAGCGACGCACTGGAAGAGCAAGCCCTCCGCCGTGCGTTGGTGGAGGACGAGAAAGAAACCGCTGAGCACAGGATGCTCGTGGATTTGATGCGCAACGATTTGGGTGCCATCAGCCGTCCTGGATCTGTCCATGTTCAGCGCTATGACGTCGAAGCCTACGCCACCGTCCAGCACTTGGTGTCACACGTCGGTGCGACGTTGACCGTCGATCCACCCGCAGCCTTTGCTTCGGTGTTCCCAGGTGGCTCCATCACCGGTTGTCCAAGGACGGTGGTCTGCGCGGCCATCGACGCAGTTGAGCGGGAACCACGGCGCTTTTGGTGCGGATCTGTTGGATGGTGGGACCCTGACGGGCACCACGGGGCTTGGAACATCCTGATTCGAACGATGCAAGTCCGTTTCGAAGGCAAGCAGCGCATGGCTGATGTTCTGGCCGGGGGTGGCATCACCATTGGAAGCGTGGCCGCCCGTGAGATTGAGGAAGCGGTGTGGAAGGCCGATGCCCTGCTCAGGGCCGCAGGATGGGGCTCGCCGCAAACCAGCACCCGAGGAAGGTTGCGAATCACACCACTTCGGGTCCCGCAAGGTGCACCCCTTGGGGGGCGCTTAGGCCAAGCACGAACACGCCCCCACCACGCAGTCGTGTTGGTGGACAACCTGGACTCCTTCACCCACAACATCGCCCATGCGATCATGCAACTGGGACACGACGTGCACGTGGTGCAAGGACGTGGCCCGAAAGGCCCGCACGACATTGACGGCAGCGTGAGGGTGATGTTGGAAGCAAGTCCAAGCCACATCGTGCTGGGGCCGGGTCCCGGCCGACCTGAGGAAGCCGGGCTCTCGATGCATTTGGCAGAATTGGCACTGCAAGGCCGAACACCGCCCTTGCTTGGGGTGTGCCTCGGTCACCAAGCCCTCGGACTGGCGGCGGGTGGCCGCATCAACCACGATCCGCATGGACCCGTGCACGGCCGTCCTGTCCAATTGGTGCACGATGGAAGCGGGCTCTTCCGCGATGTTTCAGGCCAAACCATGCGGATGGTACGCTACAATTCGCTGGTGGTTGAAGGTTCAGATTTGGCAGGCTTGGACGTCAACGCCCGTTCTGGTCACGTGACCATGGGCGTGCGGTCACCTCAATTCAACGTTCATGGATTGCAAGGGCACCCTGAATCCATCGGCAGTGAAGAAGGCGACCGCCTCCTTCGAACCTTTCTCGACGCATCGCATGGTTGAAAGGACGGGAGCCGGTCGTAGGGCCAGAGTGAGAGCATGCCGCTGTGCCGAACCTGCAACGGGACGTTTGCACGTGAATATTTCATCCACGGAAATGGACCACGCGCCCAAATCTGTGTGCGTTGTGGCCTCGATCAAGGCCTCGTGAGCAAGGAGGACGTTCCGACCTTCTTCGACGAGAACCTCATCGCTTCTCGACTCTCAGTGGTGTCTCGACGGTGGGGGCCTTCAATCACGATTCTGATGGGGTGGACGCTCTGGCTGACCTTCCTGACCGGTGTTTCCCCCTGGGGCACTTACGTGCTCGTCCTCTTGGGTCTTGGCACCTTGCTTTTGCCGGCCCAAATCCTGCTTTACCGGGCCAAGTACACCAGCGACATGGCGCGTCTGACCCCTGCTCATGAGCGCCCGAAGGGGCACTGAATCACGTTTTGGCGTGAATTTTCAAAACGGCGCCGTCCTCGACTTGGTGATCTGCACCGACCACGCGACGCGTGCGGCCATCCACACCGCGGATGAAGCCAGTTTCCAAATCCGTATGCACACGTCCAGCCACCGCCTTTGCGGTGACGCCTGAAGGCACAACAAGCGCATCTGGAAGGACCCGCCCGTCGCCGTCGACCCACCGGCCTTCGTCCTGCACGGGATAAACGACAATGCGTTCGAGCGTGTCGAACACCACCGCGTCCAGCAGGGCCTCGATGCCGGTGCCACCGGCCGAAGCCAAAGCCCCACGCATCCGTTCCAGAGCAGTGCGTTGGGCATCGGAAAGTGGTGCGTCCTCAAGAACCACGAAGTCAACGTCCCCGGTTCGGTAGCGGATGAGGCCTGCCGCATCTGCACGGCGCAAGGCCAATTCCATGTCCGCAAGGCAGGGCGTTGCGTCCACTTCGAGGCTCAGATGGTCCATCACACCCTCTGGAGCAAGGTCCAGTTTGTTCACCGCGACGTGCAGTGGGAACAAACCTCGACGCAGGCTTTTGGCCAACGCTCCCATCTCGTCGTCGCCCCACGTCCACGGTTGACCGAGGTCACGTCCGCCATCACGGAGCGCATCAAGCGCTGAGCTGATGAGGGCCGTGGTCGCACCAAGACCGCTCAAACGCTCAACGAGGAAGCCCAGCAGGCCTCGTTCACCCTCGGCTTGAACGCGACGGACGCCCCTGGACCAGCCGTCAGCGAGGACGCTGGCGATCCACTGTTCGAGTTCTGTGGTCAGGAAAGTGACCTCGTGAGCGATGGACGCGGCTGCAGCCGCTGGGTCCGTGGCCGGTGAAATCGGGTTGCCTTCGACGTCCGTGGCTGCCGCGCCATCCACAACCTGGATCAGAGCGTCGCAGCCCGCGAGGTCGGCAAGGAAGGCATTCCCCCTACCCCGCCCTTCTGAAGCTCCGGGCACAAGCCCGGCAACGTCAACCAATGCAACCGGCACGTGACGTTCGAAGTGGAGGCATGTGCCCGTTCGAGGCGAGCACATTGAGCCGCCTCGCTCGTTCGCATCGTCCTCAAAACGACCTTCCTCGACCAGCCGCGCCCGCAGTTCCTTGCAAGGGCACGGCAAACGAGCACGGGGGAACGCCACGCCCACGTTTGGATCGATGGTGCAAAACGGGTAGTTCGCGATGTCCACTTTGGCCAGCGTGGTCGCTGCAAAGAACGTGGATTTCCCAACGTTGGGCTTGCCGACCAGCCCGATGCGCAGGGCGGTCCCCCCTCATTCTTCCTCAAGGGAAGGGGCGCGCAAGCGGGCCACGATGATGTCAAGTTCAGGGAGGTTGATGTGACCGTCCCCATCGATGTCGATGGCCGCAATCAGGCGCCCCATGTCCCAGGGTGGCAGGTTGGCAATCTTGGCACCACGGAGCGCGTTCTGCAGTTCGCGGGCGTCGATGGAGCCGCTGTCGTCAAGATCGATGGAGCGGAAGAAGGAGAAGACGTCCTGGTTGGTTTCGTCCAAGTAGTCCGCCAACATTTGGAGCTCCTCGGGCACGGCGTGCGCATCTTCCGGAAATTCCGTGACCTCGTCGTTGTGGAGGTCGGCACGGACAGCGATGACGGTGGAACCGGCCGTGGCCTTTCCTTCGCTTCCGATGATCAGCTCGGTGTCGAGTCCAACGCCACGGCCGAGGAGCGAGCGGATGCTCGTGCTGCCCCCGGAAAGAGCGTACGACCGAATGTCGCTTCCGACCGAGGTGCTGGCCGAGGCGGGGGAGAACTCGATGCGAACGCTGATCGAAGCAGCGATCATGAATCCGAGGGCCACGCCGTAGAACAGGAACGCACCAACAAGATCGAAGCCCGCCATGTTGGCCAAGGCAGCCTCGGCCATGTCCTCGTCCGAGACACCGCGCTCAACCGCGCGGGTGGCAAGGGTGGACAAAGCGGTGGAAATCGTCGCGAGGAAACCGCCCAGGGCGACCATCCAAACGGCAGTGGACGCCCCACCGGTGTCGGCCGCAGCCCGACCGTTGGCCTGAGGGAGGTAACCGAGGGTAGCCGAGAGAGCGAGCAGCCCACCAACGGTGAAAAACAGGCCGTGGGAAAGGGCCATGTTCAGGCCGTGGAGGCTTGCTTCGCCAACGAGGGTTTCCATCCCGGAAAAGTACGCACCGACCGCATAAATGGGCAGCAGGAACATCGCCAGGACGCCGGCTAAGCCGGCAGGACTCGAGAAAGCCTGTGAGGCGCCGGAACGGGCGGTCTGGAGCAGGTTGATGGAGGCGGCGAGCAAAGGAAGCATGCTGAAGGTCATCAGGATACCACCGAGGTTCTCGAGCAGAGCGGGGGCATCCACCTGCCGGACCGACACCGCAGGCGCGGTCAAGAAGAGCAAGGCAAGGGAGGCCGTGGCAAGTGAAGAGGACCAAATGGCCCGCTCGGAAGCGGCGGGGATTACCGCGTAAGCGGTGCCGAGCATGAGGGCAAGCGGAAGCCAGCCCTCGAGGGCCGCTTGAGCCAGCCACACCGTCTGCGTGCCACTCGCGAGTTCACCACCGATGTAGAGCAGCGGGGCCACCAGCATGACCACAAGCGCGTTGAGAAGGAACCAACTGGTGTAAGCGATGGGCGCATCGCCACGGTTGGCGATGGTGATCAGGACGTTGACGAGGAGGGCTCCACCCACCACGCTGTGCAGGACCACAGAGGAGACGACCTTGATCAGAAGGTCTTCGGTGGCCACGCCCATGCCGAACAAGCCGGCCAAGGTCGGCAGCAGAAGAACGAGCAGAGAAACACCGGTGAAGACCAAGGCCATCATCGAGGCGCTGGCTTCGCTGCTGAGACGACCTCCGGACGTGCGGCCCGTGGCGGTCAGGGTGGTACCGATGAAGATCATCACCAGACCGGTGCGTAAGGTCATGCTGATTGTGGTTGCCAATCCGCTGCCGTCGTCGTAAGACCAACCGAGACTGGCCAATGAGTCGCGGGCCGTTGGGTCCCAATCGTGCCATCGGCCGACGAATCCGAGGGTACCTGCGAGGACCAGCCACGCGAGACCAAGGCGAGCCCAAATGCGGCCGCCGCGGCCGGCGCTGTCGTCAAAGAGGTCGACTGCTCCAGCCGGAGCCTTCACGAGCAAAAAACGGCCGAGGGTTTGCAGGGGCTGACTCATGCCCCCAATACCGTTCTGGACGTAGTATGCAACGAAAAGAAGGGTACCGACCATCACGCCGACGGAAATGAAAACAGGTTCCATGCATCACACCTCCTTCACTCGGACAGCACCTCGCCGATGATCGTGGATACAATCGCCGTCGCACCCACGATCAGCCCGATGAGGTAGTACCAGATGCCACTGCCACCGAGGTTGCCAAGCAAGGGCACGAGGTCACCGAGGACAGGAACACTGTCCCAACCGAAGACGTTGCTGAACAGGGCGAAGAGTCCGAGAAGACCCACGCCAAGGAGGACGAGGACCATGCGGCTTGATTCTGGTTCGGCATCGCCGACCGTGGATTCGTGGATGATGTCTGTTGATGCCAAAGGAGCCACCCATGGAGCCCCAATGGGGCGATTTGACCCACCTGAGGCACGGACATAAAGATTCACCACTCAAGGTGGAGAAACCAGTTTACTGCGTTAAGGCGCTCTTAGCCGCTCAGCAACAGGCGCACGACGCGAGGGCGAGAGTCCGAGCGGCGCAGGCAGTGCGCGCTCGAGGGCCAGATCTGCCGCCCAGCGGGCCTCGCAGTCACACTGGAGTCCGTCAAACTCCAGCAAGTCACCCGATACGGCATACCGCTCGATGGCAGCCACCACATCAGCGTCGCATGAACCGCAGTTGTGGGAACCCCGGACGCGGCCGCCCGCAGTGGGGTGAACGATCAGACGGCTCACTTGATCGGCATCACCGTTGACCCCCCCGTCTGGATGCACGATGGGGTGGGCTCGGCGAATCATCTCAACCAAGGACCACAGCCAAGGCGGACGGTACTGGCGTGCACGATGCAGGCGGTCGATGACGGTGCCACCCTGGATGTTCATCGGATTGATGGAGATCTCGTCCGCGTCTGCTGCGATGGCTGCAATCCAATCGACGATGTGGTCCAAAGCATCAGCCTCGCTCATGAACGGCGGCTTGAACATCAGGTAGGCTTTCACGCGCAAACCGGCTTGTTTGAGGTTGGCCACCGCGCGATCATAGGATCTTACGCTGAACCCTTTGTTGACGTGGAAGCGCAGTACTTCGTCATCGTAGGCTTCGAGGCCGATGGCCACAGTGAAGGTTGAATTGATGCTCGTTGCCCAGGCCAGTTTCTTTTCCGTCAACTGCTCGGTCCGGCTTTCGACGATGAGGTGGAGGCCACGAACTGCGCACTCGCGCAACACCCGCTCCTGAAAACCGACAGGGATTTCACGGTCTTCGAGCAGCGATCCTGAAGTGTAGACCTTGACCATCTGCACGTCAGCGAAATCGTTCAATTTCTTTGCAGACCAGTCCCACTGCGCGTGGAGGTCGTCTTCCGATACGCCATCCCGTGTGTCGTTGAAGTAGCCGCAAAAGGTGCACCCGCTGGACCACCACCAGTGGCAACCTTTGGTGCGAAGGATGACCGTCGCCGCCGAGCAGGGTGTGCCGTCAGGCAGCATCTCTGGCGTGGTGTAGACCGTTGCGGGACGGGCAGCATCCCAGCTCGCTTGACGTCGTCGAGATTCGGGGGTGTTGGCAGGGGCCTTGACCAAATCATGGACCCGCTGGGCTTTCTCGCCCTGCCCGACCAAGGTCAAACGTGTGCTCATGTTCCTCGACCTCGGCTCTGGTGAACCCTGTTTCAAGTTGACGTGCCCCGCAGGCCGTTCGCCCAGGTCAAAATGCGCTGCTCATACATGGGCGTGTGCGTGACCATCAGGGTGACGTGGCCTTCAACCACACGACCATCGTTGGTGCTGTTGAAGGTCAACTGGCTCGACTCAAACCAGCAGGTCACCTTTGACGGGTCTTCTGCCGCTTCTGTGGCGGCTTCGCACAACGATTCACCGTGATGGATGCGGATGCGCATGTCGTCCTTTCCATGCACGATGGTCATGCTGCGATTACCGATGTTGAGGGCCCCGTCGATGGGATTGTGGGCCACCAAATCTTCACCAGAACTGACGCGTCCGGCAAAAATGCCAGCATCCTTCAGAAAAACCGGATATCCTCTGAACGTCAATTCCTCAACGATGATATCGCCCATGTTGGAAAAGGGTGAGTCGAGGAAAACGCTCGCCATACGCTCTTCTTGTGCAAAGGCAATGCCGACAGTCCCCGCACCCATTGAGGCGCCCATCACGCCGATGCGTTCTGCTGGAACGCCCTTTTCGTCCTGAATCCACTGCCACACGGCGACCACGTCGCGCCATTCCTTCTGACCGGCCGACACTTGGCCGTCCTCGTGCGTGCTTTCCCAATGGTCGCGCAGGTCCATCAAGACCACATTGTACCCCGCACCAGCCAACATACCTGCGGGAAGAAGAACCTCATGGTTGGCTTTGCAGGAGCGTATTCCGTGCACGAAAAGGACCCACGGCTCGGTGGGGTCTTGCTCGATCACCCAAGCGCTGAGTTCAATCGCTTCATCCTGCATCTGAACGGTAACGTTTGACCACACCGGCATGCTCCACGATGCGAGTCCATCCGGCGCTTCAGCGGTGATGTTGCTCGTGAGGTTGCTGGGGGCCGCTTCCATCATGTCCGTGCTCCAGTAGTGCGGGGTGAAAGAAGCCGGGGTGTTGTAGGGCGCGTGGTCCTCGCAGGTGGGTTCGGCCAAAGTCGCGCCGCTGTAGACGATCATCCCGGCCTCAAAATAGCCGTACGGCATGAGGAACATCACCAGAACGACCAACGCTGGAAGGGTTCGCCTCACGCTCATTCCTCCGCGTCCCACAAGGGGTGGAACACGACGGTAGCCCCGGCGTGGACCTCTTGACCGTTGGCCTGATTCACACCCTGCATCAGCGTGATTTCTGGGCACCACTCAGCCGCGGGAACGCGGAGTTCGAGGGTTGGCGTGGTCGACATGAAGGCCAAACGTTGGCCGCGTCGGACCGGCTCGCCCGGTGAGGTCAGCGGGGTCAGCGCGAACCTCGGCCGAGTGAGGTGTGCCACCACCTCAATCCGCCGTCCAGCGGACTCGATGACCCAGCGCAGGCGCTCCGGCCAACCGTCCGCTACGCGGCGGTGTTCCCCGGCTACGACCGTTCCGGCCATGGGCGCGCGGTGCACTTGCAGGTCCAAGGCACCCACCGTAAGGCGCAGGCACCAGACGTCGCCTTCGCACTCGTCGTCCACGGCAGTAAAGCGCTGCTCGGTATCGAAGGGTATGGTGCACGCACCTTCGATCCAAGACCCACCACCCAGGTCTTCGGAGATGTCGGCACTCGCGGCATCGGAGCCCGGACGACGATGTGTGGCCCGCTCACGGCGCAGATGAACAACACGGCCATCGATGGGCGCCACCAAAAGTCCGGCGTCTTGAGGAATCTTCCGCGGAGGATCTCGAAAACGCAGCAGCAACCACGATGCAGCACACAGGAGCAGCACGCCAAGAAGTGGACCAAGGCCAAACAGAGGGTCGATGAAGGCCGAAATGAGGAGCACGAGGCTGCCCGAGGCGATGGGGGTCACGACCATCGCCGAGGAACCCTCGGCGAGCCAAGCCATTCGCGTGGTCACGCTCCGTCCCAGGGGTCCTCGCCGTCGTCCCACGTGGCGGTTTCCTCGGCAGGTGCCTCGTCTGCTTCAGGCTCGGCCTCGGCTTCAGACGCTTCTTCCTTGGACGCATCATCGCCGGAGCCGCGAGCGCGAACCTCGACTTCGTCGTCATCGGTTCCAAACTCCCCGTCCGGGCCGGGTGAAATGGCGACTTCGACCACGCCCACTGGGACGACGATCTCTTCGCCAGTGTTCGAGGATGTGGCCTCTTCAGCGATGGCGCCTTCAGCTTCTTCGATGGTCATCTCAGCCGCGCGGGCTTCGACCATGGAATCCATGCGCTCCACGAAGGCGTCGGCTTTCTGTTGAGCGGCACGTTCGGCTTCCACGGCTTGCTCAATCATTTCATAGCGCTCTTGGATGGCCTTGTTGAGGTCCTCAAAGAGGGACATGTGGGCAACGTACCAGCCGTCGCGTGCCTTCATCTCGGTCACGGCGAGCTTCAGGTCGTTGTCGAGTTCTTCAGCAATGGCGAAGACCTTGCCCAAGCGATCTTTCTCTCGGGTGTACTTTTCTTCCATCTTCTCGAGTTCAGGTTCGAGGTGTTCGACACGCTTGGCCGATTTGGTCGACGACATTTCGAGGTCGCGGATTTTCAGATCCTTCTCCATCAGAAGGTTGTCCATGGCCTCTTTTTCGATCTCACGGTCAACGATTTCCTTTTCCAAGACTTCGATCTCAGCCTTGGCGTCGACAAGCTCCTTCTCCTGCTGCTCGTAGGCGGCGTAGAGCTTCCGCAGTCGGTCGGTTTCGGTCTCAATGGCCTGTTCAAGCTCGCGGATGCGGACCTCATCGGTCACCGTGCCTTCGTCGCTCATGCTCATCGACCCGAGCCTATGCTCACATGTTCGACCGTCCTCCACCCTATGAAGACGACGCCTCAGGTGCGTCGCTTCGGGCGAATGGGGCGTGGTGCATCCATCCACCGGGCCGCAGCAGGTACCACTCGCGTGACTTGCAATTTATTGAGAGCATGACATACCTCGCATCATGGACCAAGAGGCGGCGTGTGACCCGGCCTACGGCCGGATGGACGACCTGATGGAGGTCCTGACCCGCTCCAAGGCCATGCACATCATGCTCGTGCTGGATCAGCGCGGCCGTTCGATACGCTTCACCGACATCAAGCGCATGGTCGACAGCACGTCCACCACGGTCTCGCGCCGATTAAAGGAACTCAAGCACCACGGATTGATCGAACAAGTGAACGGTGACGGGGATTCAGGGGCGTACGTCTTGACCGAAGATGCGAAGACCCTCGCCCCAATATGCCATGACCTGTTCAACGGGGTCGCCAACCGGCCTCTTCGAAGACGGTTCTTTGTTGTGATTTGCAACAGCCTTATCGTGAGACTCAATTCGTGACCAGCATGG
>Ga0163109_10003120_pt1 | contig 12708 bp, 7 predicted proteins | sample CRUFie1St13metaG_FD_108704 | JGI IMG/M metagenome (GOLD analysis project Ga0163109, IMG submission 108704) | Marine microbial communities from the Costa Rica Dome - CRUD Field 142mm St13 metaG | ecosystem: Environmental > Aquatic > Marine > Oceanic > Photic zone | place: Costa Rica: the Eastern... | reverse complement strand
TTTCTAAATTTTTTTTAGACCCATTTATTATCAGATTATTTTCACACCAATTAGGCATTATTAATATAATAAATTATTTAATAATTAATTATAATAAAATCAATTTTTTAATTTGTAATTATAAATTTTAATATCCATAGGTTCTACATATCCTTCAGATCCTCTTCCTCTTCCTCTTCCTCTTCCTCTTCCTCTTCCTCTTCCTCTTTCTCTTCCTCTTCCTCTTTCTCTTGTTACATTTTCTGGTTTTTTACCAAAGAATCCTATAACCCTACTATTTCCACTACTTGTTACACTTTTTTGTTTATTACCAAATGGTATTTTACCTTTTTGACTTTTAGCACTATCTTGTTGACTTTCAGAACTATCTTGTTGACTTTTAGCACTATCTTGTTGACTTTCAGAACTATCTTGTTGACTTTTAGCACTATCTTGTTGACTTTCAGAACTATCTTGTTGACTTTTATCACTATCTGGTCTTTTACTTTGTCGACTGTCACTTTTTTTTAAAATAAATTTAAAGTATTTATCTTTTTTTAGTGGTTTATCAAAAAATAGCATAAATTTATTATTTGATTTATTTTTTACCAAATTAATTTGTTTTTGTTTAAAATATTCTTTAAGATTTATATTAAAATGATCAGTTTCAGGTAAATTTAACCATGCAAAATAGTTACTAGTTTTTTTTTTATTTATTTCATATAATATTGGATATTGTAAAATAACATTATCATTATTTCCTCCATTAAGATTATCATGCAATTCTATTAATAAATTTTTAGTGTTATCATATAATTGTTTTAACATATCATTTTGATCTGTATTAACTTTTATATTAATTATACTTTCATTATTATCATTATCAAAAATATTCCATTGAATTTTAGATAGTTCCTTATTATTTTTAAAATTGTCAAATATATTTTTTATAATTTTTATGACTTGTTTATTACCATTATTATTTATTTGTATAGTATATTTAAATAAATTGGAATAAGAAATTATTTTAAATTTATAATTTTTAATCTCAAATACTTCATTATTTATTTCATATTCATCATCTTTAAAAAATTGTCTTATTGGTTCTATTAAATTTATATCCAGTGTTTTAATACTTCTATCCATTTCAATTCCACTTTTTGTTTTAATTTTAGTTTTTATAATTTTATTTACAATATCTGCTTCATTTTGCTGTATAGCACCACTTTGTTGTTGTGTAGATTTTTTTTTTATATATGCTAAATTATCATCAACAATAAGAGTTTTATCATTTAATTTATTTTGATGAATTTTATTAATTTCATATATAATTACATTATTACTAGGTTTATATTTGAAACCCAGACCTTTTTCTTTTTCAGATTGAAGATCTTCAATAGCTGATTTAAATTTATTATATATTGCATTAAATATTGGTTCATCAGTATCATATTTAAGATTATTAAACGTATCAATATTATTTTTATTTTTTAAAAATTTTTTTTTTGCTAAATTCATGTTAAATTTAAACTCAGTGGGAGTCATATCTTCTTTAAATACAATATTTCTATAGTTTTGTTCTTCAATACTCATTTATAATATAATATATTAATTATTTTATAAAGAATAATTAATTAATTTTCTACGAAAAGATGTGCTGTATCAGTAATGATACCATCGGCATTTTTAAATTTTTTTAATAAATTCTTATTATTAAGAGTGTATATAAATATTTTTAATTTATTATTTTTTTTTATATTTTCAATATCTTTTTGATTAATAGATTCATAATTAATACATATATATGTACATTTTAATTTTTTTATATCTGAAAAAGTTGTTAATGGAAGACCTTCGTATATTATTCCATAATTAACAATTAAATTATCAAAATGTGATATAATTTCAATATATGGTGCATGAAATGATTGAAAATAGAATTTACTTTTATCCCATCCTTTATTAATAAATATTTGAATAATATTAAGAAGATTGTATAAGAAATATTGATCATCATTACATTTTTTAATATCTAAAACAATAGAAATAGAATTTATTTTTATATTTTCCAAAATATAAACTAATGTTTGTACTTTATCACTTATAAGAGAATGGTAAACTGAATCTATTCGTATTTTTGTATCTTTTATAGCTATATATGGATCATGAAATAATACAATTTTATTATCTTTAGTTTTTCTAATATCTAATTCTACTGCATGAAAATTATTAAAAATAGCATATTTTATAGAAAATAATGTATTTTCTTCTCCCGAGGACTTGAGTCCTCTATGTCCTATTTTTAATATCATATTTATATTTTACTTAGAAAATTTATTAAAACAAATAAACCTTCTTTTATATTTTTTAAAAAATTAATGTGATGCATATTAATATTTACATTAATATCGACTAATGATAATCTAAGAGTAATTTCGTAATTACTAAAGCATATTCCCGGAACAGTAATGATACCAAATTTATTTTTGAGGAATTCTGATAAAGTATAAGAATCATTAATATTAATTTTACGTAGTTTTTTTTCATAGTTACGAAAATTAATAAATATGTACCATGATGATTGTGGTTTTATATAAAGTAATTTAGACGTATCTAATATTTTACATGCTTCATTTGAAATATATTTGAAGATATTATTTGCATATTTATTATTTTGTTGAAACTCTTCTTCATTTGCTATCATATCCGCAGTAGAATATTGCATAATTGTATTTGCAGAACTATAAATAGATGATGCATATGAATTACATTTTTTAAATAATTGATTTAATTCTTTTGGAAAAGTAATCCATCCTAATCTAAATCCTCCACATGCTAAATCCTTAGAAACAGACGAACCTCTGATAGTTAAATGAGGTATAAATTCAGAAATAGATGTAATTTGATTACCATGAGTAAGATTAAAATAAATTTCATCCGCAAAAACGACACAATTATATTTGTTTAATACATTTGCTAATTCTTGAACTTCTTTTTCATTATAAATTACACTAGTAGGATTATTTGGATTATTAAAAATAATTAATTTAGGATGATTTTTAACACTATCGAGTGCTTTTTCTAATTGACTAGGTAAAACTTTATATTCATTATTAATTGTAGTATTAATAAGAAGCAAATCATTATTTTTATTAAGTATATTAATTTGTTCCTTATATGATAACCATGATGGAGTAATATGAATAATTTTACCTTTAAATGCTAATTGCACTAAAAATAATAATTCTTTTAATCCATTACCAACGATAATATTATCGACAGTATAGTATTTATTTGAATATTTATTTTTAATAGTTTTTTGTAATTCAATAACACCTGAGGCTGATGTATAATGTTTTTTATATGAATATTTTGTTACAAGTTGATGGTAATAATTATTAATAGGTAATGGATTTTCACCAAGACCAAAATTATAAACTGGTAATCCTTTTAGTTTTCTTTGCTTGACAATATTTTTACAATTTAATGTAGGAGAAATATCATTCATAATTATATTAAATAAATAAATAAATTTTATAAATTAAACGTTTTTAGTTGCTTTTTTTTTCTTTGTTTTCTTAACAGCTTTTGTTTTACGCTTAACTAATGTAACATTATCATCATCTGGTTTTGTATTTTCATCCCAAATTTTATAATGTTCTTCAAGTTCATCTAGTTCTTTCAACCACATATCTTTTTCCGAAGTAAGTAATAATGTTTTCAATTGCTTTTCTTTATTTTTAATAAGTTTATCAAGTTCATCAATTTTTTCCCTAGTAAAATCAAAATGATATAATTTAATAATATAATCATATGATTTATCTTTATCTGAAGACGGATATGCTGTAGCTAATTTAGGGAATTTTAGCTTTTCAATTCTAGCAATAACTTCGTCTTTTTTCCTTCCAAAAACTTTAATCTTTTTATCAATATTAAATTGAATATATTTTCTTTTATATTTAAGAATATCTAGATCATTTTTATATTTTCCACACCAGTAATCCTTACGTTCTTTATATTTCAAGATTCTACTTTCATAAAAGCTTTTCATAATATCATTAACATTTTTATATTTTTGGACAACTCCATAATCATTAATAAGATGCATATTACTAGTTTTACATTTAGTAATTAATTTAAGTTCACTATAAACATTTTCTTTTTCCATCAGTTTCTTTAGTTTTTCTTCAGTAAAATAAAGAATAAAATGTACTTTTGTATCAGAACTAAAATTATCATATGATTTTATTAACTTTGTTTTATTTTCTTTAATATCAATAATTGAATCTAGAAAACATTTATATTTTTCTGTCCATTTTCCAATAGGTAATTCATTAATTTCAATTGTAGTATCATTTAATTTTTTAAATGATCCATAAATTTCATAACCTTCTGCTTTTACTGGATCTTTTTTGATAGTACCTTTAAAGTTTCTATACCATGGTTTCATAGTTTTAAGTTTTTTATTATTCAAAATGTTTCTAATATTTTCTATAATTTCAGTAACATTATACTTTGGTACTTCAGAAGACCATCCTGTTCCAATACCATCCCCACCATTAATTAAAATTGTTGGGACAATAGGATAATAAAATTCAGGTTCAATACTTTGCCCATCATCATCTAAGTATTTAAGAATAGGTAAATCTTCTTCTCTAAATAAAAATTTAGTAATAGATGATAGGTATGTAAAAATATAACGAGGTGATGCAGCATCTTTACCTCCTTCTAATCTAGTTCCAAAGGATCCATTAGGGTATAGCAAATTAATATTATTTTTACCAACATAATCTTGAGCCATACCGATAATAGCACCTTGTAAAGAAGCTTCACCATGATGATATGCTGTATGTTCAGATACATATCCACTAAGTTGTGCAACTTTAATTTCATTTCTTTTAGAGTCACATTTTTTCTTAAGACATGCAAATAATATTTTCCTAAGACTAGGTTTAAGTCCATCATTTTTAGCTGGTATAGATCTTTGGTTATCATCAAGTGAGAATAGTTTTAGTTCACCATGAACAAAATCATGTATATTAATTTCAGATTTATTATACTGAATAATATTTTTTTCTTCGATTGCTGTACTTAACCATTCTTTTCTTTTATCTGCGAGTGATTTTTCAAAAGCTAGATCTAAAGCTTTTTTACATTTTGCTTTTAGATCTATATCATCTTTTTTCTCTGCTGAAGAGTATACTTCAATATAATCTGAATCAGAATCTTCTGATAATAATTGACCTTGCCAAGTATATGTGATTAATTTATTGTATAAATCAGTAAAATACTCTTTAGCATCCTTTCTTGTAGATGTCCCAAGCCCTTTATAATACTTGATATGCCATCCTTTAGAATTTTCCTTTTGTTTCCATTTTTCATAATTAGTAATAGTCATAAAGTCTTTAATTTGATTACCTTTTGTAGCTCTAATAATATGAGTTGGTAAAAAAGTTAAGAATCCTAAATCAACTAATGAAGGCCAATAATATGCAATAAAATTCATTACAAGGCCTTTAATATGAAACCCATCATTATCCTGATCTGTAAAAATCATAATTCTACCATATCTTAATTGATCGAGACTTGTATATTCTTGTCCTTGTTTAAGTCCAAGAATTTTTTTTATGTTTTTAATTTCTTCATTATCTGCAAGTTTTTTCGGTGCTGCATCACGAACATTAAGTAATTTACCCTTTAGAGGGAAAACTCCAACAATATTGTTACCAACTTTTTCTCTACCTGCCATTGCTAAACCTTTTGCAGAATCCCCTTCTGTAAGAATTAATATACATTGTTTTGATTTTGTTTTGTGTCCTGCCCATGATGCATCTGTTAATTTATCAATTCCTCTAACTGATTGAGTTTTTTTACCATCAGATTTTTTTAAGAATGCAGATTCTTTAATTTTAACATATTGCAGTACTCTATCTGTTAAACCAGTCTTTTGAATTCTTTTTATAAAACTATCAGTTATTTTACATTCAGTACCAAATTCATCAGGTAATGTTTTTAATTCTTCTTTAGTTTGACTTGTAAAAGCAGGATTAACAACCATACAATTTACAAATATTCTTAAATGTTCTTCAAGATGTTGTGATTTAATTTTAACATCTTTACTTTTCTTTTTCATTATGTTAACTAATTGTTTTATAATAAGATCTTTTATATATTTAACATGATTACCACCTTTAAAAGTAGCAATACCATTAACATATGATACTTGTTGAAAACCTTGATCCGGTTTATATGAAATACCTATAGACCAGTCATTTCCAAAATTATCAAATACTAATTTAGATTCTTCATCCATAAACATCTCAACATATTTTTTAAAATTACCAATTGGAACTCTTTTATCATTAAGATAAATTTTTTGACTACTTCCAACTGTTGCAGCTAAATCAAATGCTCTTTTGTCAATCATTTTTAGCATATCATTTGAAATTTTTTTAATATTAAACATTTCAATATCAATACTAAATGTAACTTGAGTATATGATTTTCCTTTACTGCATGATGTAACTTTTGGTGGATCTTCAATATCCATGTTTTTATGCCAAGATTGCTTAAATTTTTTTTTATTTTTATCATCAACTGTTTCAATACTAAAATCAGTTGAGAAAATATTAGCTAATTTAGCACCATAACCATTACGACCTCCTGCTTTTCTTTCTTCATCATCATTGAAATTAGAAGATGATAAAAGTCTACCAAATACTAATGTTGGTATATAAATTTTATATTCTTGATGTTCTACAATAGGAATTCCTTTGCCATTATTATAAACGGATATTTCAAGTTTAGTTTTATCTTCATTAATTGAATAACTAATTTTAACTGTATCACATGATTTATCTTCGGTTAATCGATCACCAGCATTTGTAATAATTTCATCAATAACTTTGTACATACCAGGTACATATTTTACATTTTTATATACCATTTTAGTATTATCTTTATTAGGTATCCACATCTCCATTTTTTGAGGCTTAATATCACCAACATATGTATCAGGTCTTTTTTTAATATGCTCTTTTTGAGTCATTTTCTGATAAATTTGTTCTATTGTTTTTTTCTTCTTTGGCATTTAAAAATTTTTATTAAATAAATCTTTAAATAATAAATTTTAAATTCAATTTTTCAGAATTAGCACAAATTATAGGTATATAACCAGTAATCTAATTTTAAAATTATTCTTATTATTACCTAGAAGCGATTTATATGTAAAAGTGTTTTTACCAGTTCTTGTTTCACCTATTAAAGAAAATTTAAATTCTATTGTTTGTATAATATTTAGTCATTAATTACATATTTATTTTATATAAATTTTTTATTGTTACTAATACAATTTGCTATTTCAAATATTTTAACATATAAATTAAAATTTTTAGATCCTTTTTTATTTTTAATTGATTGAATTACTTTATTATCTTCAGGATTTTTAGTGTATAATAAAATAAAATCGATTTCATTTTCATATTCAAAAAGATTATAATAAAAATCTAGTATGTCTTTTAATTTAATAATTGTTTTTTTACCTTGTGTTTTAATTACTTTTTCAATTTCGCTTAATCTTTTAATATTTATTAAAAACATCATTAATGATGGTATTTCAACAGATTTATCTATATTATCTGTAGTAAAGTTTTTAATATGTTTCATACAGTTTGATTTAAATTCTCCATATTTTTCTTTAAATTTTAGTAAGAGTTGTTTATCTTTTTTTCTTTGTTTTAAATTTAATCTTTCTATAGATGCATTAGTTACAGCAGAAATAATCATAATACAAGTATTATGATCTTTTATATTGAAAGCTCTTTCAGCCAGATCCATATAAAATAAATAATTTCTCCTTGCTTCAAATTTTGTTGCAATTCTATTTTCATTAGTTAAAATAAGTAAAATAATATTAGTAATTGCATTATTCATTAATGTAGGAATATCTTGTATATCATGTTTTATATAAGTAAATAATTTTCTACCACTTGAATATAATTGTGTTGTACCGTTTTCAAGTTTATTATCATAATCTGTATGAAATAATCCACATAACATTTCTTTAATTTTTAATTTTGATGGTTTTTGTTTTTTAGTAATTATTTCTTCATTTGTATATGCTAATTTTAATAGTAATTGTCCTTCTGAGGAAACTCGGCGTCTTTGCATATATTTATATAATTATTTTGATGATTAATTATTAACGAATTAATAATTAATTATTTATTTACAATTAGAAGCTTATCTTCTTCTACGTCTTGATTTTTTAGATTTTTTAGATTTTTTAGACTTTTTTCTTGATTTACGTCTTTTACCTCCTCTTTGTTGTGGTGGTGGTGGTGGTGGTAAATCTTGTTGTTCACCTCCTTTTTGTTTACGTCTGCGTCTAGATTTCTTGCTTTTTTTGCTTTTCTTTGATCTTCTTGAACGTCTGCGTCTTGACTTCTTGCTTTTTTTAGACTTCTTGCTTTTCTTAGATTTACGTCTGCGTCTTTTACCTCCAGTTTGTTTGGAGCCACCTCTGTAAGATTTTTTAGAACGTCTACGTCTTGATTTTTTAGACTTTTTAGACTTTTTGCTTTTTTTAGATTTGCGTCTGCGTCTTTTACCTCCAGTTTGTTTGGAGCCACCTCTGTAAGATTTTTTAGAGTGTCTTGATTTTTTAGATTTCTTTCTTTTTGATTTTTTAGACTTTTTTCTTGATTTACGTCTTTTACCTCCTCTTTGGTCTTGTCCTGGTGGTGGTGGTGGTGGTAATTGTTCACCTCCTTTTTGTTTACGTCTACGTCTTGATTTTTTGCTTTTTTTGCTCTTTTTGCTTTTCTTTGATTTTCTTGAACGTCTGCGTCTTGACTTCTTGCTTTTTTTAGACTTCTTGCTTTTCTTTGATTTGCGTCTACGTCTTTTACCTCCAGTTTGTTTTGATTTTCTGGATTTTACACGTCTTCCACCTCTTTGTTTCTTTGATTTTTTAGAGCGTCTACGTCTTGATTTTTTTGATTTTTTTGATTTTTTAGACTTTTTGCTCTTTTTAGATTTGCGTCTGCGTCTTTTACCTCCTCTTTGTGGTATTGGTGGTGGTTCTGGTACATTTTCAGTTTTTGACACCATACCCTCGCCATTTGATACACCTAATACGTCAGTTAAATTGCGAACTGGTTGTTCCATTATATATATATAACGCACATATATTTTTTTTAAATTTATATATTTAAAAAACTTCATACTAATATATATAATTAAATGAATGGTAATGAAACACCCATAAACACTAATAATTTTAACAGAACTTATATAAATAAATTAAACGAAAATAAATCATTAAATCATCAACCACCTAATTTTGGAACTTTACTTCCTGATTTAAATAAATATAAAACAGTTCGAGTAAATATAGATAGTCGCTTTAGAAAAAAAAATCCATTGCATATTTTAAATAATAAAATTTTATCTTTACCTAAAAATCCTTTGACATTTAAATTTAATTCAAGTGTAGTTAGTATTAATTCACCTAATCATGGATTAACTATAGAAGATAAAATTATTTTAAAAAATGTTGTAGGAGAAAATTATTATGATAATATTAAGTTAACATTTTATAAAAATAGCAATTATGTAAAAATAGAATTAGATACAGTTATTCATAATTTATATGAATCGGATAAAATTTCAAATGATTTATTTGTAACTATTAGTGGTATTTCCGGTATAACATCAACTAATAATTTTCTAAATAATGTACCTATTAATTTATTAAATAAAACTCATAAAATATTTTTAATAAAATCAAGCACTGAAGTTCCAGATCCAAATAGAAAATACTTTTATATTCAAATTCCAATATCAGCAGAATTATCTAATGATACTTTTATTGTATCTTCAAAAGGAGTTAGTTTTGTATTTCAAAATATAGCAAATATTCATATTAATGAAATAAATGCTGATTATCCTATAACATTTAATAATGCGCAAGGCGAACACTCTGTTTATGAAGTAGTTGATAAAGATACAATAAAAATAAATTTAAAAAAAGATTGTACAAGGGATGTTTTATCAACAGGTGGTGATAATATAACATTAATAAAAATAATGTCTACTGCAAATGCTTATCCTGAATCTAATAATTATAAAATAAATCTTGGTATAAATTTAAGCAATGTTGAATATATAAAATTGTTAAGTACTGAAATTCCAAATTCAGATAAAATTATACGTGACTTTCCAGAATCAAGAAGAAATAATAAAATTTTTTGGCAAATTGCGGAAGATGGTGATATAATATATGATTTGGACATAACTCCTGGTAATTATGGAGCAAACTGTTTAGCAGAAGAAATTGGAATACAATGGAATAAAGTTACAAGAACATTAAGAACTACTACATCTACGTCTTCAACAAAAAGTGATTTAAATAGGGTTAAAGTTTTTATAGATACATTAACAAATATAGTAACATTCAAAGCATTTAGTGTTTATACATTAAGTCTTGCTTTAACACGCTCTAAAAGTGAATATTTAGATGGATTAAAGCGGGTGATTGTTGCTCATCCAAATCATGGATTAAGTCCTGGAGATGAAATAACAATTGAAGGTGCTCTATCAACTGATACTATTCCTAGAGCTAGTTTAAATTCTGACTTTATTATTGAATCACTAATTGATGCAAATGCTTATGTTATAAAAATACCTTCTCATAACTCTAATACATCTGAAGTAAGTTATGGTGGTTCTTCTATTTCTGTTTTAACACCTGTTAAATTTAGACTATTATTTGATAGACCTGGTACAGTTGGAAATAATTTAGGGTTTAGAAATGTAGGTACTAAAACTGCAATAACACCTTATGCTACAATTATTCGTAATAATATGGCATATGAACAAGATTTCTTTATTAATGAAGTTGGTTTACAAGTTGGTAATGATTCATATTCACAAGTTACAAATAATATTTTACAATTATATGGAGATAATTACATAATCTTAACTTGTGATGCAATACAAGATGATGTTAAAGTTGGAACATTAGATGGACAATTAGCAAAATTATTTTTATCATTAGAACCTGGTGCAATCATTTATAACTCTTTTATGCAACTTAATTTTTACCCAAAAAAAGAAAAAACAACACTTTCAGAACTTGAATTTTCTTTTTCATATCCAGATGGAACACCTTATGATTTTAATGGATTAGATCACTCATTTACTTTAGAAATTTTTACTAGACTGAGTCAAGTAGAAAATTCTAATATTAATTCAAAAATGACACCTATTTAATTATATTTGTATTAGTATCTGTATCTATAAATTCTTTTATTGTTCTAAGGTATTTATATTGATTTATTATAAATCTATTATAATTTATTATTACACTAAATGCATTATTTATAAATTTTTGATATAAATTTTTATAATATGCTTTACCTATTGTTTTAAAATCTGTGATAAAATCACTTGCTTGTATTGGTAATATATCTAATTTTTTAAATAATTCATCAAATATTAAATCTACAGTATCATATTTCATTTTTTCTGATTCCTTATCCCTAATACTTAAGACAGTTTTTATCATATTTTTTGAAAATTTACCTTCTGTTAAATTCTTTTTTATACCTTTCAACAATTCTTCAACATTACTCATTTTTGAATCTATGTTGTTTTTGTCTTTAATATAAATTTCTTTAGAATACAATCTTAAAATAGCATTATAAATATTAGTACCTACATATATATTCAATGCAATTGCTAAATTTTCTACAAAGCATTTAAGTTGTTTGTTATTCTCAAGATTCATTATAACAGGTGTCGACAAATTTTTAATATCAAGTAAAAATGGATATATTTTGATGTATTTATGTAATACGTCTACTAATTTGTTTATTGTATCTCTATTTTCTTTAAATAATTCCAATATTCCATCTCCATTCGTATCTTTCTTAATCTTATCTAATATATCTTTTTGATTTTTAAATATTACATATAGAAAATTATTATATTCTTTGCCTTTAGTATTAGATAAATATTTTTCTATTGTTTTATAAAATTGTAATTCATCATCCATTTTCTTAAAAATGTCTTCAGTTAATTGATATCCTTCTAATTTTAATGTTCTAGGTACGATATCAGATATTTCCTTGTTATTAGTGATATCTTTATCTTTTGCAAACTCATTTGTTAAACTTAATTTAATTGGTTTTTCATTATCTATACCTTCTATCTCATAGTCTATTATTAAACTACCTTCTATAATTCCCTTTATTTTTATTTTATCTATCCCAACATTATATGAATTTTTTAAATCATTAATTATTTTATCAATTATTCCTATTTTTAAATCATCTGTTTTTACTTTATTAAAATCAATGTATGGTATTTTTATTCTTTTTGTTTTAGATGTTTTAATGTAATTTTTATTATTCCAATTTTTTGTTAAAAAATCTATCTTATTTTGTTTAATTTGTTCTTGTTTAATTTGTTCTTGTTTAATTTGTTCTTGTCTAATTTCTTGTCTAATTTGTTTTTGTATAATTTGTTCTTGATTACTCTCTGTTATTTTTTTTGGAGAATCATTTGGATTAATTATTTTTGGTGAAAATGGTACTCTTTTTCGTCTTTCTTCTTCTTCTCTTTTTTGTCTTTCTTCTTCTTCTCTTTTTTGTCTTTCTTTGTCTCTTTTTTGTCTTTCTTCCTCGACTTTTTTTTGTCTTTCTTCTTCTTCTCTTTTTTGTCTTT
>Ga0163109_10003119_pt1 | contig 12708 bp, 11 predicted proteins | sample CRUFie1St13metaG_FD_108704 | JGI IMG/M metagenome (GOLD analysis project Ga0163109, IMG submission 108704) | Marine microbial communities from the Costa Rica Dome - CRUD Field 142mm St13 metaG | ecosystem: Environmental > Aquatic > Marine > Oceanic > Photic zone | place: Costa Rica: the Eastern... | reverse complement strand
TTTGGCGACTTTGAGAACAACTGGCGGACTTCAACACGAGAGGACGGAGAATTCAGCCTTGATCTACTGGTCCCGTCCGTCCGGTCCGGCAAACTCGATCTTAGGTTGAGCATGGACGACCTACCCGGTCTTGCACTGGACGAGACGGCCTTTTCCCCGAGGGTGCGCTTGGCTGTGGACAGCGCCCGCCCAACCATTGACAGCATCTCGCTCAACGGGGTTCCTCAAGGGTCGCCAATTTCCATCGGTGAGGCCAACAACCTCGAGGTCATCCTCATCACCAACGATGAAAACGGCTTTGACTTTAACGAAGCCGCTGTCCTTCATTACAGGGTGAAGGCGGGCGAGGCAGAAATCTCTCGTGGCAGCGTCTTGTTGCCGGACATCACGCCCTTTGGTCAGCAATTCTTCTGGAGCGGCTCGCTCGATTTGACAGATTCAGGTGCGACCACTTTGCTGCCGTCGTACGCCGTCGACGTTTGGGTCTCAGGCTCCGATGAAGCAGGAAACCCCTACGACACGCTTTCGAATTCCATGGGCGAGCCCTTTGCGTCGTGGCCTTTGGCGCTGGTCGGTCCTCGCATTGACCTGCAAGACGCTTCGACCACCCTGCAATGGGACGTTCCAAGCCCCTACGAAGGAGACACTGCGAACATGCTGGTCTCCACCAACAACCTCGGCGGTAACGGTGCGGTTGCGTTCGCTTTGCAGGAACTCGTTGACGGGGGATTCTGGGCCACCGTATCCACCGTTGAACTTCAAGCGACAACCGGAAACCCCCTGGCGGTTTCGTTGCCGGTGGTTGCCGAGGCTGCTGCGGGTTCAAGCATCGAATACAGGGTCATTGTTTTGGTTGACGGGGTGGAGATGGACCGACACACCGTTGACTCGTTGCTCATCAAACAGGAAACCGTCCGAGACGGTGAGGCGTTGACGCAGCAATTGTCCACCGATGTGTTCAGCGTGGCGCTCTTTGTCATCGCTCTAGGCTCCGTTTCCTTTGGCGTCTACGCCATGGTTCTGCGCCGTCGCATGCTCGCTCCGGAGTCTGAGGAGGACCTGGCCGATCAAACAGAAGTGGTTGCGCAGGAAATGGGTTCCGGCAAAGCCGTACCGACGATCGCACAGCCGGCGTCTCCGGCGGTCAACCCGGTTCCTCCGGCTCCCGCAAGCCCGGTCCCGCCGCCGCAAAGCGGTCCGGACCGAACCCAACCGGCCCCGCTCCCACCGACAGGACTGCCTGACGGGTGGACGCAAGACCAGTGGAATTCATACGGTTGGCAATACATTGACGCCCTTTCAAAGCGATGAGGGATGCGCACGTGTCCGAAGAATCCGTGGATGGGCTTGTGACGCTGACCGAGCGCACGGTGAATTTGATCAATCAACTCAACATGCCGCTGGTGGAAGTTTCTTTGGTCATCCAAAAGCACATCAATCAGCTCATGCAGACGTTGAACCAGCATCTTCAGAGCACGGGACAAACCGTCGGAGAACGTGTCCACTCCCCGTGGCCTTTGGACGGAGAACGGGCGGCATCAAACGCCAACTTTGCACTGGAGAAGGTCATGGACATCGTTGATCACCAACGAATGGACATTCTTGATACCTTGATTCGTGTCACCCTCATCGAGATCGACATCACGGTAATCGAAGCCGTTCTGGCACTGCGGCAGTGGGAGCATCTCGCTCGCACTCAACTCGCATCGGCTACGGGTCCAGGGCAACTCTTCTCGCCTTTGGACGTGCCCGACGACTGGTAGGCAGAGATTCAAAAAGATTCCATGCGAGGGATATCTATGAAACGGCGGGCCCCGGTTACCTTTTTGCTCGTGAGCATGATGCTTGCCTGCGGGCTTTCCGGGTGCTTGGGCGATGATGCACTGGATTTACTTCCAGAAAAAAAGGGCATACCGGGCGGCCTTACCCTGGCATGCCTGCGCAGCAGCATGTACACCTCAATGGTGATTGAAATTGACCACGAACCGGGTTATCGCCCGTTTTCGAGCAGCGCTGAGATGTTGGTTGACCGCCTTGAGCAAGTCTGCGACAAACCCTCCGGCATCTCCGTCAAGTACTCCGAAGTCTCCTTCGACCATGACGGTGCTTGGTCTGCCCAAGACGTGCGGGACAAAGGGTGGGAGCAAAAGGACCGCTCACCTCGAGACGGGACGACGCTGTACTGGCAAGTTCTCTTCCCATCCGGGACCTACGAATCCGATTCGGTGCTGGGTGTCGCAGTGGACGCCTCGACGGTGGCCTTGTTCAGCGACAGCATTGATGAAGCGGACGGGCCGTTCGGGCGACCTTCAGTTGAGGACGTCGAGAACAGCGTTCTTGTCCACGAAGTGGGCCATTTGCTCGGTCTGGTCAACCTGGTTTACCAATCACCGGTTGACCACGAGGACGATGAGCACCCCGGCCACTCGAACAACGAAGAATCGGTCATGTACTGGGCCGTTGAGTCTGCTGACATCTCCAACTTCATTTTTGGTGAACTGCCAAACGAATTCGATGCCGACGATTTGGGGGACTTAGCCGGGTTGGCCGACGGGAGCATCCCCATTCGCGATCAACTTTGGTCCTGAATTTCTCCCATGACCGAAACGGCATCACGCCAGGCGTCGAAGATGGACCACAGGTACAATCCGAGCCACAAGAGTACGGTAAAAGCCAGCGGTATTTGCAGAAACGACCATTCGAATCCACGTCGGTGTTGTCGGTTGAAGTGTTGGCCTAAGAACAGGAACGGAACGGCCGCAAGGACGGCGGCTACCAGCGGGCGCAGCGCACCCCAAGTGCCGACACCAAACGTGATTTCCCGCCAAATCTCTTTGACGATTCGCACCGGAAAAATTCCCTTGCTGGAGGGATCGGTTTCGGGGGTGAACTGCACCACCAACTCCTCTTCCATGAAGGACGGTGTGCTCTCCTGTTTGTCAAGATGACGCAGGCGGAGAGGGGGGATGTATCAAAAACCCGTGCGACGGTTTGTGCACATGGACTCGCCGTTCAGGGTGCTCATCACCGGGTTCGAGCCTTTTGCCGGGCACGACACGAACATCAGTCAACTCGTCGTCTCCGGTATGTCGGGCCGTCGTACATTGCGGTGCCCGTGGCAGGGTGCTGCGCTCAATGTCGTTGCAGAAGTCGACACCCTCTCCGTTGATGCGAGGGGTGCCCAGCGAACCGCTGAGCGCCTTCTCCGAGGTGAGCGCTGGGACGCCATTCTCCACGTGGGTCTTTGCGACACGTGTGAGGTGCCACGAATCGAACGGTTGGCTCAAGACAAACTCGACATGCGATTGCCCGACAATGCCGGTCGACGCTTGACCGGCTCGGTCATCGACGGGCAAGGCGATCGTGGTTGTTGGGTTGACCCAACGGTCTGGCAACCCGAGGCTTTTCCGGGACCCTACGACCTTTCGGTTGATGCTGGAACCTATCTGTGCAACGAAACCTACCATGCCACCCTCGCTGCAGCCGTTGAGGTTGCTGGCTCCTCACCGCTTCCACCTCCGGTCCTGTTTCTTCATTTGCCCGGTGAGAAGCACATGCCCCTCCACAAGGCTGAAGCCTTCGTTGACGCTTGCACCGCTCACCTCTTGCGTCCTTATCCTGAAGAGCCGGTGCACGTGGTAGCCGCCGCTTTGCGAGGGGTTGATGGATACCTTATCACGCGGAGAGCTCGGAACGAAGCGGACGGGGGAGAATGGGAATTTCCCGGCGGAAAATGCGAGAACGATGAGGCTTGGAGCCAAACCGTTGTTCGAGAAATCCAAGAGGAACTGGCCCTTGAAGTGAAGCCATTCCATCCCCTTGGTTCATGGTATCGAGCCAACGAAGGTGGTTCTTTTGTCATCCACTTGGTCGCATGCGAGGAGGTTAATCCAGAAATCGAACCGAGCTTAACGGTTCATGATGCCTTGAAGTGGTTGAATGAGGGCTTCAAGGATGTTCTGCCGTGGGCTGGAAGGGACGGTGAAATGAACGACTTTGTGCAAACACACATCACACCCAAGTCGTCGCCTCACCGTCCTCGCTCATCGAATGGTCGTCGTTGATGTGCCGGGGGATTTGACTCCGTCCAGAATGCCACGTGGCGGCTTGTAACCAATCGGCCAGTCCATCTCCAACGATGGACACTTCGAAGACCCCTCCAAGGGGTCGGTCTCCGGGGATAGGAAACGCAATTTTTCCAGCCAGTGCCGCCACCCTCGAAATCTGGAACGTCGTCGACGAATCGTTCATGCCCAACGACATGGCGTCCAGAGCGGTGTCGAGGATTCGCTGCTCGTGGAGTTGATTGAGGAAGGTCGCCAATGACACGTCCACAAAGAACCACGTGGCGTTTGAGGCCTGACCGAAAGACGGTTCACCAGGCAGTTCATCCATGACGGCGTCAGGAAAGATTTGCTGAAGGGCCGTTACCACCTTTTCAGGAGAATCCGCACCTTTCAGGACCGTGCGAACGCTGGTCGAAAAGCCTTCACCTGTTCCGGTGAGGCGCAGACGTGAGCCTTCCATGTTTCGGGGACACGGTGGCTGTTCAAAGAACATGCGGCCCTTTCCTCAGTTTTGCGAAGAGGTGAAAACCGGTTCGGTCCAGCGCACCGTATGGATGGGCAAGAAGGGCCGTTTTTGGCAACGGTCATACCCGTTCTCAACGAAGCCCCGTTTATTGAGCGATGCTTGTTGGGTTTCCTCAATCAGTCGCTTTCTCCAAGCGATCACATGATCTTGGTTCTTGACGGTGGTTCGAGCGACGGCACCGTTGAGATGGTAAAGCGGTTGGTTTCGGAGCATCAGGGCGATGCGTGGCCCCGTTTGGTGTTGGAAATGAATCCGGGAAAAACGGTTGCCCACGCTCGCAACCTTTCGCTTGGCATTTTGCCGGAGAGCGTGGAGTACGTGGTCGAAATGATCGGCCACGCCACCGTTCAACCCGACCACTTGGAGCAACGGCTGCAGGCGTGGCATACATGCGCCGACAAGGTTTCTGGAAAGTTGGCAGGCGTGGGGGTCCGCGTGGTTGAGGATGACAACCAGCGTTCGTACGTGGGCGACTGGGTTGAAGGGGCCCTCGCCTCGCCTTTGGGTCGTAGTGGCGGGCAATTCAGCCAGTTCACCGTTCCCGAGCCCTCCAAGGTTCCCGCCTTCGTGATGCATCACCGAGAGGCGTTGGTGGCGGTCGACGGTTGGGACGAGAACTTCATCACCAGCCAAGACAGCGATCTTTCGATGCGGCTGTTGAAAGCAGGGTATCACCTGTACCGGCATCCACTCCCGACGGTGAGCATGCACAAGCGAGCGCACCTAGGCAACTGGTGGAAGATGGGGCATCGCTATGGTTTTTGGAGGACAAAAGTCCTGCTCAAACACCCGTCAAGGGCCAAATGGCAGGAATTCCTTCCCCTCCTTGGATTGGTCTTGGCCAGCATGCTTTTTGCGTTTAATTCCCCATACGCATCGCTCCTGCCCGCCGTTTATGGGTCTGCCTTGTTGGGTGCTGGGACGCTGGAAGCCGCTCGAAAAAAGCGCCCTTCTTCCGTTTTTGGTGTCCCTCTCTGTCTGTTCATGCTTCACGCCAGTTTTACCCTTGGGCTCGTTGACGGTTTGATTCGGAATGGCCGAGCACCAAACGACCGTGCGTAAACACAAGAAGCCAATAGATAGATGAGGACTTCTTGAAAGCACGAAGGTGAATCACATGGCAGAAAGCAGTGGCCTTACTCGGCGGAGTTTGAGCGTTCTTCCTCTTCTCTTGATGGGTGCAACCCACCTCTCTCTGCCCCCACTGCAGACCATGTTTGAACTCGAGCCTGCGTTGATGTACGGGTGGTATGCGTTAGCGCTTGTGCTGTGTTTCGTGCTGTTTCGCCGCACGGGCGTCGTCAAAGATTACGAGTACAACAGAGCGAAAGCGATGCGCAAGGTCAAGCATGTTTACGAAGCGGAAGAAGCCGGTGTCTGGTCAAAAGACGTTGCCCTCGACGGTACGATGGACCAACATACCAAACTTGGATTGACTCGCTCCATTTCTGAGCTTTCAGGTGAAGCACCCGAAATGGAGTTGGACGAGGAGGCCAAGGTCGAGGTTCAGATGTTGAGCGAAGCCGACCACATTGTGAAAGCCAACGCTCGCATGACAGGCAGTTCCAGTCTCGAAGACGAGGCCATTACCGGAACCATTGGTGCGCAAAGGAAGGCGGGTCCGATGGACCGTTTTCTCGACACCTTGTCCGGGCTCTTTGGCTTTGACAGCCGCGCCGATCGAGAAGCTGAGCGACAAGCTCGCCTCCGCCAAGCGGCGACATCAGCCCCTGTGACCGCCCAACGTCCGGTGGCACCTCTTCGCATGAACAAATCAAACGACGATACGGAAGTCAACATGACCTCGATGAGCGATTCGGGCGGGGTTGAAACGGTGATGACCACCTCGGGGATGGTCAGAAGCGATGTTGATGCAGCGACCACGAACAAGCAAGTCCCCAACGTCCAGGAGTCGCTGGAAAGCATGGCGATGATGGGCCAAGCCCCCTCTGCCTCGCGTCAGATAGCGACCGCAGGTCCACGGTGTCGAGGTTGCGGTGCGCCTGTTGCTTCAAGCGAACGGTTCTGTCCGCATTGCGGCCTTGACCTTTGAGAATGATGCGTGAGGTTCAAAGCAGGTCCCGCATCGTCCAAACCGGGGACGAGCCATGACCGACAAACGAGACTATTACGAAGTCTTGGGCGTCGAAAAGTCGGCCACGGCAGGAGATTTGAAAAACGCGTTTCGTCGCTTGGCGAGGAAATACCACCCCGACCGAAGCACGGAGGCTGATGCCGAAGACCGTTTCAAAGAGATTCAAGAGGCCTACGCCGTTCTGTCGGACGACCAAAAGCGGTCCCAGTACGACCGTTTCGGTCATGATGGCCCTCAAGGATCGCCGTTTGGAGGGTTTGGGGGCGGCATTAACATCAATCTCGAAGACATTTTAGGTGGAGATTTCTTTTCTTCCTTTTTTGGTGGAGGCTCCCGGCGAAGACAATCCCGCCGTGGCAGCGATATCCTCCTGCGGCATTCGGTGTCCCTCGAGGATGTTTACGTGGGCAGTGAGCAAGAGGTGGTCCTTGACCTTCCGGAACCCTGCACGACGTGTGACGGTACGGGAGCCAAGGGCGGGGAACTCAAAACCTGCTCTTCGTGTTCGGGTCAGGGGCAAGTTCGTGTCCGGCAACAAGTTGGTCCGTTTATCCAAGAATCCGTTCAGTCTTGCCAAGATTGTGGCGGACGGGGGCAAGTCGCTGAACTTTCTTGCGATGTTTGCGACGGGCGCGGGCAGGAGATGACGTCAAACACGTTGCGATTCAGCGTGCCCGAGGGTGCTGAATCGGGGACTCGCCTTCGAATGCGTGGGAAGGGCGAGCCTGCACCACGGGGTGTTGGCGAACCCGGCGACTTGTTCATTGAGCTTGAAATCGAGCCACACCGGTGGTTTGAGCGCTCCGGTTCCGACCTGATCATGTCGTTGCCCTTGGGCTATGCCGACCTCCTGTTGGGCACGAACGTCGAGATTGAACACTTGGACGGAAAGCCACTCAACATCAAGGTGCCAGCCTACTCCAATTCAGGTGAGACCGTTGAAATCCGAAAGCGAGGCTTGCCGAGGCAGCGCGGCGGTGGTCGAGGCGATGTGGTTGTTCTCCTAAAATTGCACATGCCAAAGAAGGTCCCGAAGTCCATTCGAAAGAGTCTGGAACAAATCCGAGACGACCTTTCTCCAGCAGACACTGAAACGAGCATCATCGATGATGCGAACGAACGCCGTCGCTCATGAATTCAAACCTTGGCGCAGCAACGATTCAGGAATCCGAGCAGCGAAGGGTGCCCCGTCCATGCGACCGTTGAGCTCAAGGTCAACATGGGGCGCTGTTCCGCTCAACTCGACCACCAAGTAGGTGCGATGCCCGGGTCCCATGGTGTCGAGGAACACCTCCTCACCTTGGAACAAAAACCGTGGCTCAACGTTGACCACTTCGTACCCTTCGCCCTCGGGTGCATCAAAGCGGAGCGCTGCCAAATCCCACGTGCCGTTGATGACGTGGACGCCGACCACGACCGGCCAAGCCCCTTCTTGTTTGGCAAGGCGTTCGTCAACGCTCCAAACCGCAAGCGCCACGTCTTCCGTACGGTGCTCAATCCGCTTTGGCCCCCAGGCCTCAAGTCCGTCTTGCCATTCGAGTTGAGCCACAGCATGGAGCGCTTTGGCCATGTCGGTCCTTGCTTGTTTCACGTTGCTTTCACCGCTGTCCAATCGAGATGTATACCAGGCCAGACGCTGTTTCTTTTCGGCGACGGAGGCTGCGTAGGTTTTGGATCGTTGCACGTGGATGGCAAGGTAGAGGACGGGGACGAGGAACAGAATGCCCATGAACCAACGGGCAATATTGCCCCAGTAGACGGCGTCATCGCTGGGCGGGAACCACGGCTCTTCCCCTTCATCGATGAGGGAATAGGACGGTTGAATCACGTAGGGTCGGGAAGGCACATCTTCGCCCCAAAGGTGGGGCGTAGCGTCCGATGTGTTTTGGAACCGTAGCTGGAGATAATGCGTTCCCCGTCCGACTTGGAGACCGATTTTCAACTGGTCGCCGACGGGTTGCGTGATGTCCGTGGCAAGGGTCTCCGACGTGGTTTGGTCGATGTCCCAGAGTTGCAACTCCAGACCCTCAATTTGGCCGTCAACGACAAATTGGACAAAATGAATGGAATCTTCCCATCCGTCCACAACAATCCTGTAGGTGTCGGTCGTATCGTGGACCGCTAGTGTGAGTTCACCCTGTGTGGCTTCGCTCAAGTTAACAATTGGCCAGGACGTGTTTTCAGCCTCGAGGTTTGGTGGGAGGTAGGACGGTGCATCCGAGCCGTTGTTGTCTCCGAAACGCTCGGTGTACACCTCAACGGCAAACACCGGGGCATTGAGCATGTGAATCCTGCCAACGTTGACGTCTGGGTAGGGATAAACCGCAAGGACCTCGTCTGGTTGAAGCACGCTTTTGGGACCTTCCACCCAAACGCCGTTCAGCAGTTGATCAACGCTGATTTCGATCGCCGAGGTCGTTGCCCGCACCTTCATCACTTCCATCTGGGACCAGTCAAAAGGTGAGGTCGTGTTGCCGTGTCCCACCAACGATGCGGGCTGGGTGAGGTCAAAACCAACCAGCGATTCAACGGGACGGTATGGATGGAGGAAGACATGAGCGGCCCACAATGCACGAGCGTCGTCGGTGGAAATCCGAGCCACGAAGCGTCCGTCGTCAGGTGCCGTCCAGTATTCAGAGGTTGGCGTTTCTTGATGGAGACGTGAAAAAGCGTCACCCGAACTGAAGCCGCCGGAAAGCAGCACTTCTGCTTGGTCGGTTTGGTGATAAACTTGGAGGTTCGTGGTGTGCGTCGAAGCGAGCCATTGCCATTCGAGGGTGTCACCCTTCGAGGCATTGAAGACCATGTATTCGTCTTCGGCGACCTCAACATCACCGGTGTGAACCACGGCTGCATCGTCAGCGCTGGTATCGGTTGAAGCCAGATGGCCTAACGATGCGTTCACGCAATCCGTAGGGAGTGCACAGACGGTGAGTGGAGCGGAGATGGCATCGGTCTCCGGAGATGGTCGGAGGGCGTGCTGGTGTTCATCATCGATGTTTTTGAGCACCATCAGCGTCAGCGTTTCGGCAATCGAGGAGGTAAACGAGACTTCCACGCTTTCTTCCTGCTGGATGTGGACGCTCACCATGAAAGCGCCGTGTTCGCTCGTGGTGATGTGGGCCTCAGCATCATCAACGGTTGCCGAACAGGAAGAACAGGTCCACGAAAGAAGAGCAGACGTGTTGCTATCGGCATCGACCGCTATCGAAGAGGGTTCATCCGGTATGAGAGCGATTGTGTAGCGGTGCTGTTCATGGTTCTCCGACGGGGAAGCTTGACCCGTTGAGGTTGGCAACAAGACCAGCAAAAGCAGGGTCGTGAGGAACACGGCCCGGACGCTGTGGACTGACCAACGCATGGTGTGGCGTAGGGGCGGAGTCTTTCAAATCCACCCCCGCTTAGTTTTCAAACCTTTCAAGAAGCCACGGCGTTAGCCCCGGCCATGGCCGATGTGTTGGGGCGTACCGTCTTGCATCGGGACCGATACGCCCGATGTTGGGGCCTTGGTGATCGGAAATCGCCGGCCACCCTTACGCCCGCTCTTGTCCTCATGGACGGTGACCCAAACCTACCTCTGGCTTATGCTGCCTTCACCACCTCGAGCACGTCTTCGCTTCCCTCCACGCTCAACGTCACGGCTCGAGGTGCTTATGCTCCACCTTTGTTTGAGGGAACAAGTCCGAACTACACCGTCAATCTCGGGCACGTGCTTCCGCCCTCGCTCGAGGATGCGAACGCAGGTGAGGTGCAAGGAACGTCAGCGCTGCTCCCTGTTTCTTGGCAGCGGATGAATCACGACGATGGCTTGACCGACACTTCCCTCGCTCCGGAAATTGTTGTTTTGACCGATGCACTGCAACTCGCCAGTCAGCCCGGAAAACTTCCGCTGGCTCTCATGACCCTCAAACATCGGTTTCCCGGTGCACTGGTCTGGACGCCCGGGTTGGCTGGACCTGACAATGCAGCCGTCCTCGCCTCGATGGGCGTGGACCTGTTCGATTTGGCTCGATGTCACGAGGCCGAAGCCAACGGCGTCCTGCTCACGGCGTTTGGGCCCCGCCTTCCGCTCGAACACGAAGAAACCACGCTTGAGGCTCAAGCCTTTCATTTCATGAAGGCTGTTGATGAGGTTCGCTCATCCATCGAAACCGGTACCCTGCGGCTTTTGGCAGAAAAGCAAAGCCTCTCGAGCCCGCGACTCGTTGAACATCTTCGTCGCCATCAACTTTTGATGGCTGACCGAGAGGGCAATTTGGCTTCGCATCGGCCCGCCACGATCGAGTTTTCTTGCTACTCAGGCAACGCCCTCACCGACCCGTTGGTCGAAGACTGGGAACGCTTCATGCTGCAGGAGTATCAGACCCCGGTCAGCGTTCGCAACGTGATGGTGCTGCTGCCTTGTTCAGCCCGAAAGCCCTACCGCCTTTCAAAATCACACTCGCAGTTTTTCCGTGCCATCGCCTCAACGGGGTGTCATGAAGTGATGATGACTTCACCACTCGGTCTTGTGCCTCGAGACTTGGAGGATGTATGGCCTGCGGCAAATTACGACGTTCCCGTAACCGGTGATTGGTCATCTGACGAACTCGGGCGCGTGAAACGGATGCTTCGTTCTCTGGTGGAGCGAACTGGATACCAACGCATCATCAATCACACCGATATGGACCTGGGTTTTCTGAACATCGACGTCGTCAACACCCGTGAAGGACAGGGTGCCACGCACTTTGATGCGCTCGAGCGACTGAAAAAGGCGGTGAAAAAAGCCGTCGCCGATCATGAACTGCGCAACCAGAAAAACAACCAGCGTTTGAAGCAGCACTTCATGAGCATCGCCCGCAAAACAACTGGGACGGACCGTTGGGTCGAGAGGCTCTCTGTACGGGGCAAATTGCCTCGATGGCGGTTGGAACTTGACGGCACGCAAATGGCGGTCTGGTCCATCGACCGCAACGGATTCTCCTTTTCTCGAGCGGCCATCGATTGGTTGCACGAACACGACGCTCTCCCAGCGATTCATTTGAAGCCTGACGTGGCTTGGCGGGGCGATGTTTTCGCGCAAATGGTGTTGGCGTACGAGCCCTCCATTCGCATGGGCGACGATGTTCGTGTTCTGCAAAACGGCGAGGTGGTTGGCTTGGCCCGTGCCGTTGCCTACGGATGGGAGTGGGGCGGTACGCCGGGAACCCTCGCCAAATCCCATCAGCGAAAGAAAAACCGGTGACCGGTCCGAGGTCCATCACTGGCGGAGTGGTTAAGAAGGGGAGATAAGTCGGAAGGCCGCTTGGTGGTGTGATATGGCACGAATGTACAAGTCCCGAAAAGGTCAGAGTGGCTCCTCTCGCCCGCACGTCGAAGCGGCTCCAGAATGGTCCAACACCGACAAAGATGCGGTTCAGTCGCTCATTTTGGACCTCGCTAAAAGCGGACTGAGCACCGCAGAAATCGGGACCGTGCTCCGAGACAAGCACGCTGTTCCCAACGTCCGACTCGTCCTCGGAAAGCGCATTGGCCAGGTTCTCGCAGAGAACGACATGCTCGGAACTTACCCAGAGGACATGATGAACTTGATGCGTCAAGCCGTGGCGATCATCAATCACCTTGGCTCCGGCAATCACAAAGACATTCACAACAAGCGAGCTTTGGAGATTACGGAAGCGAAAATTCGGCGTCTGGCTTCGTACTACATCGCTGAAAAGCGCCTCCCGAGTGACTGGCGCTACAAGCGAGATGAACTGCGCTTGATGGTTGAGTGAGCGATTCTTCGCCACGAACACCTTCATGAGGAACCCGTGGTTCCTTCCCAACGGTCCAATGCGAGATGTGTTCACCTCACCGATTTTTCTGCCGGTTTCATCGGCTTTAATCTCCTACGGCGAACGCATTAAACAAGCTGACTTGCTTCACATCAGTGGGCCAGCGACCCTTGAGGGGGTTCTCGCACTCGGTCAGTTGGAAGCGGCTTGTCTGGACCTCGGTCTGAAGTACCGTCGTCGCCTATACAAACCGCGACGTCATCT
>Ga0163109_10003117_pt1 | contig 12710 bp, 12 predicted proteins | sample CRUFie1St13metaG_FD_108704 | JGI IMG/M metagenome (GOLD analysis project Ga0163109, IMG submission 108704) | Marine microbial communities from the Costa Rica Dome - CRUD Field 142mm St13 metaG | ecosystem: Environmental > Aquatic > Marine > Oceanic > Photic zone | place: Costa Rica: the Eastern... | reverse complement strand
GATACAACAGTCTCGTTGAATTCTTCATCAAGGTTGAAGTTGATGTAGAACTCCATCATCTGAAGATACTTGTTGACGTGCTTGTTGATTAGGGGGATATACTTACGGATGATATTGGTCTTTACACCACCATCCTTGAGTAGATTACCAACAAACTTGTGCTGCTCCATCTCAACGTTTAGCTGAGAGATCTGATCCTTGACGGTAGATAGCTTTCCAGCAGCAGCTTTTAGTTGCTCCTTACTCTCGTCCTGGTTCTCGATAGAGGTACGAATCTTTTCAATATCACTCTCTAGGTTTGTGATATTGCTCTGTATATTTGCGTGGTTGGTGTTGTTATCACTAACCTGACGATTGCAGCGGACAAGATGCTTGGAGAGATCAAGAAACTCACTCTCACGCTTCTCTTCTGCCTCAATGGTCTCCTCTAGCTTCTTCAATCCTTCAGCTAGCTTCTCACCCTCAGCGCCAAGTTCAGTGGACTTATCTTCGCGTAGGTGATCATCTAGAGTCTGAGTACATGTTGGGCATGTCTCATTGTCTAGGAAGAACTTCATGTTGCTATTCACAGTGGATAGCTTCTGCTGAATCTTACCCCGTAGTGGTCCAAGCTTCTTTAGCTTTTCTCCAGCATCGTTGAGTTCTTCTAGTTCCTTGTTTAGTCCTTCAATCTCAGTTAGGATCTCAATGTTCTTGCTATTGAGATCAGTCTGCTCAAACATATACTTCTTGATCTGTTCGCGCTTCTCTTCAATATTAGCCTCGCCACGCTTGGTAATATCTTCGATGAACTTAGCAAGCATCTGACCCTTATCTTTGAGATTGGTCTTCTGTAGCTCTAGTACTTTTAGTTGGTCACGGATCTCACGAATCTTCTCCTTAACAATGTTAGACATTGAAGAGAACACGCGGATGTCCAAGAGATCCTCAATAACCTCACGACGATGTGCTGCAGATAGCTGCATAAAAGGCACAAAGGTGCTGCTACCAAGGATAACAATCTGTGTGAATGACTTGTAGTTGACCTTGAGAATACCTTCTTCTAGCGTCTGTTGGTTATCTCGATCATCTCCTCGCTTGTCAAGTAACTTTCCATCGACTTCAATGTCAAATACGTTTGGCTTAATCCCACGACGGACAAGATAACTGCGACTGTTAGCTGTGAATTCAATCTCGACAAGACAGTTTTTTTCATTGACGCTATTTACTAGTTGTGGTTTGTTGATTTTGCGGAATGGCTTGTTGAATAGAACAAAAGTCAACGCATCAAGGATGGTGGACTTACCCGCACCGTTGCTACCAATGATTAGATTCGTGCTGCTAGCCTGGAAATCAATCTCGGTGAATGTATCACCAGAAGAGAGAAAGTTCTTATAGCGTAGCTTCTGGAAGATCAACATACTAGCGGTCGTGTGGGGGGACAAATAGTTCGGAGGAGTTTACGTAAATAAACTCCTTTTCCTGTTCTACCAGGATATCGATGGAATGACCCAGGGGGATCTCGGTCACTTCCAAGCTCAGCGTCTCACCTATGATATAGGTATCAGACTGCTCCAACATTATAACATATCTTTCCGCATCTTCACGTTCCTCAAAGATTAAGACTTTTGATGTGCCTGTATCCTCTACTGAGTAGATGTCTGTAGAGCCGTTCCTAACTGCGGTTAGGATGTATGCCTGTTGCTCGTTCATACCTCACATGCTTCCATATAGATCTCAGAGATGAGCTTCTTGATCGCATCCTTCTCAAGGGAGCTTTCTTCAAACTCAGAATCATCAACGTAACGGTTGAGGATGGATAGGGTGTTCTCGTCTACGTCATCAACGTCAAACTCGTCTGCCTCTTGGACATTGAAGTTCTCTACGACCTTGAGATCGATGAGACCGACATTGAATAGCTTGTCTAGGAACTTGTCGAAGTCCCGCTGCTTGCTCTTCTTGCGTACGATTACCTTGACGATCTTACCGGCATACTGGGTAGCATCGAATAGCTGATGCTTGGTGTCCTCGTAGTAAATAACTGAGAATAGTGTGTATGGGTTGTTTACATACTCCATCTCACCAGTCTCGGTGTCGAATAGAACGAAACCACGGGCATCATTGACGTCATTCCAGAACATCTCATATGGATTGCCCATATAATAGATCTTACCGTTGTCTGAACGGGTGTGGAAGTGACCAGACAATACCTTATCAAACTTGTCGAAGATGTCTGGAGAGACTAGTCCCTTACCATCTTCAAACTTATGACCCCGATATGCATAGAAGCCAGATAGCTCAAGGTGTCCCATAGCAAACCGAGCTTTGGTGCTAGAGATCATATCGGTGGTGCGCTTTAGATTATCGTCACAAATCCAAGGCAGCATGAGGATTTTATCGCCATCAACCTCAATCTCAGTAGGTTCTGAGTAGGTTTTGACGTTATCGTAGTCCTTTAGTAGGAGGTCTGGGGAGTTGGTTCTGTTGGTAGACTTGAAGTAACAGTCGTGGTTACCCACTACCATATGAACGTCATACTTCTTCATGGGGTCAAACACGACCCTCTTAGTCCACTGAAGGGAGTTGTACTCAATAGACTTGCGACTATCGAAGGCATCACCAAGGTGCAGGATGGTCTCAACCCCACGCTCCTCTAGAGTGGGGAAGAAAACCTCGCTGTAAAAGCGCTCAAAATAGTCGTGTAGGTACTGGGCACCCTTTCTCGCTCCGTAGTGGGTGTCTGTAATGATAGCGACTAGGCTCATGAATTCATCTTGGTAATGATGTTCTCTTTGATCGCATTGTAGTCGTTGCGATACTCACTTGTCAAGTTGGCGTCAGCAGTCATCAGCATCTCAAAGCCGGTCTTCTCAACGATCTTGTTCTTAATGTCGAGTTGACGCTTCTCTCGCTGAATCCTGCGAAGGAATGCATAGTGGATGATTTGAGTGAAATAAGCGAAAGGATTCTTAGACTTATTAGGATCAAAGTTGTGAATGTACTGTACACAATTCTCAATTCCGTCGGAGATCATGTCTTCACGGAACATATAATTCACAAAGTTGGGCTTATAGCTCAAATGGGTTGCAATCTTTAGAAAGCAAGATCCTAGATAGTTACTAATCCTGGGCTTAGGTAGATCCTTGGCTGCAGCAACTGCAACCTGTTCTCTGTACTCAATTAGAGCTGCAAGTAGCTCCTTGTTGTTTACGTAATGTTCTGATTTAGCCCTAGCCATAACATCTGTATACCTATGTTACTAATATTGGTCATATTATAGCACAGATTGCTGAATTCTGCACATTCGACTCAAAAGACTTGACAAGGGTCTCAAAAACCACTATAATCAGCCTTGTCGAGGTTGATAAGACACTCTAAGTACTTAGAGAGTAATAGAAGTACTTAAGCTCTATCGGCTGAATCAGCTTTATAAATTTTCTCTAGTAGGCTTCTGGTAGTTAGCGTATCGCCAACGTAGCCACTAGTATTTTCTTTTTTATCTACGGTCCCTTCACCTTCCCGCATAATGCGTTTAGGAGGTTCTAGTAGTTTAGGTGTTGTTGGTACAAGTTTGGAATACTCCTCAAGGACATCAGGATCTTTGACTTCAGCAATGCCGACAACGATAGACGCATCGATCATGTGCTCATTATCATCAGAGAGAATGAACCAAGGAGTTAGGTTGCATTTGATTTTTCTTTTACGTGAGCTGTATTCGACCTTGAAAGGATCTCTAATAGTAAAGGTGTAGATACCTTCTGAGATATCTTCATTAATACTGATAGCTCTACAGATGACTTCTTCACCTGTAATCATTTTCATAGATACGATTTTTGTTCCATCCATACTAGTCTCTCAAGTTAACGTTAATAATGTCGTAGTTAAATTTCTCCTCGTTATACGTCTTGATACGTTCGATTAAATGGTTCAGAGTGTAGTTCTTTCTACTGTTCTTAGTAGTATCATCAGCAATGTCGTATAGCATCGCTTTAGTCTTGTTTGCACCCTTTCTGAGTACACGACCAATACTCTGTAGGTTTCTTACTCTTGATTTGGATGGTGATGCGAAAATTACATTGTGTAGATTCTTGATGTTGATACCAGTACTGAAGACACCGTATGAGGCAATAATGATTGCATTGTCCTCTCTTTCAGTAATCTCACGTACCAACTCACGCTCTTCTACATCAACTCCACCGTGTACAAAGAAGATTTGTTTGTTCTCCCCTGCCTTAGTATTTATAAGATCATAAAGAAGCTTACCGTGGTTCTCTACTCGGGTGAATAGTACCAAGGTGTTTCCTTTGAGATCTGAAGCTAGATTGGCGATGAACTTGTTTCTCTTCTCATGACCAATGAGATATTGGATCTCATCTTCATAACGATCAAACTTCTTCTCATCATGTTTGAGTAAGAGAACCTTAATGTCTAGCTTGGCTACGTGACCAGCTTCCATCAACTCCTTAGTTCTGATAGTGCTGTATGATGGACCGAATAGTCCCTCCAATACCCACTTGTGAGTTTTGCAACCATCAAGAGTACCAGTAAAGCCAAAGCGATACTTTGCATCACAGCACTTAGACATGATGCCGACGAGACTCTTTGATTTAAAGTTGTGAGCCTCATCACCAATGACTACTCCATAACGGGCGAAGAAAGTCTTTGGTAGTTTGTAGACTGATTGCCAAGTTGTAATTACAATACCCTTCTCGGTATTGAGTTCCTGTCCTCCATAGATCTTATGGCAGAAACGATCTGCATCAAAGCCATAGTCCTGGAAGTCCTTATACATCTGCTCTACCAATGAGGTGGTAGGAACAACGATAAGAATGTTTTCTCCCATTTGGCTGTAGTACGCCACTAGGGCATAGATCATCAATGACTTACCAGAAGCCGTGGGAGAGATGATTAGTTTACGGTTAGATTTGAGTGCAGTATAAATTCCATGCAACTGATAGTCTCTGGGTTTGAAGCTAGTGATAGACTTCACCCAATCAGCCACACCTTGTGGTGAGATATTCTCATTCTCTTCGTAGGGAAGACCGTAGAATTTGTTATCTCTAAATTCGTAGGTGTATCCGTACTGCTCACAGAACGCAATAACACGATCTAGTAGACCCACATAGATCTGCCTAGTCTGTGGAGAGAATAAATTGATTACACCATCCCAATGCCTCTTCCGATATGAAGGATGGAATTTTGCACCGGGTACTTCAAATGAAAACGCATCGCGTAGTTCATACTGTACATGGGGTTCACAATCAATTTGAAGATAAACTTCGTTTTTCTTACTGATTACTAAGTCAGCAGTCATAATAAAAACCCGCCTATAGTATATAGACGGGCTCTTAGAGGTTAAGAATTGTGGAAGGTGTCGTCGAGAATCATTGCGTATAATGTGTCTCTCAACTGATAGAGATGAGTTTGCTCTTCGGCGGGTCTAGCTGGAGATCCCTCCCATAGTCGGATTCTCTCTAGAACACAGTAGTGAAGTAGCTTGATCTGTTCAATGTGCAGAGCTACCTCATAACCACTACCACCTTCAAAGTCAAAGTTTTTCATCACATCCCCATACCAGCTTGGAATTTTAAGAAGTCGATTGAGTTTTTGATTTGATATCCCCTATTGTGAATCATACGGAGAATATCTTCTAAAAATTCAAGCATTACATCGTAGTACTCGATCTTTAGTTTTACTTTAGCCAACTTATCATCTGCATTGAGATGTAGGGTCATTGACTCCTTGTCCCTAACCTTGTAGGGGAATGGCTCTTCCACATATACTTCAGCAGGTGCTTTGCCGCTGTAGTAGTTGTATCGCTCAAGTCTAGTCTTGGCTAGAGTATCAGCACACTTAGACTTCAATAGTTTTAGTGTGGTGTATAGAGTGTAATACTTTTGGTGTAGTTGTGGAACTTTAATTGATTCATCATGTAGGTTGTCCATGTCCATATGGGAGTCTGCTTCCCACATTTCTTGGATTTTTTCAAGATTCATTGCAGTGCCTGGTTTACATAATCTGGAGTAAGTGCTTGGTTGTCCTTATCAAGGATCTGCATGTAGAGATAATTGAAAGTAACCGAAGCAACGAAGTAATTGACGTCAGTATCAGTAGCTGTGAAGTCTAGTGCTGATAGTGAGGTTGGATACAAGTCCCAAAACTTAACTTGGGCAGTTGTATTGTAATTACTATTGAGGATCTTTAGAGTGGCGTCACTATACTGTAGCCGCATATCACGCGCACCAGCCTCATCAGTGGTAACATCCACAAACTGTTTCGTAGACTCAGGGAAGCCCAATCCAGTGATCCAGTTATGAATCAAAGTATAGTTGAGCATATCTTCATCAACTAGAAAATCAATGGGTAGCTCACCATACTCAACTCGATCACCTGGGTGCATGATTGACTTTAGGTAGTTAGACTGCTCTGCTCCACCTAGAGAGATAGAGGGAATCGATGCACTGTTGGAGAAAAAGGAAACCTTAGGAAACCTAGCAATAGAAAATGAAAACCCAATAGGGCTCATGTAGTTTCTATTATCAAGCTGTTTATAATAAAGACTAGCCACGTAATCAATGGGATGCTTACATTATATTTAGACCATTAAAAAAGGACCCCTTTTGGAGTCCTCTTTCAGTGTATTCAGTTGTTCAGCTTCCCAAGCCCCTATAGTATAGCATAGGTGATGACTTTTTGCGTGAAACCCGATTAGCCAGTGCTTTTCCGGTCATATCACTGGACATAAGTGAACACAGGTACATATCAGGATTGAATGCAACTGCAAAGGCAAGAATTGTTCCGGTAGATAAAGTAAGGGTAACTCCCCGATAAGCAAGAGAAGCCGCTTTCGCCATTGGTCTTAAGTGTGCTGGTGATGTATTTACACATCTTAGCATAAAAAAAAGCCCCCTTGCGGGGGCTTTGTGTGTGAAAGGTGATAAAAGCTCGTCGGAGCGATGGATCACATTAGGTTCTTGACCTGTACGCGGCGGTAGTAGACGTTGCTGTTAGCAGCGATGCGTCCTAGACCGGGGTTTAGACCCTCAGCGAAGGGGTTAGCGATCATGCCGTAGCGTGTCTTGAAGCCGATGCGAGGCTGGAAGGTGTCCTGTCCAACTGCACGTACCATCTGTAGGGGTACATATGGGCAGTAGAATAGACCAGCGTCGTAAGGTGAGGTACCCTTATAGCCCATAACGTAGAACTGCTGTGAGGATACGTTAGCAGCATAAGGATCGATGTAAACGCGGTACTTACCTTGTAGTACACCTGCGAAGGTGTTACCGGTGTCGTCAACGTTTAGGTTGCTGTTTAGAGCAGGGGTGTAGTCAAGTACACCAGCCATGGTTAGAGCAGAAGCGACGTCAGCAGAGCAGACGATCATGTTGCCCTTCCCGCGACGAGTTTCCTGTGCGATGGCGTTAGCGTCTCTTTCCATTTGGAAGATAAGACCCTTGAACTTCTCAACAGACCAACGACCGTTAGAGTCAACGTCTAGGTCGAATACGCCTTGCTGAGCAACGTTAGCCTGAGCGCCAGGAACAGCACTCTTGTAGATGGTGCGGACAACTTCGCGGTTGATTTCAGCTAGGATCTCAGAGGAGAGGATGTTCGCTAGCTCAGCTTCTGCGTTTAGACCGTGGATAGCCTTGAGGTCTTGAGCTAGTTCCATGCTGTACTGAGCCTTGAGAGCACGTGACTTAGCAGTAACGGTTAGCTTCTCAATGCTGAAGCCCATTTCGCGGAACTCAGTTGTAGGCTCGCCGAGGTTCTCAGAATCCTGAGTTCTCATGCCCTGACCTACGGAGTAGGCAGCCTGGTCGCCAGCGGGGTTGAGGATGCCGGGGTTGGTGCCGGACTGTGCGGTTGTACCGAAATCAGCAGAAGGACCGTCATCAGCGCCACCAGTGTAGTCGCCGGTCTGAGCAGTGCCCTGGCGGTTGTTGGTGGAGTATGCGGAGTCAACTTCGTTGTAGAAGGTCTCAGCGCCGTTCTGATCTTCGTAGCGTGAACGCATTGCGAAGATTAGTCCTGTAGGACCGTTCATGGGCTGAACGCCACATAGGTCGTATGCCATTAGGTTAGGCATGGAACGACGGATGAGGCTGACTAGTACGGGGTCGAAACCAGCAACAGGAGCATCAGCGGAACCGGAGAAACCAGCAGCGCCTGTGCCTGAAGGATCGGTGTTAACGGTGGGAGCTTCAGAAAGGAAGTTACGCTCTTCCTGGAGAGCAACAGCCTGGTTCTCTAGAAGCTGGGCGGTGACGGCACGCTTGTGAGCATCTTGGATGGACTCACCGTGGTCTAGAACTGGAGCCCACTTTTCCATGAGCTGTTCTGCATTAGCGTTGTTATACATTGTTAGAAATACCTTTTAGGAATGAGTTAGTTTGATTCAATAATCAATAATTCACTTAGAAAAACGGTCGAGTTGTTCTAGAAGGGACTGCATCTGAGAAGAGTACTCAGGCTTAATCTCTTGAGTACCGACTTCCTCAGTGAGGTCCTCGACACTATTTCTTGCGCCTTCAACTACGCGACTCTCGGAGAAATATGACTCCTTTAGAGAAACGAGCTTAGAGCGATAACCTTCTTCACTATCAAACTCAACATTCTCTGCTAGTGCAGCGAGCTTGTCTTTCTGAGTCTCAGCGAGACCTTCGGCGACATCGGCGAGGATGGTCTCAGATACGGCTTCGCTTAGGCGACCGTTTAGAGAAACATTACGCTCGATTTGCTCATTGAGCTTTGATTCCATTTCATCAAGTCGTTCAACCATGGACTCAACGACGTCGAAACGCTCTTCAGGAACTGAGACATAGTGCTCAGAGAAGAGTGAGTGCATTCCCTGTAGGAAGCTCTCGGTCATTTCGGTGCGTAGACCATGCTCGACGGCGATAGCATTTTCAGCCATCCATTCGTCAGCTACGTACTCTAGGTAAGCGTCAACACGCTCACTTAGGCTTTCGCGAACAGCAGCTAGCTCTTCAGTTAGCTTCTCTTCGTAAGCAGCTTGTAGCTCTTCTTTGACGATTGCAACCTTATTACGGATAGCGGCTTCAAAGATGGTGCGAGCTTTGCTCTGGAACTCTTCAGAGAGTTCTTCACCACTTAGAAGTGCAGCAACGTCTTCCTCAATATTTAGCTCAGCAACTTCGATCTCTTCCTCAGAAATGATCTCTTCTGCTTCAGCTTCTACTTCGGATTCTTCCTTAGCGACCTTCTTTTGTCCGGGTACTACGGAAGATGGTACAGACTCTGCTTTATCTCCCTTGGCGGGACGTGCATCTGTGGTTCCTTCACCAGCAGGGATGTCTGACTTATCAGCCATCTTTTGCATAGGATCAGAGGGCTTTGCACCCTTGTTTACAACATCCTTAACTTGCTTAAGGGGAGCGGAGGCATCACTAAGCTTCGCTGGACCTTCGGGCTCATTAGTATAATTTTCAGGGGTAGGACCACCGAGATCGGTGATGCTTTGACCATCAACTACACTGGTAGGGAGCTTTTCCATAGGCTCAGCAGACTTAGCACCTTTCGTTACTACGTTTTCCATGTCTTGTAAAAAATAAGTTGCTACCGACGAGTAATTGGATTTACGAATTGCATAAATCTAGTATTATTTATACAATTTAAAGATTGGAAAGAAAATCAGCGAAGATTTGGATCTTTCTTTCTTGGAGTTCTCTTGAGGCTACTGCCTTCTCAATGGTAGACCTAGTGTGGTCCACTAGGCGCTCTTTGAGGAGACCGTTCTCAAAAACCCACTCTTTTCCTTCCATAATGCCCTGAACAAATGCATCTGGGGCACTAGGATCTGCTACGATATCTGCAGCAGTTGCTAGCATGAAATCTTCTCCAACTAGCTTATAACCATGTCTGGTTTCGGTTAAAGAACCGACGCCACGGGATGAAACACCTAGAGTTACGCCTTCATCGATTAGGTTCTTAGCAATCTTGCCCATAGGGGTATCAAGAAGCTTAGCCTTACCAATGAAGTTATTTCCCTCTTGCCTCAAGGAGACAATCTTGTGGGAAACGCGGTCTAGGTTTACAGTAGGACCGTCGGGATGACCTAGCTCACCTAGGGCACGACCATTGTCGATGTACTGTTCCGTATAGCGCTTGACCTCACGCTCCATAACATTGCGCTTATAGACGCGCTTGTTTCTGTTAGGTTGTTCGGTCTGAAGGAATACACCTTCGATGAACATGGACTTTTTACCGCCAACTTCTTCGACGATAAATTCGACCTTGTTAATTTCTTCTGTGATTAGTTTCATTTCAGTAAATGCTTACTCCAGAAATACGAACTTTTTGCGTTGAGGAGAAGACTCTTTCATGTAGAGCTTTCTTCAACACAATACTTTCTCCACCCGACAGGGTGATTGATTTAGTTGACCCTGTTTGTGGATCTAAGAGGTTTACGATAATAGGAGTCTTCGCAACATTTACTGCACGAACACCACTGGAGCGACCTAGATCTATAGAATCCTCAGCGGTTGTCGGGGACTCCACTTCAGAAAATACGATTTTAATCACTCTTCTTCACCACCCTCTTCTTCTTGACCGGCAAATAGACGATCTGCGGTTACTTGACGATAGTCGTCAATACGCTCAGCGGATTTGCTGAATAGAACGTCCTTAATCTCCTGTGCAATATCGGCGGGGGAAGTCCCTGCAGCGATTGCGTCAATAATATTAGAAGACATAATGTAATAGACCAATATGTAAGTATTTAGCGCAATTAGATTTCGCCTTCTTTATCAGAGGGTAATTTGATGTCCTGATTGACTGGAACTTGACCTGCAGCACCGTTGATATCGTTAGCAGCACTAGCCATATCAGCCATTGCGCCTGCAGGATCACCCTCTGCTCCAGGCATTGCTGGTAGAGGTTCTCCGGTAATAGGATCGACTGTGGATGGATCGGGGATAACACCATCAGCGATCTCCTTCTCAATCTTCTCGTCCTCTTCCTTCATCTCCCCGTCGGTTTGGCGAAGAATCTTGGTTCGGATAGTTTCTTGAGAGTAGTACTTACCAACATAAGGCTCAGCCTGTGCTAGTAGGTTTAGTCGCTCTTGCCATAGCTCAGTTTCCTTAAGCTCAGCAAAGTGGTTATCATATAGGAAGTCATATTGAATGTTGTCCTTGATAGCTTCCCAGTCATCAGGAGTAATTACATTCTTTAGGATTAGTTGGGTCTTGAGCAAGTCACTGAATAGGTTCGCAAAGCGCTTACGGAGACGTGCTACAAACTTGGAGAACTTAACTTCATCACGTAGGATTTCGGATGAACGCCCCATATTGAAACCATCATCACCGCCAGGCTGACGGGAACGGGGTACATTTAGGGAGTCGTAGAGTTTTCCACGGAAATACTCTAGGTCAGTAATCTCTCCAAGGTTTTGACCACCGGGTAGTGTAGAGATCTCTGTACCACGACCACCTTCACGGCGGGGTAGCCAGAAGTCCTCTAGCATGGACATTACTTTCTTATCGTTCTTAACTTCGCCGGTAGAAGCGTTATAGTTCATTTTGTTCCTATAACGGTTCATAACCTGCTGTAGGTATTGTTCTGCCTTCACTTTCGGCAAGTTACCTACATCGATGTAGAAGATACGACGCTCAGGTGCTCTTGATAGACGATAGATTACGATTGAATCTTCGATCATCTTGAGCTGGTTAGTAGCCTTGATAGACTTGTGTAGCCAGGAGAGCGTGGTCTGGTTATTTCTATCAATCAATCCAGAGTTGCAATATGCAATAGAATCCTTAGCAATCTTGATAGCCTTACTTCCACTACCATTACCACCGTAAGGGGCATTATAACCAGTGGCTGAGTTAGCACTGGGGTTATAAACATAGTATTCTTCAATAGCCTGGCTGAAGATATCATTCCTAGCATTAGGGATGTTTCTACCAGTATTGTTTAGAGTAAGTACTTGTGAAGCTTTGGAGTTTGCCGCTTTGTTCGTGAGCTTGCGGACAAACTTGATCTTCATAGGATCAATGTAACGGAGATCCATAATTCCGTCTTGTGGCTTCTCAAAGTCAATGACTTTTAGATAATGGAGACGACCATCAATATACCAGTTGCGGAAAATCTCATGTGAACGCTTATCAAAGTCTAGTAGCTCTTTGATGTACTTGAATTCATCACGGATGATTCCTTTTACCTTTTCGCTAGCATTTACATTGCTTAGCTCTACCTGTACAGGAGATTCGTACAAGTCACTGACGATTGCTTCGTTTACAATATCCTCGATAGCACTGTCTACCTCGGGGTAGAGAGCCATCTCGCGATAGCGGCGAATCAATTCATACTCAGTGCGGTAAACACCTTCAATATCAACGTAGGCTCCACCAAATCCACCGCTGGCGTAATAATCAACTCCGTCCGCATTATTTTCGGGTACGGGGCTGATTGATCCAGGACGTTGGATATCAGAGTCTTCAATTGAGAAACCAAATAACCTTCCCATAATAAAAAAATGTTCGGTGTATACCTTCCTTACTCTTATATTTAGACGCAAAAAAAAGACCCCCTTTTTGAGGGGGTCTTTCTTTCGGACTTAGGGATTGAATTAGAAGATGTCTTCTCCTCCAGAGTTAGCACCGTTGCCCTTGATGGCTTCCCACCACTGAACCTGCATCTCTACGGTGAACTCCTGAATCTGGTCAGTAGTGTCGTAGTTTAGCTCGATTGTGGAGATGTTTGTTGGG
>Ga0163109_10003116_pt1 | contig 12724 bp, 12 predicted proteins | sample CRUFie1St13metaG_FD_108704 | JGI IMG/M metagenome (GOLD analysis project Ga0163109, IMG submission 108704) | Marine microbial communities from the Costa Rica Dome - CRUD Field 142mm St13 metaG | ecosystem: Environmental > Aquatic > Marine > Oceanic > Photic zone | place: Costa Rica: the Eastern... | reverse complement strand
ACTCAAGTTCTCACCTGTTTCTGTTGCAAGTACAAAGAGTACGTGAGAACCTCCAAGAGGATCTACAATAACTTTACCACTTCCAGATTCGAAAGAAATACGCTTGGTATGTCTACGGAAGTTCAATACTCCAGCACCAGATTGAAGCGAAGATGGAACGGCTTGTACACCTGTAGCAGGCGTAGAACCATCGAATACACCGAAGTCTTGAAGCATAGTCAAGTCAGCAGACAAACTTGTAAGTGAGTCTGGTACGAATACGTTACCACCGGTACCGGCAGCGCCACCACCAAGAGGAATAATAGTAGTCGCAGTATTACTGCTAGCAGTTTCTAAACAAGGAGCTACAACGAAAGTCAAACCTTCGAGAGTTCCAGAAGCAAGAGCGTCAGCGATCTGTGCGTCAAAGTCGATCAATCGACCAACAGAACCAGAAACAACAGTGAAGTACTGAGTACCAGCGGAGTTAGCACCTGTTGCAACAGTTGCAGCGACACCAGCATGAGTCAATGAAATAGCATGCATTGTGGTTGCTGCATACGTATTGTTGGCAGTAAGGGCTTGATCTTCTTGACGATCATGACGACGAGAGTAACCAGATCCTAGAAGGTCGTACTGTCCACCAAGTCCAAGTGAACCAGATTGGATACCTTTCCCTGGAGGGTTGTTGTAGATAGATTGACCTGCAGTGTATACAGAAGCAGCAGCTTCGCCACCCTCAACTGAATTTCCATAAGTGTAATCTAAGTAGAAGAGCAGTCCAGAAGGAAGACTCATAGGCTGAATAGAAACCAATTCGTTAGCAACCAATCCACCGAATACACGACGAACAATTGGGAATGCAACGTTTTGGAAACCACGGATGTCACCAGCAGCACCGGCAGAAGATCCGAGAGAGTTTGATTCTCTAAGTAATTGAGCAGCTTGGTTTTCAAGCATAACTGCCATGTTTTCACGGTTATATCCCTCAAGGCCGCGAAGAAGACCAGTTCGGTTCCACTTTTCAGTCAATCGTTGGTGTTGTGCACCCATGTGACGCTGGCGGATACCTTCGGTCAAAGTTTTCATAGTAAACGACATTATCGTTCTCCTTTATATTTGATTTGAAGTTATTTTTTGATACCAGCAAGAACTGCCCAACGATCCAACTCAACTCCATTATTGCGAGGCGCCTGACCTGACTGAAGTGATCTGTTAGAATAAGAAGTCCTTGATTCATTGAGATTCTTTGATTCGTTCAGCTTGGCTGATCTTTTATTCAAAGATTCGTTCAATGAGGTGAAAAGCAACTTGGCTTCGCGTTGAGTCTTGGCATTGTCCATCGCCTCGATAATAGCACGCTGTTGCTTGTTGTTTAGTTTATGCTGCTGCATGATTTTAGTTACATACAACAATTTCGCATTGAATAAATTAGATTCTTTAAGTTCAGCTTTAGCTGCACGTGCAATACGAGCATTCTTGTTAGCTGCCTTTTTTGTTTCGACGAGTTGACGCTTGGTACGTCTGTGTCTGCGAGCTTCCATAACAGCTCCAGCCTTCACAGAACCACCGCCAAAGTGACCTGCCATCTTAGGAGCAGAACCTTGAGCCGCAGTTGAATTAGCATCACTACCAAGTTCTTCAGCAAGTGCGTTGAGAAGTGTGTTCTCATCGACGTCAACAAACATGTCCTTGTCTGCTTTGCCACCACCGAAGTTAGAAGCCATTGCTTTTGCTTCCGACTCAGCCAAACGTCTACGACGACGTGCACGAGCGATTCTTCTTCTGTGTGATTCGTTTACTCTTCTTGAGCTTCTAGATCTACGAGTTCCTCTCAATGCACGTCGCAACATAGCTTCGTTCACTTCAACAACTTCGTCATCTTCGTCACCCATTTCGTCAGATTCACATTGATCCAGTTCGTCAGATTCTCCCATAGATTCATAGGTCTCATCGGACTCATCGCCCATTTCGTCACTTTCTTCTAGGTCGAAATCCTCAAGATCATCGGAATCATCCGAATCATCTGCATCATCATCATCGGAATCAGATCCGCCTTCTTCCAACTCTTCTGCTTTGTCAGCAGCCATAGCCAAAATATCTGACAATGACATGTTATCGACAGAGTCACCGCTTTCGCTAGCATCGCTGTCATCTTCTGGTCCAAGATCTAAATCAAGATCTTCACCGCCAGCTTCTGGGTCATCATCTTCGAACAACCAGCTGTTACTTCTACGTCGTCTCATAGTATTACTCTCCTTTAAGATAACTGATAGGTTATTTGCCAGTCGTTTGTTCTGGCTGTTTTCTGTAATTATAAGTGCTTCGCGCAAAATTCTTAATTCTTTACGAATTTTATTTCGCTGAACACGAGTTTTTGCTTCACTTAGCGCTTTAACTAAACGAATAGCACGATGTCTTAACAATTTATTCTTGCTTTCGACAGTGATATTAACATGAACTGATTTGTTTTGTGATTCATCTTCGTATTCTTTCGAAACACTAGAATCATCACCATCTGGTACAACCTCAATAGAGGCTAGACCATCAGTGTCCACTTCAACCGGATCTGACGCCATCGCCATCGGCTCTGGTCCTACAGCTTCTTCAGGCTCTTCATCATCTAGAAGATCCATTGCGTCAGGGGAATCTAAGAAACCCATATCCAAATCATCTGCGAGATCTCCGTCTCCGCCTTCCGTAATCTGTCGCTCTATTAATTGTCTGAGCTTTGGAGTAACCGCTTCGATAATACGATTTTTTGCGTTCTGCTCCGCTGTCTCTTTCAATTTTCGGGCATCAGCTATGGCATCTTTATATAAACTGCTCATCTACGGTACTCCCTTTCGTTAATTAATTAAACTTAAACTTCACTTGTTAATTATCGGCTAACTTTACGATTATTCCGTCTTTTTCCGAGGTATCGCTTTTTTCGTGCCTTCATGCCTCTTGTTTGAGGATAAGATTTCTCTTTTAGTTCACGAAGGATGCCAGATAATTTCCACTTTTTCAAAAATTTCTTTACCAAAATATTATTTTGTTCTTCATCGGTTTTCTTGCCTGCCAATCGTGGGTTTCTCTTGACAGAAAAATTGCAGCCTTTGCTCATAGTTTCCTCATTAAAATTAGGCGTATACATTCTCGAAGATCATCTTCTTCGTCTGATGCGATGTCTTCTAGTGTGTAATTATACTCGTTTTCCAAATCTGTATCAATTTCTTTGTAGACGGGATTACTCCATCCCCAGCGGTCACCAGTGTCAATCCTTGGCGCCATCGTACTACCTTCGCCTCTTGCGGTGCCAACTTTCGTACCACCAACTGCAGATGCTCCTCTGTTTTTATGCATCGTAGGAAACGGCACCATAGAGTTACTGGCAAAAGATTCACCAATAGCTGCAGGGCCATGCAGTGACGTATTAGATCCCGCAAAAGAAAAAGGATCGTAATGACCACCGCCCGGATCGTAACCTGACGGACCGGTCATACGATCCCACATATCTTCTTCTTCATCTTCGTCCATAAATGTTTCCACATCTGAAAGGTCTTCATCTTGATCTCGATAAGGGTAAGAGTCATTACCCAGCATCTTTTGCACATGGTACTTCGGATTGAGACGACCGTATCCCAGGTCGTCTCTACCGTCAAGATGTGATGCTGGAAAATTACCACCACCAATTGAAACCTTTGAAGGGATCATTTTTAGCTCGATCTATTCGAAGGTAAGTCACCAATTTTTTGCGTTGAGATGGCAGCCGAAGAAGCTTTCGGAGACAATTGTGAACCAACTCCGTTACCCCAGTTGTCAGCCGGTGTAGTGCCATATCCATCTGGTGCAGCAGGCATAGACCCTGGATTGTTCACGCCATCTGCGGGTGAACTTGGGTTAGGCGACCATGCAGACGCAGGCAAGCCTCCAGCTCCGACTTCAACGTCACCATAATCAGGTGCATCTGTGTAATCTCTATTATATGTACCGAATGTATGTCCCATATCGTTCACTTCGCCATCAAGCAACAATGCTTGACCAAGAGCTTTTACTTGTTCTTTGGTGTAATCGTTGTGATATGGTGCTGTTGCAAACATCGACTTAAGTGCAGCTCTATTTGACTTTGAGCCACTTGCGGTTTGGTTCTCATCCGGTTCTACAGTAATTTGTGCATGAGTAGGCATCTACGTTCTCCTTATTTCAATCTACGAAGGATCTTTTTCTTCGCAAGGTTTTTATTTCTACGAACTTTACGTGCTTCTCTAACAATCTTTTTGTATTCTCTGTGCAGTCTTCTTTCTTCAAGCCCCATCTTTTCGTACATATCAATGTCACTTTCAAGGGTGTCAGCATATCCGTCTGCGTCTACTTCTTCAGCCTTGACAGACTCGATGTCCTCGAGTTCGCCTGATAATTTTGAAGCTTCTTCCATAACCAGTTTACGTAATTCTGAAACTGTCATATTTCTAGAAGTAGATCTACGAGTTCTTCGTGTATTTTTTCTCATGGGAATCTCCTAATAATAATCGAACAAATCTAATTATAGTTCAATAGCAATTAATAACAATTATTCTACTTCACCAAATGCGATTGATGCCCAGTTATTAGCACCTTCGAATATATCGCTCATATCTTCAGCACTTTGAACTGCAGCTGCAGCATTGTCAGCAGGCATTCTTCTACCTTCACCTTTTCGTTGTTCTTCTAACGTAGTTTTAGCTGTATCTGTGAATATAGCTGCCATTATTGGATCACTAGTGAGTTCATTCACTGCTGATTCAACATAATTATCTTTCACTTGTGGTTTGCGTGTTTGTCTATCTACTGCTGCAGCAAGATCTCTTTTCGAAGAAGGACGGGGAGCACGCCTTTGTGGCTGGCGTGCTTCCCTTATCGGCTCTTCATCATACCCTGGCTCAGAATCGATACCTTCGAATAAAATCTCTAACAAGCATTCCTTAACAATTTCTTTTAGAACTGAACGTTTAACTTTAGCCATAACTCTAACCTTCCTATTATGCTGGTGTCACTTTTGAAGATGCGCCTGTACCGGTGCCATGATACACATGATCAACACCTTCTAATCCTGTGATTGTTGGAAATTCGCTTCTTGGTACGTTTGTCAAGCCAGCCATAATTGTAACGTCTGTTGCCACACCTGAATCAACCCACATATCAACACACTTAATTCTTAGAGGCATGAGCGTATTTGCAGGAATCATAAATCGCATAGCATCTCCAACCTCATCCGACTGGCTAGCCTTGAAAGCTATATGGCAAGCAGAAGCAGAAGTAATGCAAACCCACTGAGTGACGAAAGGAAATTCAATTCTTTCATCTGCATAAGCACTGCCTTTCTGGTATACCCATGGAAATCCGCTTCCCATGTATTCAGCTGTATTCCCATGGTGTGTCATTGGGTGATTCATTGTACCTGCAGTTGATTTTGCATTCGCATTGTGGCCATACGCCGTTCTTGTGTTTCTATCTCTATCGTAATAACCCGCCATTATTCTTTCCTCCACGATATAATGTCATTGAATATTCTATCGATTCTATCGCTCTTCGTAAAGTGACGATTGAGATCGTTTTCATTTATTTCTTTCCCCTCTTTCATCATGAAAGCTCCGGGAGTACTGGGTTCTGTTACGAAGTCCCAGCATATCAACTGAAAGTCATCTTGTACAACTTGGTAGTCGCCTTCTTTTCGTGTACTGCCAACACCACGTGATGATATACCAAGAGTTACGCCAGAATCGACTAGAGATTTAAGGATTTTACCAGAGGGTGTATCAAGTATCTCGACAGAGCCGTAACAGACGTCCCCTTGCATGTAGGCTTCTCTTACAATATGGGATGCATTCTTTAGTTCCACTACAGAGGAATCAGGATGATCAAGTTCTCCAAGAGCTCGGTTCTCTGCAATGAACTTTTGATAGTTTCGTACTTCTCGATCAAGTATATCCAGAGGATACACCCGGCCGTTTTGGTTCAATGTATTCGCCTTTTGTAGAATACCACGCATGATATACTTCCCACCGTTAGAAGAAGCTTCATTGAGAGTTTTCTCTTTATCGTATTCCCACGCAGACCATTCGGTAATTAATTTAAGTGCGCTCATTTAGTTTCTCCGCAACTCTTCAGACAGGTCACATAACGTCAGGAATCGAGTCATTGTTTGATCGTCAAGAGTATTTATGTCTAAGGAAAGTATATCTTCCTTGACTTCGTTAATTTTGTTTGCAACGTGGTTATTATCACATTCAGTTTGATAATCAATTAGGTCATTAAGAACAGTTTCCTGTATTCTTTTTAGCATTGCCTTGAAACCTTTGGTATCGCCACTTTCTGCGAAGACATATTGCTTGATTAGCATTTGTTGCACATCCGTAAGTTGTTTGCCGTATTTGTCGTTATACTTTTCAGTCATAACTTTCACAACAAGATTGTCAACTTCTTTATTCTGGTGCTCTTTAAGATCTGATTTCTTTTTCGGTTGTGTCAAAATTGCATGTGCTTTGTTTTCATACAAGGCGACTCTATCGAAATTAGCCTTTTTGCCTAGACGCCAATCATTAAGAAGTGTTTGTACCGTGGCAAAGTTGGTGTAATTTTCAACTTTCTGCGTGTAGAAACTTTTACCAAACGAATGATTTATTTCTTTGATCATTCTCGATTTTTCTCGATCCAACCGTGCAACATTATGTGTCCTCGAAGCTTTCTTTGCTTCTTCAAGTATTTTCGTTGCCAACGAGCCATCTTTAATTTCGACTTCTACCATAGCTTTGAAAAGTCTGTGCTCTTTATATATTTCAGATCCTTCTGTAAAGAATCTTTTAAGAACGCGTTGCGCTCGTTTTACCAAGACTTGATTATTTTCTACGATTCCTCTTGCTACAGTGGCAAGGAGCTGCTCGTATATAATCCCGACATTTCGTTTTTTGTTGTGGGATTTAGTTGTCATCGTCATTCTCCAGTTCAAATTCAAGATCAAATTGTTCTTCGATCAATGTTTCATAATTATTAGATTCTGTCATTAACTTACGTATGCCTAACTTGGAGTTCATTTTCTCTAACATTCTTTGGGTATCATAACTTAACGAAGGCTTGATTGTTTCGGGTATCGGATCTTTAATTCCAGAATCCATGCCTGCAATCACGTCTGCTAATCGTTGATGATTCGATTCAAGTTGCTTTCTTTTGCCCCAATTTCTCACCCATGATGCGTCGTAAGGATCATTCATAGAATCTTGTGATCTCTCATTATTCACCATTCCGCCAAGATCTGGCATGTGTAAATCACTAGCACCGAACTTCACAGTGCGGTCTCGTTTTTGTTTTATATCTTGGCCGAAGACGCCTTTGGATGTGTCGTCTGCTTTGATGGATCCATCGCCAATATGTTGCGATATTTTCTCAAGATCTAAGTATTCATCATCTTCGCTGTCATCGTCATATTCATCTGTTTCACCAAGAGTTGGAACAATCTTTATGTCTTTGTCTCCATCGAGTATTCTACCTGTCGGAACATCCGCATCAAACATTCCGCCTCCGCCATCATCTCCTCCTCCTTCTTCACCGCCGCCTCCGGCACTTTCTACTTCCATAGCTTCAAGCTTTTCTCGAATAAGGTCATTTTGAATTTGTTCGATGGTATCTTTATTAAACCCAAATATATTTTGATATATCCACGTCTTGGACACCATGCCTTCAGGAGCCGCACCAGCTATACTAAATCTTTGTTCGATCAACGCTAATTTCTGTTGCTGTGCAAGTGATGAAGGATTAGAGAGCGCAAGAGAAAAATCAAGCAAATCTTCTCCGTCAAACCCGTGTGCATATAAATGTATCATTGCAAGTTTATTTAGTTCAGCAATAATTGTTTTTTGAATACGTGCAATCGATCTTGAGAATCGTATGTCTTCTTGGGCCAATGTTGCCTTCGAACCTACTTCTTCGTCGTATCCAAGATATGCTTTCGGGATCTTGAGTGCGGCAAATAGTTTCTTTTGAATATATTCTACATCTTCAATCGCTGAAGTGTTCTGTCCGCCTGATAACGAATCGATTCGAGTGCCAGTATCACCTCCTCTAACAGGAATAAAGTAATCTTCGTCAACAGCCATTGGATTATATCTTAGGTCTACGTTACCACCAGAGCTTCCAACCACTTTATTCACTTTGAGGGAGTTCTTTGCTTGCTCAACATAATTCGGCACATCTTCTGGAGGGACATTACCTACATCTATATAAAATACTCTTCTTTCTGGCGAACGTATAACACGATATACCATCATTGCATCCTCGATAAGGATAAGTTGACGCCATATCCTACGTGCCGCTTCCAATACACTTGAGCCGTATGGGAGAAAAGCATCATTGCCAAGTAACCTGAAATGTGAAACTTGCCAATTTTCTAAAATAGTGTTCCCTTGGCTAATCCACCTGAACCTTACCGAACTTGGGTCGTTTGCATCGTAACCTTCTTCTCGTTCCATCTCTGTAATCGGAACCGGATATGCGTTAATAACTCCAAACTCTGGTGACACATCATTGAACAGAAAAAAGTCACCATACTTACAAAGGTTTCGTGTCCACATAACCATATTGAAATTGATATTTAGCGTATCATAAAATAAAGTTTCTAGTAACTCTTTTACTTTTCGATTGTTGGAGTGAATGTGGAGGACTCGCCCTTCGGCATCTTGTGAACAGCTTTCTTCTGCGTAGATGTCCAAGGCGCTAGCAATCTCGGGGGTAGATTCCATTTCAGAAAAATCAGAATACCGAGCCATGCGGTCAAAAGTCCCATAAGCAGAAAGAGTGCTATTGTACACGTCTGAATGAGCTTTCTTGAAAAGCTCCACAGCAGACGAGGCATTCTTATCAGCTTTTGTATAATTCTTGACCTTGCGCTTGACGCTTGGTCCGGATCGAAACAGCTTCGTAAGTCGCTGAAACAAGTTGTCTGGGGTTTTTCGTTCTGCCATTCGTTCATACCTTCCTTAACTAACCAATAATTATACGTTAGTTTTATTTTAGCCAATCAAAATCACCATAAGGAGATCTAGAGCCGGGAAAAGTCACACTTCTACGTTGGTGCTGAATCTTTTGTCCGTCTTGATCTAATACAGTATCTTCGACTTGTGTAGAGTTTACTGCAAAAGCAGCGAGCATCGCTTTATTAAGGTCTGTCCCTGTTTTTGATAATTGTGGAGAAGTATCATAAAGCCAAACACCAATCGCTAACGCTATGATAAGATCATCATTTTGTCCTTTCATTGCTTGCGCTTTTCCATTCTTCCATACGAAGGTTTTTAGCTCTTCATATAACCGACTGGAACGAATCTTCACTTGTCTAGTTCTCAACACTTCTTCCAATTTCGTCAGTATTTGTGTACGAGTCTTAGAATTAGTCTGAAACCCGATTTTGGCAATGTCATGATTGCCATACATGTAATTATATCTGTCTTTGTCATTTTGGAAATACATATTTCTGTAATCAAGTTCACTTAATTTCATAATTACAGCGTATCCATACGAATTATTTTCAGGACACAACAATGCATCGTTATATCTTTTTCCGGCTTCTGCTAATAGCTGCGCAAATCTATCTGGTGGCAATTTGCCTTGGTATTCTGCTACGATATGAGAAGCTTCAGTATCGATTACGTGAAAAGTGGAATAATCTGTTGCATCACCACGGCTTACATCGGCGGAAATTACGTATTTCTTTTCTTTTAGAGGATAATCCCAAACCCAAACACCCATATCTGGACCCCAACGATCAATAGGTGTGCGTATCCAGTCTCGAATGTATTCAATGTCTTCTACCCTTAAAAATGTTTCGCCTGAAGCCGCAAAGTCACACAATAATTCTTGTGCAATTTGTTTTTGTGACATGTTTTTAGTTTCTTCATCAAACCACACATCATCCCTGTCTGGATGAACATCCCATGGAAGCTTGATTGGGTTGAAAACATTTTCACCCTTTTCTGCATATACCCACAGATCGTAATACTGGCCACCAACACCGTTTGGCGTTGAAAGTACGATAGCTTCACCACCAGTTGACAGTGTAGGATATAAACCAGTCCAGAGTGTATCAAAGTTTCTTACGAAAGCAGCCTCATCCACGATTAGGAGAGACAATGCTTCCGAACGACCAGCATCCTCAGATGTCGGTATCGCTTTGATTTGAGATCCATTGTTGAACTCGATAGCTTGCGAATTATTCTTAACAATTTGAGGAAGGATCAACCACTTCGGGCATGACGCAAGAAGAAACTTGCACTTTTTGATAAAGTTTTGTGCCACCGCTAATTTCGTAGCGATAACAAGCACATTTTTATCTTTATGAAATAACACCATCCACATCGCATAGGCCGCCGTGATTGTTGAAAGGCCTAGCTGTCGTGATTTCAACACAATGTTGAAACGATTGGCTCGAAAATCATTGACACATCTATCTTGAAAATCATAAGTCTTGAACGGAATAGCACCCCTGACAGGATGCTGAATCTTCACATACTTGTTGAAGAAGTGAATCGGGTCTTTGCCGCACTTGATGATCTCTTTGATCTGAGCTTGTTTGTTATTTCGTAAAGATGCCATTATTCAATGTGGTACTGTATTGTTCTGTAGTATTTACCACGCAGCAAAGATGGATTAAACGAAAATATTTCGAGTCGTGATTCAAACAAAGGCTGTTGTCCTTTTCTTTCGCTCTTGAACTCTTTAATTTTCAACGCTCTTCCCGCAACTTCTTTGAAATCTTTTTTAAGACCTTTAATCGCCTCATCAATAGCCTTTCTAGAAACATCGTCATGCTCTTTCTGCGCAGTCTGAACTCCTTCCACAGGATTCACGTTGACGATTGTTTCGTATCTTACTTCTAGTGTACATCCTTCATCACAATGATTCATCACCTTATAGGCGATTGCGTGGCCTGCATCCTGGATTGACGTTTTGCCAAAGTAGGTTTGTGTGAGGCCGCCAAGGACTCGTAATTCGTGTATGTCTAACATAAGTTATCTCCTGTTTCTATTTAATTATCTGGTCGCCAACCATTTTCCCACTTTTCTCTGTTCGGATAGCGAAACTTTACATCACAACTTTCGCAGCATCCGTGCTTTCGATAATTAATCACATCGCCAACATGAGAAAATGCAAGTTTGCAGATAGGGCAATCTTTAGCTTCCGGTTTGTAATCGTCTGGTACGATCTTTATTATTTTATTCATATTTCACCCGTGAATCTACGCCTTCTCTTGTGATCACAATGACGTCATCTACAGAATCTTTAATGACTTCCACGTGTGATATAACAAGAATCAGTCTATAGTATCGTTTCAGTCGATGGAGAAGTCCAACAACTGCTTCAATATTTTGTGGATCAAGAGCACCGAATCCTTCGTCGACTACAAACATGTCTGATTTAGACAACGAAGAAACGTTTGACATCGCAACCCTCAGTGCCATCGACGAAACCATCTTCTCCATCCCCGATGCACACTCGACAGGACGTCGTGTGTCACCGTAATTGATAAAAATGTCTGTATTTCTTTCGTCTACTTCCAGTTCTATCGTGAAACCGGTAACATCTGACAGAATCTTTGCGAGCTCTGCGTTGATGGCCGGGAGTTGTTTCGACATGACTTGTGTTGGGATCCCTCTCCACGAAGTTGCTCGTTGCAAAAAGTCATATACCTTGTATTCCATCTGCAATCTATCGTATTCTAACTGGTCTTTCTTCAATTGTTCGATGTCTGCAGTGTATTTACCAATTTTTTGGATGTTTGCTAAGAAAGAACTTTCCTTTGATTGGATCTGACTACTCACATTCGTGATAAGTTTCTGTAGCTTCTTTAATTCGTCGGACTTATCAGTGTTCAACTTAAGTTTAAGTACTGATATGTGTTCTTCGAGCTGTTCGATGTCTTTATGGAGTCTTCCTATCTTTAATTGCACCGTTTCTATCGATGATTCTAGCCTTGCATGCGTAATTTTGTCTTCAGCTTCTTGTCTTAGCATGCTTTCGTACTTGGCGATACGATTTCTCAGGCCTTCGCCTTGTAGATCCTCGACATTTTCCTTCATTTTGGCTACTTCTTGACGTAATTCTCCAACTAACTCTTTCTGTTCAGACATTAACTGTTTGTTTCTATGCGATTCTGCAATAAATTTACACGTAGGAAATGAATCACCACATGGCACTTCTTTCAAAAGCGACACAGAGTGCTTTTGGTTTTTCAAAACTCGATTTTCTTTGTCTAAAAGATTCTTTTGTTTCACCAATGATCGGTTCAAATCTTCTAGATTTTCCAATCTGCGTCTAAAACCCTCGATAGGAAACGTTGCTTTGATGTTATCATATTTACTGAACTTAATTTCCAGCGAATCAAGCTCTTCTCTCGTAGTTTCTATCGAGTTTTGGTGATTTTTCAGCTGGTTTCGTTTAGTTACTAAGTTGTTTTCAGCACGTAGAAGCACAGATGGATCGACAAAATCGCCATCTGATTCATTATTCGCCTGTTGTTGTAGAGTAACTAATCTTTCTTTCAGCTGATCGGTCTCCATTTTGAGTTCAACATTCGTTTCTGTCAACTGACCAATCTTTTGACGCTTGTTTCGTATCTCTGCAACCCAGTCTTTTTCTTGCATCCTTCGAAGAATAGACTTAATACCTTCTCCTTCGCTTCTTATCTGCTTGTTTATTTCTTCAAATACGTCCAAACCCATAAATGTTGACAGTAATT
>Ga0163109_10003114_pt1 | contig 12729 bp, 5 predicted proteins | sample CRUFie1St13metaG_FD_108704 | JGI IMG/M metagenome (GOLD analysis project Ga0163109, IMG submission 108704) | Marine microbial communities from the Costa Rica Dome - CRUD Field 142mm St13 metaG | ecosystem: Environmental > Aquatic > Marine > Oceanic > Photic zone | place: Costa Rica: the Eastern... | reverse complement strand
GGTAAGAGAATGCCCAAATTGAGCCTTAGTGATAACATTTTGTTGTTTAATTTGAAGACCCAAATATATTACCGATACAACAACACCCAATGCAGCAATGATTTGCACAATAAGAATGATTAGATCTTGACCAATCATTATTCTACTGAACTCCTAAGTATTTTTTGATTTTTTGTTATTACAGTCCCTATTGCTCCATGAGATAAGTTTTCTCTGGAAATGGAGGCTACATCTGCTATCTTTCTAGCTGCATGAATTCCAGTGCAATGCCCTCCCACTAATTGTCTCAAGCCAAAATCTTTCAATGACTCAGCAGTATCGGTAATTTCCTTATCTGAGGATCTAAACAAGTGAAAGCCTCCAACTGCTCCGTAGATATTTAAGTTTTCAATATTTTGAAATTTATGAGCAGTGTTCATCATCCCAGAATGACCACAACCAGACATCATGTACCAACCTTTTTTTGTTTTAATTCCTAAGGATTGATCGTCTTTGAGCAAGTCATCAACTAACTTTCCATCTTTTTTTAGATAGAATCCAGGTGAAACAACTACATCCTCAAAAATTCTTTCAACTGGGCCCGATAATATTAAGTTCTCTGCAATTTTGTAGTGTTCATCAATTATTACAAAATCAATGCCTATTTTTTCTGTAGCATTAATGAAGTCAGATACGTCATCAAATCCACCAATAAATCCTTTTAAATTTCCATTTTGATCGTATCTCTGTTCAAAAAATCCTTCAGCAACGTACACTTTAGAAAATGCATCAGGATTTTTTAGCATAAAAGTTTGTCTAAGTTTAATCAGTCCGCCGGTATGATCACCGTGAAAGTGACTCAAAATAACCTTCTCTACTTTACTTAGATCTTTGCCAAGCAATTTTGCATTATGAAGAACTGTATTTTCATCAAATCCGGTATCAAAAAGTATGGATTCATCGTCACTCTCCAGCAATGCAGAAAAACTCCATTCACCTACCCCACCAAAATTGGCTATGTTGGTTGCAAGAACAGTTATTTCGTATTCTTCACTTGTAAGTTGAGAGGAAAATAAAAGTATACAAAACAAAAATTTAGCAAACTTAGCGCTCATCTTTCTCTAAAAGCCTTATTCTTGATATTAGTCACTGGTTGCAATAAATAACTTAAAATCGTTTTGCTTCCGCTGACAATATTTACAGTCGCCTGCATTCCAGGCATGAGTTGAAGCTCTCTGGACATACTTGTCATTCCATTAGCGGGGATGCTTACTAGACATACATACCAAGTAGATCCGTCCTCCTTGGAAACTGTATCGGCACTTACGTTCAAAACTTCTCCTTCTAAGCTTCCATAAACTGCGAAATCGAATGCACTTAATTGAACTATAGCTTTTTGTCCTTTAATTACATAAGCAATATCGGTAGGCGAAACTTCTACCTCCAGAATTAATTCATCATTAAGAGGAATCATCTCGAGTATTGGACTAGCAGGTTGAACAACTCCTCCGGTAGTATTTATTAGAATTCTATTGACTATGCCATCCATAGGGGCAGTTACATTTGTTCTCTTTAGTTTATCCTCTAAATTGGGTATCTGGTCCAAAGTTGCTTGATATTCTGATTCAGCTGTAGAAATCCTCTGTAAAAGTCTTATTAGATTTATACGAGGTTCAACATTACTATCAACCAGAGGCTCCAATATTAATCTTTCCTCCTCTAAAAGAGATAAAGATTGTTCAAGAGATTTGAGTTGTTGTTCGGCAGAATTTAAGTCACCTAAAAATTTTGTCTCATCTAGTTTTACTAGTAAATCGCCTTCATATACTCTATCACCTGTTCTTACAGCTATCTGATTTATTATTCCGCCCTCTAAATTTTGAATAACTTGCAATTTACTTGATGCAATAATTTTTCCATTTCCTCGAGTCACTTCCTCTAGTTCAGCTCTAGATGCCCAAATAAAAAAGGATATGAAAAATATAAAAATTACGTAGAGAATAATATCGGGTTTGGGTGTTGAAAAAATTGCTTTAACCTTGTTGAGCATAGTTAGCTGGATGGATTAATTTTTTTTATCACTTCGTCTTTACTGCCGTCCTCGACAATCTGACCTTCGTTCATAATAATAATTCTATCTACTAAATTTAGGAGAGGCATTCGATGAGTAACGATTAACAGAGTGGAATCTTTTAAAATTGCATCCGCTTGATTAATAAATGAGGACTCTGCATTCATATCCATTGCTGATGTTGGTTCATCAAAGATAAGGTGAGTTGGTTTATGAACTAATGATCTCGAGAGCGCAATGGATTGCCTCTGACCTCCTGATAAACCTTTTCCACCATCTGATAATTGAAGATCATAACCCCCTGGAATTTTTGTTATAAACTCATCTAGTCCAGATAATTTGCCTGAATTTATCAAGTCTTCCTGAGAAATTTCTTTTCGTCCCATAGTTATATTTTCTTTCACAGAACCTGAAAATAATTGAACATCTTGTAAGACAATTCCAACAGAGTTGGACAGATCGTCTGAATGAAGTTGCCTGATATCGACTCCGTCATACATTACAAGCCCATCAGAGGCTTTGAAAAGGCCAGAAGCGAGTTTCATAAGAGTACTCTTACCAGATCCATTTCTTCCTAATATAGCTACCTTTTCACCTTCTTTTATTGTCAAATTAATATCTTTAAGCGTATGAAGATCGGCTCCTGGATATCTATATGCGACATCTTTAAATTCAAGATCCCCAAGCTTTGTTTTTCTAATAGCATTTTTATTTTTATCTGCCTGATCAGCTTCTTTTGTTTCTTCCATGAAAGATGCTAAGCGCTTATATGAAGTTTTGGCATTGTTAGCCCTTCCAAATAAATTTGCTATCTGTGCAAGCGGAGCAAGAGTGCGTGACGACAAAAGAACAGCAGCAACCATACCTCCCATACTCACTGTTCCTTCTGATACAAGAAACACTCCATAAAATACAATTGACACTAAACATATTTGTTGGGCAGATTGAGCAGAATTTACTGCAATTTGAGCTAAAGCTCTCGATAAACGACTCCTTCCAGACTGCTTTGTAGCGGCTTCTTTCCATCTATCTTTTACTAGATCCCCTCCCCCAAGAACTTTTATAGACTCAATTCCGCTTATAGTTTCGACCAGAACAGACTGCTTTTCTTGATTATGCTGTCCTAAATCTTCACTGACCCTGGCAAGAAATGGTTGTAATAAGATACCTATCGTCAAGACAACAGGTACGGCCACTAATGGAATGTATGCGAGAGGTCCTGCTATTAGATAAATCACAAATATGAATAAAAAAATGAATGGTATATCTACAATTAGAGATAAAGTAGCAGATGTAAAAAAATCTCTTACTGAATCAAACTCTTTAAAAGTATTTGCAGTTGCACCAACTGGACCAGTCACTACCGCAGTTGGGGCATCGAGTAATCTATTGAAGATTGTGTCTCCAACGTTTTTATCCACAAATTCGCCAGCGTAATCGATAAAATAAGTTTTAAGCATCTTCAAGATGAAATCAAAGACAATTACTAACGCCATTCCTATTGTTAATGCATAGAGAGATTCATATGCAGAGTTTGGAAGAACTCTGTCGTAAACCACCATGATAAATATTGAACTACCCACAGACATAAAATTAACAAGAGTCGCTGCCAACATAACCTTGTAGTAAGTGTTCTTATTCTCGAGAAAAGCAGACCAGAACCAGTGATCTATGAGTTTCATTGATTTACTCTCAACTTAAATTTATCTCCGAGCTCGCCCGTTAGTTTCATATAGGAATAACTTTCTATCTGTGATGATCTTAAAGCTTCAATTAATGCCTGAGAAGATTCAAGAAAATCACGTTCAGTTTGGAGAAGATCTAGCAAAAGAACATTCGACGTTTGAAATTGCTCATTTGCATAATATTGAGATTGTTTATTAGCCTCGTAAGCATTTTTGTAAGCTTGAATGTTATCGGGTATTAATTTAATGTTTTGTAGAGCATTGGTCATTTCAGCTTCTATTTTTCTTACTATAGCATCCTTATTATTCATATAAGCATTGGATTGTGCTTGAGCTTCTTTATTCAAGGCGGTGGAACGACCGCCAGTATAAAGATCATAAGAAAAGTTAAGACCGGAATAAACGTCATATTCATCGGATTGCTCCGATAAGTTGTATTGACCTCCTCGAATTTCAAGATCAAGTCTGGGCAATGATTCTCCTTGTACTTTTTTTAAATTAAATATTGATGCTTCTAAAGAGCTAATTGCTCTGAGGATATCAGGGTTTCTGGCCATCATCATTCTTCTTGAATCCTCAAAAGTTCTTAATTGAAGCAATTGATTTTCAGGCGGAAGTTTTTTTGGAAGCACGTCATTTGGAAAGTAAACTCTAAATTCAGAAATTGCCTTACTTAGATTCTGTCTTACTGTTATCAACTTTGCATATGCTTCAGCTTGTCTAGCTTTTGCTCTGCTCAGTTCTCTAGGTGCAGAAAGCCCACCTTCAACTTTTTTTTCAATTTGTTCTTTGATTAATGTATGTCTTTCATATGAATCACTTATAGTGCTTGTAAAAATTGTATATGCGGAAACATTTATATAACTTATAACTGATCTATATATCAAATCTAATATAGTTGAAGACAGTTCTGACCTTTTTGCATCAAATAAAGCTTCAGATTTTGATATATTATTTCTAGTAGCGCCAAAATCATACAAGAGCTGACTTACTGTTAAAGTGGCATCAGTTTTATGATCGGACCTAGATTTTTCAAAAAGATTATTGGAACCTTCTTCAAAACTCTTATCTAGTTGATTATTTGAATCTATTATCAGTCTGACTTGAGGAAGTAAATTTGATTTTGTTCCATCGAGGTTAGCTCCCGCAGCTCTTAAGGAATCAAGTGATGACAAGTACTCAGGATGTAGACTAACCGCATTACTTACTTGATCAATAAAGACTAAAAAATCCTCTTGATTCATATAAGGGTCAGAAAGTTCATCGCTCAAAACCTTCCCACATAAAAGAATCAATAAACAAATTGTAAGAGTACGCTTCATTTGAAATGTTAGAAATTTAAAATAATACCTGCATTTAATTGGCCATAAGGATGATCAAAAAGATGATTTGACCTCCTATTATATGCTAAAGGATTTTCTCCAAGAAGATAATTAGAAGATGCTGATAGCTTCAAATATATAATTCCGTAAGTACTGATCTTGTAGAATAAAGACAAGTCTAATAGATGATTTTTACTGAAATCTTCTTTTTGAGGGTTAGAAAGATAATCCTGCCTGCTCACTTTTACAAAGCTATACATTCCAGAAATGGCGAAATTTTTACCTAGAGGAATAAGATTATTAATTGAGTATTTCAGGGATTTTTCTTTCCAAGGAGTTTGTTGGGGTAACTCATTTTTGAATCTATCTAACAGACTCCCAGCATTTTGACCATCGACAGATAAACCTCTAATGAATGAATCAGTAGTATTGAGGATAGTAGATTCATATCTTTGATTTATATCAGATAATTTGTAACTTAAAGTATGTGTAAAATTGAATAAATTCAATGATTTAGGATTTAATCTTAAATAAATTCCTTTAGATTCTGATTCACCGACAGTCTCCAGTACAGGTTCATAGATTAACTCTCCAGTCCCCTTGTATATATCACTGTCAAGAACCCTTAATCTAGCTTCTTCACATGATCCTCCTACAACTGTTGAACCGAAAGTATAACAATCAATAGTCACAGGATCTTGTTGTTCTTCTTTTCTAAATAAACCTAATTCGTAAACGTTTGTTTCATTCTCAATTATTTCATAAGAAATAAAGTAAGAATCACCATGAACGTTTGTCTCTAGTGATTTTGGTTGCGAATTTCTCATCACCGTACCGGAAGATTCAAAATCTTCATAACTAAGTTTCAATTTATTTAATTTATAGCTAAAGAAGATGGTGTCAGTAGTGGCTTTCTTTGGTTTTGTTGAAGTTAGTTTATCTGCATAATTCAATACATCGAGTGATTGATCAAATTTACTATGCACCAACCCCAAAACTAATGGTCTTTCAAGATTGTTGGATAAAATATTATCGATTGACTCGAATTGAGAACCAAAAACAAACAAGGACTGCAAAAGCAGTCCTTGAAGCAATATACTTTTTTTCAAGTTTAGACTATATCTATAGATATAAGTATTTCTTCATCTTCTAATTCTTCGATGACGATTGTTGTAAGATCTTCATTTGGAGAACTAAAATTATCCGAAAAAATTTCATCATAGTTATCTATTGACACAACTGGATCTGGATTACCTATATGTTCAAAACTCAGTCCATTGTTATCATCAACAAGCCCTGTTATGTGGAAAGAATTTTCAGAATTATCTGTGTCTTCTTTAGAGGCATCATCAATCAATGATAATAACGAGTCAGAAGCTAATGAAGCATCACTACTGATAGTTACTCCTGACAAAGTTGAAGTAGCATAGCTGCTATCAACCAAAACAAAATCGTCGCTTGTAATATCAGTTGCTGATGTATTCCAAAGAATAGACCAGACATAACCTTCGCTATCGAGACCTCGTTCAGATTTACCCATGAAGAGGAGCGTGTGGTTAGATAACGTACCTGTACCTTGCACAGCAATAATAGTCTTACCGTTCCAGTCTCCAGATCCATTTCTTAAACCTATCTTATCGACACCTTGTTCAAAGTCAGTAATTATCAAAGGATTTTGAGTAACTTCTTCCCATCCGATAGTGCCATCATAATTTTCATCATTAGCATCAATAATGGTAGCATCGAATAGTTTTGCACCATTAGTGACATAATCAAGGATGAAAACATCTTGTCCGGATCCGCCTGTTATTTTTTTCCCTTGAGAGTAATAAACAGCGAGTTTGTCATTACCAGGACCACCTGAATAGTAATCATTATATCCATCTGAAGTAGTTTCTTTGATAATGTCATCACCTGAACCACCATAGATAATATGACCAGCTGACTGACTAAGCTCTATTACATCATCACCTGCTAAACCTTGGTAAACTGCGTGACCATTCTCTGTATTGAAGTTTATGGTGTCTGCAGCACTTGTTCCTTGCGAAAAAGTTGAGTCATTTTGAATATGGAATGGTCTCATTTCCACAGGAAAGAGTTGATTTTCATAAGCAAGAGCGTCACTGTCTATTATTCTGTCGTATACAAATTCGCCATTTACGATAGTTGTCGCAGAATTATATTTAAATCCAGAATTTGTATATATGTCATCAATAATAGCAGTTCTGAGACTATCGGAGTCCGTACTTGTAAAATCTGAGAGATCTAATTCATTGAAACCAATGTTTACTGCAACTAAATCTTTTGCCATTTGGGCTCCATCAACTTTTACAGAGGCCTCAATATCAGTAGTTCCTCTTGCATACTTAACATAATCGTCTGCAAGAGAGACAACAGCTTTTAAAATTGGATCGTAAAGAGTTGAATCTTCAGAAATTTCCGTTGTTAGATATGCAGAAACATCACTTATTCCGGAATTTGACAATAAAATATCACTAAATGTTGTACTTACTGAACTCAAGGTGGCAGAATTGGCATCAGTAAGTGTCTTCAGTTCAGCAGCCAATGTCGGTTTGATTGCATTCAAAACTTTTTCAACAAGACTATCTAAATTGATACCGGAAGATCCATCATCGTCCTCAATAGTTACAACAACATTGCTGTTACCTAGAATAACTTTACCCTCAGATCCCGAAGCAACAGAGAGTTCGATATTGAATGTTTCGTCAGATTCGACAGTACTGTCATCTCTTACATCAAGATTTACGACTGCAACGCTTTGCCCTTCAACAAAGGTTATTTGACGATAGCCAGACTGATCCGACCACCACCAATAATCATCATTACGCGTAGCATCACCACCCGTGAAAACATAATCAATGGTAAATGTTTCAGTTGCAGGTTTACTTAATGAAATTTTAAGTTGATTCCAACCCCTACTCTCTGAAACAGTTATATCATTAACGTATGCAACAGGTGTAGGATTCGATGCTACTTTAAAAGGAGCTACAACTTTAGTGAAAGCATCACCTGAAGAAGTCTGTAATGAAGATCCGGCAAAATCAAGCTCCAAGTAATATTGACCATTGCTTGCGGTCGTAGTTGTAAAGTATGTACTTAAATCTGTTTGAGGTATACCTCTCGCAAAAACTTCATTGAAATCAACTGACATCACTGGCACGCCCTGTGCGTTTGTTGTTACAGATATCATATTGCCGCTTTGCTCTACTGTTGTGGTAACAGGTGTTCCGTCTTCACCGGTATAGATAACAGTTATATCTGAACTATTAGGAACATAAGCATAGTTATATGCACCCACTTCATTGGACGGATCAATGATTACCTGGAATCTAATATCTATTCCTCTTTCACCGGCATCTACTGTAGAGTTATTGCCGTCAATCAAAATGCCTTTAAACTCAATGGTTTGAGCTGTTTGTGGAAGTGTTCCTAGCTCGACCTCGATAAGTAATCCCTTTGATCCTGCCTCAAGATTTAAAGCTTTCTGAAGCTCTGTTTGATTTATTTCACTGTTTGAAGTGTCTAATGTCAAAACACCTGCATCGACAGAATGTTGAGGAGTATGAATGACATTTTTGGCACCTTCATGATCAGTTATTTTGATGGGATTATTTTCTGAGAGTCTAAATCCATCAAAACTTGTCTTACCTGAAACCATCTCAGCGATAGCATCAAACATTGCATCGTAAGCAGCAGCTTTAACTGATGCAATTTGTGTGTTTGTCAACGAAGCAGCGCTATAACCACTGACATTCGCTGTGCTTGAAACGGCACTATTTACATCAGCTAATGCATCTGTGATTATTTGATTTGCTGCAATCGCGAAAGAATCACCTAAAGTAGAAAGTAAATTATTCAATGTAAAAATATTTAGATTGAATGAATCCCAATCGTTAATTAAGCTTGTAGCTTTGATATTATTCTTTATATTCCAAAACCTGGATCCATAAAAGTTTCCATCTCCCTCGTGCCACAAAGGATCCATACCAAATGCTTTCAATATATCTAAAGTACTATCTTTATCGCCTATACTTCTATCAAGATTTTGCATAGCAATAGATATTGAAGATGTAGGGCTCAGAGAATATTCGCCCCAATCTCTATCTAATACTTCTTTCAGATTTGAATTAATCTTAAGAACGGATGAGTTAGCCAATCCAGTATCAGTGTTGACTCCACCTTTAGCGATAATAGGTGCATCTGTAGATGATTTCTTCAAAGAAAGGTTAAAGTTACCATAAAAATCTGAAGTTGCGGTAGGTTCTGATCCATCCTGAACTCCGTCATTATCAAGGTCTTGCCAAACAGTAGCTTGCGTTATCGTATGAGCACCATTCATCAATTTTCCTCTTACAACCAGAGTTCCATCATCAATAGTGTCTTCAACTTCAAAGTAATATTCCTTTCCAACTGCAGAGGATTTACCATCAGTTATGGTTACGTAAACTTGGAAATTTGTTATGTCTGTCTCATAACTTAATGTTGAAGTTGGTTTTAATAAACCTGTAGAAGAAAGAGTAAACGGTGCAGTAGATATATCAATGCCGTCAGTAGAACCGTCTTCCATAGTACCGTATAGTGTCGACGACTCACCTTCTCTATATGTCCTCACTCCAACTAAACTCCAGGTCAAGGTATCGAAATCTAGATCAAAACCTTTTATCTGGATGGATTGATTGGGATCATCTTCAATTAGCCTAGATGCGGAACCCCACATATCTTTAAAGAACGGAATTTTATTGGTTTCATCATAGCCATCATAATCAGGTAGGTTTCTAACTTCTATGCGAAGAGTATTGGTAGTCTTTGCATTGGCTTCCCCTGAACCGTCATCACCTATTACATCAACTCTATATTGGTTATAACTCCTTAAGGCGTTAGCATCAACGCTAGCAAAGTCAGCTTCGGTTGATCCAATACTTAGAGCAGATGTAGATTGAGGAGCTTCGTAATTTGGTGCTACTTTGAATGTTACTTCGCCGGTAGCGCTATCAATGTTGAAAAGCTGATAATCACCAGTTTCAGCCAAACTATAAGTTATATTATCACCGTCTCTATCCCACTCATTTTCGACTTTACCAAATACAGCGACTGAATTTTCATATACAGTTTTCCATTGATACCAGAATTCGGGCGATTCATTTTCTCCAGCTACAGCTTTTCCAAGCTCTCTTCTTCCGTAAATAACGGTAATCCCATCTTCTATAAGAACTATTCCATCCCACAGCTCGTATTTGTTATAAGTAATGCCGTCTTGAACTGTTGTACCTTCGAATCTGAAGGGCTCAAATTGAGTTTTTAAAGTAGAACCTTCGTTATAAGTCCATTCATGACCGAGCAGTCTTACTGTATCTGTTTCGTCACCTCTAATGGTCCAGGTTCTGTTATCCCAGCTCATTCTCTGGAGTGAATCCCATGTAATATTCAATACGTCACTGAAGACGGTTGCTGTTCCGGCAGACTTATTGATTTGAGATTCTGAGTCACGAAGATCTATAGACTCAATACTTTCTAATCTATTTCTCCATCCTTCTTCAGTTTGTTCCGTACCATTTTCATCTGTGTAAGTCCAAGTTTCCTTAACAGACACAATCTTGTTCAAATCAATACCAGTATAATCTGGCAAAGCATCTGCATCATTTCCATCATCTACTTCCAAGCCATTACTTGAGAGACCAGAAAGGATAATAGTATCAACACCACTTCCTCCCTTTATGTATTCAGGCAAAGATGTGACATTGGTAAAATCAAATTTATCCTTTCCTGAGGCTCCATCCATTACGTCCAGTCCTTCACCGACGATGAAAGTATCATCTCCGGAGCCACCGTCCATTGCATCTGATCCTGGGCCGCCATCTAGAGTATCGTCTCCTTGATCGCCGAAAATTACATCATCACCATCACCTCCCGTGATGGTATCGTTTCCTTTTTTACCAAAAATCGTTTCTTTAAGATCAGTACCTTCAATGGTGTCATCGTCTGCGGTACCAGTTACATTGGTAAGAGAATCTGCGTTTGTATAAGTTGAGAATTTTGATAGAAGGTTTCTTTCAAAAGTCTCCTCAAGTTCTCTACCGAAGTCTCTAAATCTATTTGATTGATAGTCTTCAAACCATTCTTGAGCTTGAGTTTCCAAATCAGCAGTGGCGAAAAAGTTAAAGTCAAAGCTAATTTCTTCAGCAATAGCCTTAAAGTCGATATCCATTAATGAACCTTGCACAGCTGATATTTGCTTGAATACAAGATCAACCATCTCTGTATTAAGAGCTGTATTTTCAGAGTTACCGTCGTCAGTTCCGCCAAAGAAGTCTGCTTCTGCTATTGATATTTTTCCAACGTTATCTGAAGCTACATCATTGACTGAGACGTATAAATTGAAAGCAATATTACCTGTTGATTCCGATTGATTCCAATCTGGCCAATACCCACCCCAAGGTTGTTGTTCAAGGACTAGTGTTTTGAATGTCTGACCAATCATCAGAAGTTCGTAAGTATTGTCCTTATTTGCATCTGTTGGATTTTCAAAATCAAGGTTGTCTTGTCTTGGAGCATAGATATCTCCATTAGGAGCTGTTGCAAAAGCTCTGAAGAACATATCGTTATCTAAATCTGCACTTTGAGCCCAAACCCAAATATATTCTCCATTAGATAGCTGAATTACAGAGACATCATTACCATCAGTGTCTTGTAAAATTGCTTCAGTCCCTCCTACTGCATCACGAAGATTACCCAAGATAAGTTGGTTATCAGAACCATCTTCAATTAAATCTGTTTCTTTTGAAATAGTTGTAGCATCGGTGTTTAAAAGTACAGCAATCACCGAGCCGTTTTCATGCCCTTGCTGAGTTGCATTACTATCATTTAGAACTATGAGAGTATGGTCTATTAAATCTCCAGTGCCTTGTTCAATAGTTATTTTTGATTTTTGAATTGTAGGAACATTTTGACCTGTCCATCCATACGTCGTCAGATGAATTTTATCAACTCCTGGAGTGAAGTCAGAAATCAGCGGAACCCAAGACCAATCAAGTTCAGTAGCTAGATCGAGAATCCCATCTCTATTCTGATCGTAACCATTGATTCCTTCTTTACCTCCTTCGACATAAGGTTGGGAATTATCTCTTATTCCGAAATTATCTTTATCTGCCCTTGCATCAGCTGAAATAAAGAATCTATCTGCACCATCTCCACCCGTAAGGTATCCTTCTCTTAATTCTTTAAAAGTATCATCACCCAAACCACCAGAGATGTATTTGAATCCATTGTTGTCTCTAGTGAATGTGTCTGCTTCGTCAGTACCAATTATATTTCTGTTTCCACCTCGATCTCCCCCAATATCCTCGGGCACTTCGTCAATATTAATTACAAGAGGTGAAGATGGAGGTACAACAGGATCACTTGCATCTTCAGTTGTTTCGTTAATTCTAATTTTTACGGTTTTAGTTACAGAATTTGTACCATCAGTTTTCGTTAATTCAAACTCATATACATTGTCCCCATTTGCATCTGAGGGGTTATCATGACTAGGCCTTTCCTTGAAAAAGAAAGCTGAGCCATTTTCACGATCCACAACTATAAATAAATCAGCATCTGGACCACCAGTGATAGAAGAAGTTATAGGTCCCGGGAATTTAACGGCCAATAAATCATC
>Ga0163109_10003113_pt1 | contig 12729 bp, 9 predicted proteins | sample CRUFie1St13metaG_FD_108704 | JGI IMG/M metagenome (GOLD analysis project Ga0163109, IMG submission 108704) | Marine microbial communities from the Costa Rica Dome - CRUD Field 142mm St13 metaG | ecosystem: Environmental > Aquatic > Marine > Oceanic > Photic zone | place: Costa Rica: the Eastern... | reverse complement strand
TGATTTTGATTCCGCTTAAAATATTATTCACGGCTTTTCCTTCGGGGGTTTCCTTTTCGAAAGTTTTTTTGACGAATGCGTCGTCGCTGGCTTTGGCTCCTTCCAGAATTTGAATGGACGAATAGTGCCAGGCGGCATGGACTGACCGAAGGGTGGGGGTTTCGACAAAAAGCGGGAGACTCCGGATCCAAGAGAGATAGGGTTGGTAACTATCGTCATCCAATGGTTTTTGAGCAACACCTCGTTGAATGAGCCTAAACTCATGGTTCCCCAAAATGATCAGAGCGGTTCCGTTTTCGTGCATATTACGGGCGATTTTCAGCACTCCGTTAGAATCCGGGCCCCGATTGATCAGGTCACCGACCAATAGGATTTTTCTGCCCAGGGGGTGGGCATACGAACCTCCTTCCGCTTGGTAGCCCAGAAGTTCGAGCATTTGCAAGAAAAGTCGGGAATGCCCATGAAGATCACCGATTACGTCGAATCCGTTATCAGAAGAATTGTTCATTGGAATTCTTTTCCGAAAAGGGACGGAGGAAATCAAGTTTTCTCGTGTTTACCCAATTGAAATCTTTCCATAGAAAGAGTGGTATGACTGGTTCGACGATCAACCTAAGACCCACTGAGGGTTTTGCCGAATTCGAGATTTCTCCGGAAGGCGGCCCTCGAGTGGGTTCGCTTCGTTTGCCCGGAGGTTCGGTGCCGACTCCGGTCTTCATGCCCGTTGGTACTCAGGCCACCGTTAAAGGCATTCTGCCAAGAGATTTGCTCGAAGAAGTGCGTTGTCCGATAATCCTCGGCAATACTTACCATTTGAATTTGAGACCAGGAGTTGAAGTGATAGCTCAAGCCGGAGGATTGGCAAAATTCATGAACTGGACGGGTCCCGTGCTCACTGATAGCGGAGGATTTCAGGTTTTCAGTCTCTCAAAACTGAGAAAAATCTCCGATGAAGGCGTTCGTTTTCATTCTCATTTGGATGGTAGCGAAGTGTTTCTAGGACCGAATGAAGCGATTGGAATTCAGGATGGCTTGAAATCCGACATTGCCATGTGCCTCGACGAATGCCCGGCGGCGGATGCTTCCGAGAAAGAAATTGTCCAGGCGGTGGATCGAACGACTTTGTGGGCTCAACGTTGTCAAAGGGAATGGCAAAGCAGAAAGGCCGATCAATCGGGAAGAAAACTTTTTGGGATCGTGCAAGGCGGCAGATTCAGGGATTTGCGGATGCGATCCGCCGAACAATTGATTCAAATGGAATTTCCGGGCTATGCCGTTGGAGGCGTGAGCGTTGGAGAGACCGAGGATGAAATGCTTGAGCAGGTAGAGTGGACCACGCAAGTCCTGCCCCCAGACAAGCCTCGCTACGTCATGGGTGTCGGAACGCCGGTTCAGTTGCTGAAAATGATAGGCTTGGGAGTTGACATGTTCGATTGCGTGCTGCCGAGCCGGGCGGCAAGGCATGGAACCGCCTATACCCGACTCGGCAAATTGAATATTAGAAACGAGCGTTTCCGCAATGACCTATCACCCTTGGATGAAGAAGCGGATTGTTACGTATCAAGGGAATTTTCAAAATCCTATCTTCGACATCTTTTTATGACCAAGGAATCCCTGGGTGGGGTCTTGCTCACTATGCATAACCTAAGGTTTTTCGTTCGTTTGATGGAAGAGGCTCGCGGACACGTTTTGGCGGGAACCTTCGCGAATTGGTCGAGAAACTGGATCGAAACCTTTTCCAAAGGTCCGGACTAAAAAAAAGCCGAGCATGCTCGGCTTTTCAAAAGTTTTGTTGGAGAAGGTTATTTCGAGGGAGCTTTCAAATCCTCGTCCTTGGGTCCGGCATCCTTGGGAGCGGTTCCTTTCCATTCGCAAACGTAGCCTTTCACTTTTCCGGAGAAATCAGTGGTATCCGCCCATTTTCCGTTCTTCCCGTCAAGCACGAGAAAATTGTGTCCGGATGATGCGGAAGGTTGTCCTTCATCCCAGTTCTTGAACTTGAAGGCGTCACCGTTGTCCCAAGTCCATGTGCCTTCTTCGAATTCATCCGTTCCTCCAAGCCAAATGACGCGGTCTTTGGCAATGCGTCGAACGAATTCGTTTTCCATGGCGTCTCCAATGACCACAAGTTCGCCACCAATGTCATCGCAAGCGAACTTGGCTTCCCACCACGTACTGTTGGTGTCCAAAAATGCCTTGTAGTGATTTCCGCGAAAGGCGATTGCGTCCTTCGCTGGCTCGACCTTGTCGGCAAGCAATCCGTGGCAAGCCAAGGCGGTGAGTGAAAAGAGAATGGTTCTGAATAAGTTATTTTTCATATGCGAACACAATAAATAGAGGTGAAAACGAAATGCGCAATAAATTTTCAGGTAATCTTCAAACTATTTAAAAAAGGTTCAAGGGTCTTATGCTTGACTCTATGATAGGGATGCAACAGTTTTGATCCTTGCAAATTTTGCAATCCAAGGTCGGGCCGTAGCGCAGTCTGGTAGCGCACTACGCTGGGGGTGTAGGGGTCGTGAGTTCAAATCTCACCGGCCCGACCAATTTATCATTCACTAATCCTGATCGCTTGAACAGATGGATAAACCAAACATTAGCTGGCTCGGAACTGGAGTGATGGGTGTTCCCATGGCCACTCATTTGTTGCAAGCAGGTTACGAAATGAGGGTGTTCAGCCGAACGAGGGCGAAGGCGGAAAAGCTTTTGGAGATGGGGGCGCAATGGGCGGACTCTCCCGCAGAGGCAGCGGAAGCAAGCCAAGTGGTCCTCTCCATGCTCGGATATCCCGAAGAGGTGGAGGAGGCGCTTCTTGGAGAAAATGGTGTACGAGATGCGCTCGGAGAAGGAGGGATTGTGGTGGATATGACAACCTCAAGTCCGGGTCTTGCCCTTCGCATTGCCAGGGAAATGGAAAGGAAGCAATGTTTTGCATTGGACGCTCCCGTGAGTGGAGGGGACGTCGGGGCCAGGAATGCGAGTTTGGCGATCATGTGCGGAGGCGCGCGTGAGGTTTTTGAGCAAGCCTTGCCCATTTTGGAAGTGTTGGGCGAGCGGATTCGCTGGTTTGGAGAAGCGGGATCCGGTCAAAGGGTTAAGATGGCCAATCAAATCCTCATTGCCTCGACCATGATCGGAACGGTCGAATCTCTTCTTTATGCCCAAAGATCGAATTTGGATCTTAGCCAAGTCATCGATTTGATCGGGCGGGGAGCCGCGGGTTGCTGGTCCTTGAACCAACTCGGTCCGCGTATGGTTCGGGGAGATTGGGCTCCAGGTTTTTACATCAAGCATTTCATCAAGGACATTGGAATCGCCATGGAAGATTCGAAACGCATGGGACTTGACTTGAAAGGCTTGGAATTGGCCATGAGTTTCTACGAGATGGCCAGAGAGGAAAATTATGAGGAGGACGGGACTCAAGCTCTTTTCAAGGTCTTGTCGAAAATGAATCCGTAGGTTTTCGCGAGAAAAGAATGTTTTCAAAAGAGAAGCATCTGATAAGGTGGATATCTGAACATTAAATTATGGCTACTTTAGTAACAGGAGGCGCAGGATTTCTTGGGAGTCATTTGTGCGAGCGTTTGCTTGCGCAAGGTGAAGAAGTCCTGTGCATGGACAACTTTTTCACAGGACGAAGAAAAAACGTCGCTCATCTGCTGGATAACCCAAATTTCGAATTGATGAGGCATGACGTGGTCGATCCGTTCAAAGTCGAGGTCGAGCGCATCTACAACTTGGCCTGTCCCGCTTCTCCCGTTCATTATCAATTCAATCCCATTAAGACAGTCAAGACTTCGGTCATGGGAGCGATTAACTGCTTGGGACTGGCCAAGCGGGTCGGGGCCCGAATTTTGCAAGCCTCCACGTCCGAAGTGTACGGAGATCCCGAAGTTCACCCCCAGCCCGAAAGTTATCGGGGAAACGTAAATCCCATCGGATTACGCGCCTGCTATGACGAAGGCAAGCGTTGCGCGGAAACGCTCTTTTTCGATTATCACCGGGAGAATGCGGTGGATATGCGTGTGGTTAGGATCTTCAACACCTACGGTCCCCGCATGCTGCCAAACGACGGCAGGGTGGTTTCGAACTTCATCGTACAGGCTCTGCAGGGTGAGGATTTGACGATCTATGGTGATGGTTCTCAAACCCGTTCCTTTTGTTTTGTCGATGATTTGATCGAGGCAATGATGAGGACAATGGAACAGGATCAAACCGTTGGCCCCGTAAATATAGGTAATCCGGTTGAATTCACCATCCGGGAACTTGCGGAACAGGTCTTGGGCAAGATTGAAGGTTCCTCAACCATCGTAGAGCAGGACTTGCCTTCCGATGATCCGATGCAGCGTAAACCTGATATTTCCCTGGCGCGGAAAGTCTTGGGATGGAGTCCTAAAATAGAGTTGAGCGAAGGATTGGATCGAACGATTCCCCATTTTCGCCAATGCCTCGGTTTGTGATTTTAAGTTCAGCAACATGAATCCACTTGCTCCAGTCCAGTCACTCCTGCAGTCTTTCAAAGGCAGACAGCACCGAAAGTACGTCAAGAAATGCGCTCCCGTGGTAAGCCGGATCAACGAACTGGAAAAGCAGTATCAAAGTCTTTCCGACGAAGAGCTTCAAGGCAAGACCGAGGAGTTCATGGAACGCTGCAAGAATGGCGAATCATTGGAGGATTTGTTGCCTGAGGCCTTTGCGGTGGTCAAGAACGGCGCCCGAAGATTATGCGGAAAAACCATTTCCGTATGCGATCATCCGATTGAATGGGAAATGGTGCATTATGACGTTCAATTGATCGGCGGTATGGCTTTGCACGATCGTCACATTGCTGAAATGGCAACCGGAGAGGGGAAAACCTTGGTCTCGACCTGCCCCCTTTATCTCAATGCCTTGAGTGGAAAGAATTGCCAACTGGTTACGGTCAACGATTACCTTGCCCGCCGCGATTCCCATTGGATGGGAGCTCTCTTCGAATTCCTTGGACTTACCGTTGGATGCATTCAGAACAATATGCCTGCGGTCGAGCGTCGGGAAATGTACAAGCGAAACATTACCTATGGAACGGCTTCCGAATTTGGTTTCGATTATCTCCGTGACAATGGTATGGCCACCTGCATCGAAGATCAGGTGCAGCAAGATCACTATTTCTGTATTATTGACGAAGCCGATTCGATCCTCATCGACGAAGCCCGGACACCGCTTATCATTTCCGGTCCGATGAGAGAGGACCATCCTCTGCCGTTTTCCGAAATGAAGCCTCTGGTGATGAAGCTTTTCGATACCCAGTTGCGACAATGCAACAAGTTGGCTGAAGAAGCAAAGAATTCGTTCGCCAAGGAGGAACTGGAGGAGGAAGCGGCGGACGAGGCAACCGCGAAACTCTATCAAGTAAAGAGAGGCATGCCGACTCACCGCCAGTTCATGAGAATGATGGAGGATGCTGCGATCCGGAAGCGTTTTGAAAAATTCGATCTGGAAATGAACTCGGATTACAATAAGGAACGGGCTCATTCCCTCAAGGAGGCATTGCATTACGTGATCGATGAGAAGAATCAACAGGCGGACTTGACCGAGAAGGGTCGCGAACTGATCAGTCCGGGCGATCCTCAAGGGTTTGTGATTCCGGATCTTGCTACGCTTTATGTTGAGATTGATCGTCGAGCGGATCGTTCGGATGAGGAAAAGAGGAGTGACCGCGAGGAGGCGGAGCGTGATTTTCAAGTTCGAAGCGAGCGGATTCATACGGTTTCTCAACTGCTTCGCGCATATGGCCTTTACGAAAAGGACAAGCAGTACGTCGTGCAAGGGGGCAAGGTTATGATCGTCGATGAGAACACCGGTCGCTTGATGCCGGGTCGACGGTGGAGCAATGGATTGCACCAGGCGGTCGAAGCCAAGGAAGGCGTGGCGATAGAGAAAGAGACCAAGACCTATGCCACCATCACCATTCAGAATTACTTCAGGATGTACGACAAGTTGGCGGGAATGACCGGAACCGCTGAAACCGAGGCCGGTGAATTCCACGATATCTATCGGTTGGGAGTGATGGTCATTCCGACTCACCGGGATTGCATACGCAAGGATCTCAATGATCTTATGTTCAAAGGTCGTCGGCAAAAATTCAACCAGGTCTTGGAGGACTTGACCGAAGCGAACCAAAAGGGTCAACCGGTGCTGGTGGGTACTGCATCGGTCGAATCATCGGAGGTTTTCAGTCGTATGCTCAAACGAGCCAACATCCGCCACACCGTTCTGAATGCGAAGTTTCACGAACGAGAGGCGGAAATCGTCGCCCAAGCGGGTCAACGGGGTGCGGTGACCATTGCGACCAATATGGCGGGTCGGGGGACGGACATCAAGTTGGGAGAGGGAGTCAAGGAACTGGGAGGACTTTTGGTTTTGGGTACGGAAAGGCATGAGTCTAGGAGAATCGATCGACAGTTGCGTGGACGATGCGCTCGTCAGGGCGACCCTGGGGCATCCCGGTTCTACGTTTCGCTTGAGGATGACTTGATGCGCCTGTTCGCCAACCAAGGGGCTCTTTCGAAAATGCTCGAGAAGTCCTTTGGCGATGATGAGGTTTTGGAGCATGGAACTCTTGATTGGTCGATTCAAAATGCCCAAAAGAAGGTGGAGCAACAAAACTATTCGATTCGCAAACGATTGCTCCAATACGATGACGTACTCAATCGTCAGAGAGAAATCGTCTATTCCATTCGAAATGACGTACTTTTGGAGGAAGACCCCGGCAAGATTCTTCTCGAGCTCGTCGAAGAGGAAATTGACGAAAGGCTCGCCGGCATTTCGCCCTCCGAGTTCAAGGCTACGAAAATCGAGGATATGCCTGATTTGGAATCACTTGTTTCCTCTTGGGTGAACGTCACCTTTCCTTTGTCGGTGCGACTCGATGATCTTTTGGGCAAGGATGAGGCGGAGGTTAAGGACATCCTTTTGGATAAGATCACAACGGCCTATGACGCGAAGCGAAAATTGGAGAACCCAGAGCAGTTGCAAAGTTTGGAAAGGTACGTCGTAGTCCATGCGGCTGATCTTCACTGGCAGGATCATTTGACTGAGATGGAAGAGTTGAGGCGCAGCGTGGGCTTGCGAGGGTACGGACAAAAAGACCCGTTAAGTGAGTACAAGAACGAGGCTTTCCGCGCATTTGAGGAGATGATGGGTACGATGCGGTCGGAGGTTTGTTCGGGCATGTTTCGTTCATCAACGAATTTGGCGGCATTCGAGAATATGCTTTCCGCCTTATCGGACGTGGCCAAGACCACTGGGCCGGATGCAACTGGTGGAAAGGGCTTCGATCGGTTTTCCGCTCCCGCTTCTCCCGCTCCCTCTCTCGAAGCCAGCGAATCGCCTGAGATTCCCAAGGTTGCCGTACCGGTTGTTCGAGACCAACCCAAAGTCGGACGGAATGACCCTTGCCCTTGCGGAAGCGGAAAAAAATACAAGAAATGCTGTGGTTCGGGCGTACCCGCCTAAGTGTTCAAGGATTGTGCCAATTTCCGCCAAGCTTGAGGAGGAATTTGCTCGGCTCTTAAGTTGGCCGGTAACTGATTTTGATTAAGCCAGTCGATTAGTTTTGATTGGTATTGCGGTTTCTCTCTTCTCGCCAGGGAGCCCATTTGCTTCCTTCTTTGGGTGAAAATCCTACGAATGAGATGTCGCGACTCATCGGAAAAGAGATAGGGGCTCTTCAAGCGGTCCATGCGAATAAGAACGGAATCAACCTTCGGAACTGGATGAAAGCATTGTCTGGAAACGGAATGACTTATCTCTAAGGTATAGGAAGCGTGCAAAAAGACACTGAGAGCGTTGAAGCTCTTTCCATTGGGTTTGGCCCACATTCGTTCAACCGCTTCCTTTTGAAGCATAAGCACCATGCGTCTGGGGATTTGTCGAGTGGCCAGCAAGGCTTCCATCCATGCGGAGGAAATGGCGTAGGGCAGATTGGCCACCACCATGTAGTCCGGGCAGTCCAGAGGGATCGAACCCAGAGGATTTTTTACCGCATCTTTCTCAGTGAGAATGAGTTTACCCTGTGAAATGAAGGAGGCGAAACTTTCCCTTAGGTTCTGACAGAGGTTTCCATCGAATTCGACTGCATGTACGGTTTGCGCATATTTCAGAAGTTCTTGCGTGAGGGTGCCCAGACCAGGTCCCACTTCCAAGGTGGCCATGCCTTTGGGCAAGTCTGCCATGGCAATGGATTTTTCAACTATGTTTCCGTCCGTGAGAAAATTTTGTCCAAGTTTTTTCTTGGGCCGATGGTTCAGTTGGAGAAGAAGTTCTCTGGTTGCGGATGGAGAAAGTGGCATGTCTTCGTCTGAGCAAGGCGAGTGCTTCAGTCCTCTTCCTTTGCATCGGCAATGAAGCTTTCGGGGTCTTCCGACTTCATCAGGGCCTCGCCGCAGAGAATTGCATCCGCTCCCGCATCTCTGACCCGCCATGCATCTTCCGGTTCGAGAATTCCGCTCTCACTGACTTTGATGATCCCATCGGGTATCAGAGGGAAAAGGTTCTCCGTGGTCGACAAATCCGTGGTGAACTTGCGAAGATCTCGGTTGTTGACGCCGAGAATCTTCGGGTCGAGCTTGAGGGCTCTTGCCAACTCCTCCTCTTCATGAATTTCATAAAGACAATCCAATCCGGCGGTATCCGCGCAGTTTCTCAGGTTTTTCAAATCCTCGTCGTTGAGCGCCCGTACGATCAAAAGGATGGCTCGGGCGCCGGCTTCCAATGCCTCCAGAACCTGAATGGGATGAACCATGAAATCCTTTCTGAGGGTTGGGGTGTTTCTTTGATGTTGGAAAAGAAAGTCATTCACTTCCCATAAATCCTCCAATTTCCCTCCGAAGTATTTTTCATCCGTGAGGATGGATAAGGCATCGGCCCCAGCGTTGCAGTAGGATCTGGCTTGTTCGGGAGCGGAAATTTCTTCCGCGATGATTCCTGCGGATGGGGATTTTCTCTTGATTTCCGCAATGACCGAGAGTTGGTCGTTGGATAGGGCTTTCAGAAAGGAACCGCGCGCCTTCATGCGTTCACCCAATTGGGTGAGTTCGCGTTCGCTGACCGGACGAGAGCGGGAAGCAACCTCCCGTCGTTTCCAGTTCATGATTTCCGATAATTTGTCCATAAAGAATAATTTTTAACCCGATTGCAGAGAATGAATTGCCCTTGAGGTCTCTTTAAACACAATGCGCGAGAGTGAGCGAAATTCAACGACTAAGAGACATTGTTGCCCAACTGAGAGCACCAGGAGGTTGCCCGTGGGACCAAGAGCAAACCCACCAATCCTTGGCCCAATGCCTCGTCGAAGAAGCATCCGAGACTCTCGAGGCCATAGATAATCTAGATTACGTCCTCATGGAGGAGGAATTGGGAGACCTTTTGCTTCAAGTGGTCTTTCATGCGCTTTTGGCCGAAGAATCCTCTAAATTCGATTTGGAGGACGTGGCGCGAGGAGTGAACCAAAAGCTCATTCGCAGGCATCCTCACGTATTTGGAGACGAGGATGACCGCATGAAAACGGCCGAGGAGGTCATTGATCGCTGGGAATCGATCAAAGCCCGAGAAAAAAAGGAAAAGGGTTTGCCCGAAAACTCATCCTCGCTGTTCAAGGATTTGCCTCCGCGTTTACCGGCTTTGCTTTTTGCTCATGACATCTACAAGAGAGTCCGGAAGGCTGGGTTAGAGCGGAAAGGGGATTGGGATCAGGACGTCGTATTCGAAGGAAAGGGTTGGACCGAAGAGGAAGCTGGAAAACTTCTGTTCGAAATGGTTGGCGCCTGTCGAGAGTCTGGCATTGATCCGGAATCGGCTCTTCGTCGTTTTTCTTCTCTTCAGGCAAAAAAGTTGGATGCCGAGTCGAAGATTGGCAGGGACTGAGATGCTCACTTGAATAAAGTTGTGGAGAGTATTCTCTTTGAGGAATTGGGCGAAGAACTCGTTTTCGAATACGAGATCGTTCGGTCCGTAAAAGCGCGAAGAATGAATTTGCGCATGGTTCGTTCCGACCGTTTGATGCTGACCATTCCGCACTGGACTTGTCTTTCCCAAGCCAAAACCTTTCTTTTCGCGCAGGAAAATTGGCTTCGCAAGAAAGCGGCTGAATTTCCGAAGGAGGTTCCTCTGTCCACCTATTTCAGAAACGGAGGAAAGCTCTGCCTGAGGGAAAGTCAACTGCCTGTCGAATGGCATTTTGGGCCAAAGGCTTCCTTTCTCGATTGGCAGGTGAGTGAGAAAAAAGCGCTGCTTTCCCTGGATCCGAATCGCAGTATCGAAAAAAGTTTGTTGGAAGCCTGCCTTCTCTTGGGAAAGGAGTTTCTTCCGAGAAGGCTCGGTGACTGTATGAATAAATCCGGTCTGGTGCCTAAAAGGATACGTGTGGGCAACCAGCGAACCAGATGGGGTTCCTGTTCGTCGAAGGGCACCATCTCACTTAACTGGAGAATCATGCTTCTTCCCTGCGCTTTGGGAGATTACGTGCTTTTTCACGAACTTGCTCATCTAAGGGAAATGAATCACTCGCAAAAATATTGGAATTTCTTGGAAGGATTGATTCCCGGTGCGAGGAAATTGGATCGTGAACTGGCGGGCGTTGGGCGGAGCCTGATCCGCTTGGGCCATGATCATTAGGGGCTAGCGGTGAGGGCCCAATTCCCAAGCCGTCCGTCCTCCCATCGAGCGCAAGTAGGGCAGGGCAGGTCCTTCATCCTCAGCTACGTCCGCGGGAGTGATTCCCTCGGGTCCATACCGGGAGTTGATCTCCAGACCGAAGGAAAGGCCTTTGCGGATGAGACTTTTCTTTCCCGAGAAAGCCGCTCCATGCATGAGAGTGTATCCGTCTTTTGCGGAGAGATGAGGATCGGCTCCCTTAGAGAGGAGCAGGTCAACCATCTTCTCTTGGCCGGCGACCACAGCGATGAGGAGTGGTGTGGCTCCGAACGAATCACGGTCATTCACCGAGTGTCCCTTTTCCAGTAGTTTTTCAACGACTTCGAAATTGGCAAGACCTGCAGCGACATGCAGAGGATGGTTGTTGGACACTCCGATTTCGCTAAGCAATTCCACGATTTTTTGGTGTCCGCCTGCGGCCGCCAAGTCAAGTAGGTTGGTTCCATGCTGGTCTTTGGCGTGGGGATCGGCCGACAGCGCAAAAAGAATTTCAAGTAAGTCCTGCTCGCCACGAAGCGCGGCCGTCATTCCGGGAGTTTCCCCTTCGTCGGTCGATGCATCTACGTCAGCCCCATCCTCAAGCAGAACTTCGGCCACTGCCATATTCCGACCCCAAGCGGCGCTATGAAGGGGCGTCGAGTCGTGACGACCGCGGACGTTCGGGTCCCCTCCATTTCGGAGCAGATAGTCGACGAAACGGGCATTTCCCTTGTATGCGGCATAATGTAGAGGAGTGTGTCCGAATCGATCATTGGCGTTTACCAAAGCGCCATTGGAAACTTCCATGGCCAAGGCATTGAAATCATCTTGGGCAATGGCTAGATACAATCCGTCGTTTTTGAGGTCGATCAGTTCCTGCCCAAGGTGTTCGAACAGGACTTTCCAACCATGCAAATTTTTTCGCCTGAGTTTTCCGACGATATCCAATTGCCTGTCTTTCAGAGAAACGGAAAGGGATGAAAACTCGTCGATGAAATCGAGATTTTTCAGTTGAGAGAAGGAGAGGGCTCTCGATTTCCTGATCGATTGAGTGACTGGTGGAATTGAAAAATTCAGGCAAAAGCCGTGATCATTGAGGAATTTCTTTTTTACCGAAGAGAGAGCAATAATGGGTTTGCCAGTTTCAAGTTCTCTTTGAAAGTGTGGAGTCGACAGCCAGAGCGCATCTTTGTCTTGAACGAGTTGAATGCCGTGAAGACTCAAGAGAGAATCGAGAGAGTTTGCGGAATTGAGACCGGATAGCAGTTGCTTGAGGGGAAAGGGATTGGCGATACGAACGCCAAGTGCATAGGATGGGTTGTATTCCAAGACCGGGGTTCCCTCCGAACTGGTGGCGGTTTTAGGGTCAAAGGGACCACCTATGAAAACGAAGTCACCGCTGGGCGCTTGGATGAGTTCACGAATGGACGCGTCGAAACCCGGTAGCACCGAATCTTTGTTCATTCTTCCAGCCGTCAGAGTGCGAAGCAGTTGATCTGCGGTCTCTCCTACCCATTCCTGCATTTTTCCATCGGATAAACTGAGCCTGGCGACAATCGGAGCATCTCCCGGAATGGAGTCGATGAGAGAAAGCTTGTCCTTTCGGATGGATTTGGGTGCACGCAAGCTGGAATAATCGATCGCCTGAAGCTTGATGACTCCTTTGGACGAGGAGGCGTGGAGTCCCACGGAACGATGAGTGAGCCTATCGATGAGAGGAAGAATGGCGTTAATCCAAATGTTTTCCGTCTTCGGGATAAATTTGTCGAAGGCACGAGCGAGTCCGGTTCCGTCAAGATAGACCGAACAGTCCGCATTTCTTTCGAAGTGGCTGATCATGGCTGCGGGCATCTTTTCCAAGTTTGGTTTTCTGGGAAAAGAATCGAAAAGCTGATCCAAGTGCATTTCGTTGGCCGACGTATCCTTGGTTTGGATTTTGGGAAGATAGCCGAACGCGTAAAAGGTTTTCCCTTTTCGACCGATCTCGTAGGGAAACTCGGGTTTGCCGTACCGCGGAGATTTCCCTGTTTTCCTTTTCAATCCCAAGGTTTCGGCGAG